>Ga0056128_1004697_pt1 | contig 17132 bp, 12 predicted proteins | sample WorMetLIZISLAND2_FD_71113 | JGI IMG/M metagenome (GOLD analysis project Ga0056128, IMG submission 71113) | Marine gutless worms symbiont microbial communities from Max Planck institute for Marine Microbiology, Germany - Olavius geniculatus... ... | reverse complement strand
TTCGATGACATATAGTCTCATTAATAAGTGTGCCAAAAATTATTATAATCGGACATTCATTGTTCCAGTTATTGCCAAAAATGTAGTCACATGCTTTTTTTTGAGACACAGTGTATATCTCCTTCCCATCTTTTACTTTATCCTTTCCCTATACCTTCCCTTCCCTTAAGTACGACCTTTTAAACACAGCTAGATCAGGAGGAATGCTGTGAGCTCCTCCAGTGGGGTCTGGGGCGATGCCCCAGCCGAAGTCGAATTTACTAGGCCTACATTTTAGCCTTATAGACATAGACTTGATGGAGAAAAGTATCGACAATGAGTTGGCCAGCTATAGGGGGGTCTGGTCGTCACTTGGATCTGGGCAAAGCCCTTTGCCCCTACGAAATCGACTTTGGCGCAATATAACATCTTGTGCCAAAAATTTTAATTATTTTTCTGAACTTATTAATAAGGTTATCGGCAGAACATAGCCTAAACTTTTGTCCACGCATAGGGGCGCAAGGGTCTGGGCCCTGGGGGCGCACGTCCGCTTCTCCACAGATCCACTCACCTTGATCCCGGTCCCTATATTGAGCAGGCCCAGCAGGGTGTCTTCAAGCTCCAGGCACTTTTAATTTCCTGATAATGTATACCTAAAGTTTTCACGGCACGCTTATGTTGCAGTTACCCATGTCTGTAATAGGCCCTAAATACAATTAATTTTATTATTATTATAAATAATTATTGCATGTATGACTTTTTGCCGCCCTCTAGAAAATGCCGCCCGGTGCATGCGGCCTGCATCCCCCCGCACCCCTCTCGCTACGCCACTGATGTAAAGCATGGAAAGTCGAATTGTAGGAGCCTATAACGGGTTCAACCCCTCTCCCTCCGAAATGTTGGGAATTCACTGAAACTCTGAAAGTTAGGCCCACTGTGCGAGATGCGTTTTGAGAGCCGTAATTAAAACCATGCTAGGAGAGCGTTCTTATTCCCTAGACCCCCAACTCGATTTGTCGGACTCGAAAAAAAGACTGTGGGGAAGGGATGGAACGGAAAGACGACAGTAGAGAAAGTGTGAAGGAAGATGAGGAAATGTTTGAACGTGTGCGGGTACAATTAAGCTCTTGCTTTTTAGTAACGAAATATAATTAGCAATGACCAGTGTACTTACAAAACACATATTTTTGTTTATAACACAAGTTATGACGTCATCCAGCGTACGCGGAGACGCAAAGAATACGTAATCTGTAATTAGATTTAAATCAACCGAAGTGAGGTACGGATTCAAAATATCTAAACATTCTATCTGCAAAATATTTTCCGATCACAGAAAACAAGCATAAAAAGCAAGTCACGAAATGTTTAAACCTTCAGCCACAAAACATTTTACACGCGAAAGCAGCTACTGCTTTCAGCGCGTCTTATCCATCGCAATTCTGTCTGTCCGTCTGTCTGTCACACGGGTGGATCAGTCAAAAACGGTGAAAGCTATAAGATCATCAAATCTTCACCATCTGCTGCCTGGAAGACTGTAGTTTCAGGAACCGTAAAGCTTTTCAATAAATTTGAAGGGGGTTACGCCGAACGAGGGCGCTAAATGAGAAAGGGGTGGGCAAAATTTGCGATTTTTGGCCAATAAGTCGCTGTATCTCAGTAACGGTGCAAGATAGGGCTAGGGCCTATAGGTTACTATTAATCACTAATAGGAAGTTGTACACTGGCTCTCGATTGGCGACGAATTCAACGACCTTGAATGCCAAAATAGGGGGTTTTATGGATTTGGCAATTTCGGGCTGCGACACAAGTCTATATCATTCACAAGGTGGCGCCACGGAACTATCGTTATGCGATCCAGACAGAGAATTTAATTTTTGTATATTAACTTAGCATGAACACTCCAATTTTCAGCTAAACTACTGAACTGAAACTGCTATGGGCTTTCGCATGTCTCGTGAGCATTAACTCAAATTTCTTGTCAAAGTCAATCATTGCATATTACACGGAACAGAAACGGGTGGTCGTGTGGGTACCGTCGCCGAATTAGGCTAAATGCAAGCCATTTCAATCGGACCAAAGTCTTACACCAAAGTTTGGAAATTCCATGCCAAGTATGTGACTGTATGTCAGACTTCAGACTAGTCGGGGACTTTATTCGTAGACTTGTCTTGATCAGTGAAACTCTACCTCTCCCACTGTTGGCAAACTAGAATCCACAAACTTCAATAACAGCCATAAAAACAGCGGGTTAGATGATTTAGATCAACTTTCACCGACTCTAGCCTAAGCCCAAAGTAAAGACCAAATTTTTCCTAAGAACAAACGTTACGGGTGTAATAGTTTTATAGACTAAAGTCTCAGCGAAGCTTGACCTCCATCAATGGCATCATTTCAGTAAATCATTAAAAGGATCTTAATAATCTTTGGGGGTCTCCATCTATGTAACGTTAACCTTTTGTTCCTGCAGCAGTAACACTGTTTCAAAGGTACGATTTACAGGAGAAAAAATAAAATCATAAATACTTCGGGGTCCATAGACACCCTAAATGACGCCAACCTATATCAGGATTCCTCAAACCTAGATGGCTGAAACTCAAACTGTTAAGATCTACGCTCAATGCTGAAAATTTCACGCGTAAGTTGACCAATAATGTGTAGGTTGTCTTGGTCTATCTCCAGCCACTTTGTCGCAATTCACTCTTGAAATATGCGCCAAAGCCCAATACTTCCTGCCAAAGTTACAAGCCCTAAAACAAAGTGACCCTGTTTTCTGAGCCACCCTGTATATAACTATGACAAAACGAGCATTAGGACATCAAGACATCAGAAAGCCTGAAAGGTTGCGAGTGTAAAAATATGCAGTTATGCTGTAAGCACACAAACGTCTCATATCCATTAACTGCTAATCGATATTTTCTATCCATATCCACTGTCATGCAGTCTGTCTGTAATCGTTTCAATAAAATATTTGTCGGCCCTAAGTTGTAACAACAATCGGTAGGCTAGCAGCACCGACAGAAGAACATCAAAACTAACACAAAGAACGGGAGACAAACACAGTCAATGCAAACGAGAAAAAAAACATCACGACACTTGCTGCAGGAATCAACAAAGTCAATTTCAAATAGTCTAAAGTGGATTCTTCATCTAACGTAACGCATGCAACGTACGCGACGCAACGAACGCAACTGACATACGTCGCTGTATGGGCGGTGCTAGAAATCCAAAGCTGAGGGAGACAGCATGGAGGCAAGCGACCAGGGCAGGAGGGAAACAGAAATTGGTGTGTGGGCCAAATGTCGATCGATGGGATAAGGTATGGAAAGGGGGTGTTTCCCGTTTTTCCAGTTTTGGCCGTTTGCATTAGCTGCGTTTGTTGCATACTTGTCTTTTGCATTCACTGCATTTATGTACTTTCTTGCCTTTGCTGCATGCGTTGCGCTCAGCGGCGTCGTCGATCATAAAAGTAGCCACATCAGGAAGTTTCAGTTTTCTGACAGACACTGCAAATTTCGAACAAAATTCTCACCGACAGTTGCAAATTTTCAACAGGGAAGATTATGGGTGCTCAAAATTCCAATTCTGCCACTAAATTGCCCCAGAATTCGGTTCTTCAGCTCCAAATTTTGCATTTTTGAACAAAAACTTTCTGACAAAGATTTTTGGACAAAAAGAAGATTTCCAACAGCTAACAATTTATGGTTGGGAACTGCCTCCTCTCTGCGCTACCCTGCCACAATGCCACTGGTTGCGTTGAAGAAGGTTAATTCATCACACAGAACAACAGATGTTGAGAGCCTTGCAGATCTCGGTGACGGTACTGAGGACCTGCGCGTGAAGACTGGTTGGACTGCTGAGTAGCTGCTCCGACCCAACGTCCAACACATCTAGCACACCCGGCTCAGTCATCCACTCCAGCACCTTCTCCAGCCGGAACAGATCGTACACCAGGTGGTGGTCAGTCGAATCGAACCCCTTAGCATCGTCATCATCGGCCGAGGACTGAGCCAAAAAGTCGGGGGTGAGATGTGGCTCGTGAAGTGATGAGAACTGTTGTGGCAGCTCGTGCAGTCGCCATGATGCTATCACATGCAGCAGATTGTAGAAGTCAACGTAGTCCATGCCGATGTTTGCCTTCAAAAACAGCTGCAAGCAAAACAGACTCTGTCTTCTGACAGAAGCTTGCAGATTGAAACAGCAAGTTACTAATAAAATATGAAAAATCATCAAAATACAACGTTTATTTGCTGATTGGCTAACACCTCAGAAACTGATGCTGAGTAAGGTTCCGAGGAAAACAGAAAGGTTGCCAAAATGTCAACAAAACAATGAACCACAGTCGAACTCACAGCTTAAGCAATCTGACAATCAACCGAATAAATAACAATCAATCAGTCGACCAATCGATCGATCAACTAATCAAACTTTGATCAATTTATTTCCTGAAAGAAACAAAAGGCACTTAACGAGGTATGACACAAAGACTAAAAAATGTTAACGTTCAGCCAACATGCTACATTCCAGTTCACAATAAAACCACAATGCAGCTGACGGTGTTGGTACGAATGGCCATTTTCACTTTTCGTCAGTGCAAAGCAAAGTTGAAACTAAAGGTGACCACACACACGGTATGACGTGTCTACGTAACACAGCCTAGCAGACAATGCAGACCTGGCAGTGTTCAACCCAGTTGTCGAGTGTAGCCCTGTGCTCAGCAATCTCATGTTCCACACTGATCAAACTGTTCTTCACAAACTCCCAGCAGATGTCGACGTTAGCAGCATTCAGCCAGTTGTGATTAATTGAGATTGTATCTTCCTGCAAACCAGACCAATGTCATACTTATGCTATAATAGCAGTCAAAGAGTAGATTTAATAAACATCGAAAAATACGAAACATGTTAAATGAATTTTCTATAATAATAACTGTTTTTAGATGGTTGTAAAAACGTGAGCACGTGACCCTTTTTGTACATAATGTACTACTACATCGATGCCTCAAGATACTGCTTTTATCATAATCGACACATTTTCGACACAACATATAAGCAGGTAAATGCAAATATGAAATTTGTTATTATTTTTGCATACTGTTATTATTTATTATTACACTTATTTCACTTTTCATTTTCTTTTGCAATTAATTATATTAAAACAAATCAGTACCATTTTTTCACTCACTATTTCATGCACATTAAAAATAAAAACGTTGAAATAAACAAAAGTTAAAAATTTTTATCAACATTTACTACAGCTATAAGTCAAACGACAACTACTATCATACTGAACGCATTGCCAAAACAGTTAAAAACTGAGAAACTTATAAAAAAAATGGATAGATGTATTTTACAATTTTTTACAATTTTACAATTATGCAATCATCACATATTCAGCATCAATAATGCCACACTTTGATTATCTTATTAAAGATTTTCAATTTAATACACTATCAGTATGCACAAATAATTCAAGGGGGTCACCCCAAATGAGAGCACTAAATGAGAGGAGGTGGAAAAAATTTGCGATTTTTAGCCAATTAGTCGCTGTATCTCATTAACAGTGTGAGATAGGACTTAGGTTACTATTAATCAGTAATAAAAAGTCATACACTGGCTCTCGATGGCCACCAAATTCAATGACCTTGGATGACCTTAAAGGCCAAAATATGGGTTTTTATGGATTTTTGGCGATTTCGGGCTGTGAGACACATTTCAAGAGCGAATTGTGCCAAAATCAATTGACATAGACATGGAAAAGCTGCATATGAAATTTTCAGCATTGAACGAGGATTTCGATGGTCCAAGTCTCAATTTTCTAAATTCAAGGAAACCTGCACATGTGGGTATCAAACAGCGGTACCCCCGTAAAAGTCGTTATTTTACCGTTATTGGCCAGTCTTCCATGAAAATGGTTGCAGATAAGCATGGGCAAAGTACTAGTGACAAGCTTTTTAGTCGGATCAACACTGATGACTTTGAAAGACCCTGAACTTCCAAAATATGAGGTTTTTATTCATTTTTGCGACCTTCGGCTGCAGCGCACACTCCAAGAATGAAGTGTGACGAAATGGCTGGAGATAGACTGAAATTTTGTGAACAGGAACCGCTATAAGCTTTCGCGCGTCTCGTGAGCATTAGCTCAAATTTCTTGTTACTTACTGCTAAGTCCCCTTGTAATAAATATGTAACCCATTTAGTGTACATGTTAAGCCACAAATTAAACCACGAACTAGTGTGGGACAAGTGAGCATCAAACTAACTTATACACTCCACAGTCTAGACATGGTGTAAGTCACTTATCCCATACTGGCCAACAGTCGATCGTGTAGCCTACACTGTTGCTTGTTTGGTCATGCAGGACTGCAATGGTTGATTATAGCCACGTTATCTCATTGCAAACTCTATGGTACTCGTAGACCATAGACATCTAGATCTACAGTATCTATTATACATCTATATATGTCTATGGGGAGACACAGGCAACATAAGTGCTGCCAGCATGGAATAAGAACAGTTTATTCTTCTGACTAACCAAGTTGTGGACCTGATGATGCCAGCCGCTGGGAACAAACAGTACCTCTCCACGATTCTGCGTCACATCAAAGTACTTGATGCCAGCAGCATGAAGCATCGTCTCATTGACGTCAAACGGCAGATGACCATTGACATCCTTAAGCTTCTCTTCATCTCCTGGCATCAACAACAATGACAGAGTGGCTGCATAATACGAGAATAAAATTCGCCCAGTTATCCAGGCATTTTAGAGCATTTTTGCACCTCGGAACCTGCATCTGGTGACATTATTTTGTTTGTTACGATTTTTACCTGAAATTGCAGAGAATTCCCTGATAATTCTCTCAGTTTTCCAGGTACAGACGATTTCTTAAGTATTCCAGGTTTTCCAGGTTTGTGGCCATCCTTGATTACATTATTCCACACTGGCACATGTGTGCACTGCCTAAGTCTACCATATTGTCAATAACACATAATGAGTCATACTTGACAAATCTAACTACTATGAAAGTACGACACAGCCAGCATAGAAAAAGTGTCAGTTAAACAACGATCTGGACTCTGGAGTGTATAAGTTTCTTCAACACACACACCTATCCCACTCCAGACCGTGATTTAACATACACTTAATACATATCACAAACTCATGAGTTGTTCCTAAGGTGCCACACACAAAAGTGAAATAACGATGCTTTATGTAGATCAAGCAATCGGACAGTTACGGAAATGAATAGTCTCGATCACTGGTGACGTTAAACACTCTGACCCCAAAAATTGATGCATTCATCATTTTGCCAGAGTGTATCAGTGCTCAGCATCATGCTGAAGGTGTGCATGAAAAACTCGACATTCGGGCTGGATGTATGGACATGCTCACAGATAATTTTAAAACGTAACAACCCTAGCTATATATATACTACATCACTAAAGGCACAAAAAGAGGTACAAGATGTACAGATTTGTACTCATGCAATGTGTGCAATAAACTGCTTACTTACTTATTTATTTACTTACTTACTTACTTATTTGAAGCAGCAGAAAACAGACGGACTCAATGACGGTCGTCACCTGGTCGAACAAGCAGCCATCTCTTCTTACCACAAACATTCGCCGACCAGCTGAATGACCGAATCACATCGGCATGAAATGGCGTCCTGCAACACAAATCAGTCAACTCATTCGCACCTAATACAATAGAGCAAACTTGCCAGTTATTCAAACAATAACACGGCTGTTTTGCAAACAGCAACTTTTCTCAACTGCGGCAGTGGCAGAATAAATCTGTCAGGAACTGTTTCTGAAATATTCAGCAGCTTGATGATCAGCTCAGATTGTGAGTAACTGTTGCAATATATCAGTCACACAATAAAATTTAATGTAAAAAATGGTAAGTGTAACAAAAATTCTGCATTTCCAATTGCAGCCACCAAAAATTAGAAATGGGGGTGCAGAAAAATTTTTTTCATTATCTATCTTTATACTGTGATGTGTCATGTAATATTACCCAACAACTCATAAAAACAAAATAACACACTAAACAGTAATCACAAGAACTTAAGCAACCACAACATTTCAGGTTAGATGAAAACAGTATTTTTCAGCAAAACTTTGAAAACATACTAAAAACTGCACGGATATTTTGGAATGTCCAATAAAAATTCTAGGAATGTAGGTTTTTTTCTAAGGATGGGTAGCAACCGGAAACACTGAAATTTTTTTTAGGCCTACTAAAACAAATTTCAAAATTCAGTCAGAATACAGCTCATAAACTGTCCATTTACTTAATGGAATCGCTGCCACTGCAAGCAACTCCAACTACATGTTTCTCCGTAGCATGGTTTGTTTGTCTGTTGTCTGTCACATATGTGAAAACTGCCGACATCATTCGACAAATTTAGACGCCATTTGGCATGCACACTTGTGGAAATAAATGACACATTGTCTTAAATAAAGTCCCTGACAATAACAGGAAAGAAGATTTGGAGATCCAAACTGCCACATAAAACATGCAATTGCAAACTGCAGTCAGACCATACATCCTATGCTGGACCTGGACTTGGACAAATGCATGATTCCTCCTCTAGCCAAATTACCTTGGTCCATTAACTGTAAATACCATTTAAAAAAGACTATTTCCACACAGAATGAAAGGCTGCTACAGTGTTTGTGGTGCTAAAAGCTGGTAATGGCTAAATACAATAGTCACCATTGATCGGCTACACTCAACAGACTTCAACTAGACCATGTAAGCCAGCAGTCCTGGCAACGGTCTCCATGGACTGTTGCACAGAACTTGCTATACTTGCAGTACCTGGTAAGTTGATGTAATAGAAAATGTGCAGTTTTACAGAATATTTAAATATTAACTAAAGGAAAACTTAAACCAAAACCATCAAAAACTGAACGTCCTGTCAACTACATTATTTAAAACTCACCAGTCTCCAAATGTTATGATCATGTGACATCATTTACAATTTTCCAAAAAAATGCAATACCAGGATCCTTTGGGTCCAATGTACACAAAGCGATAGTCATCAGAGCAGTCTGTTCGGCTGTCCCAAAATTCATTTAGCCAGTCAGACTGAAAGAAAATTGGTGTTGAATATGACGAATATCCTGGAAAGTCCCTGAAAGTGTACAGAAAACATTTCAGCATAACTCGACTATATTGCAGCCAAGAATCCAAGCATAGCAAATATTCATTAACTAATGTCATTATAAAAAACAACCAACATAGATCGCATAAAATGACGCTGATTTCAGCTGCAGAAAGTGAACATTCAAACGGTAGATAGGAATACATCTTGTTACAAATTTTAGCCAAAAATCTTTAAAAATTAAAGACAGGTTTTCATATGTTCATAAAAAATTGACAGACATTACTCCAATGTTATTCCAATGTGAATAATTTAATCAACAAACAATGCAAAAAGTTCTCACATATGCAGCATTTTTAGTTGCACACACTAAGTTAATCAGTAATGATAATCCACGACTTGATGATAGTGAGGCTACAACTAGTAAGTAAGTAAATAATGTTGTCTAAACGACTTCGTTTCACACTGAAACTTTTAAGAATCTAAAAAAATGGATTTTGATGAAACATTATGGAGGGCTAGAAAGTAACCCAAAAACCAACAACTCAAATCTAGGGTTCCTGTATCCAGATCCCGATCTGGGATTTTTTTGATGAACTGTATTCACTGTAAGTGCCTGCAGTAGCAATATTCTCAGCGAAGGTTTGAGATCTGTTACTGCTTCTACAGTGTTAGTATGCAATCATTCACAAATATCAAGCCACACATGGCATGCAGCAAAGACATACACGAACTACATAACTATTAAACAAACAAGTAAGTAAATTTATATAGAACCCAATGTCAATGAAAATCCTGCCGAAAATGAGGTGCAAAAGATGGGATTAGCAAAAGTATTAGCGACTTTCCTACAAGCGTAATACAGGTAACAGCAAAGAACTTACATGCCTCTGACAATGCCAGTCTTTGAGATACAGAATTAACTTCTCTTTCACGCACTCGGCACTATTCAGCTGCTTCATGTATTCAACAAATTTGCTAAATTTCATGTCAGTTTTTGGATGTGAGTATGACTGATCTTCGTTGCAATTTGCAACTGGAACTGTTGCATCTCCTGAACATTCAGACAGCTAATCATCCTCAAATACTAGGAAAAACATTATGTCAAAGTTCTAATGGAAAGCAATGTGCTCTGTGCCCACTTATTCATAAAATCATAACCACGGTAACAAATCCAACTACTTATACGAGTACAAAGTTTAACATGCAAACTCCACATAATACTATTACCTATATTCATAATTTCTATTGCAAATAAGAGTATTTTCATGGCAGTTTTACAGTAAAAATACATAATCAGTAAAGATTTTAGTTCACTGTGTAGATATCCATTATCATGCCATGTTGTAAACCTGCAGCCACAATGGCATAACTGTCAACTTCAAGAATTCATGTCATGTAGTTAATTTAAAAAACGAAATAATTAGCTAATTTACTAAATAATTAACTACAATTTAAGGCAGTTTCACACCATAGAAAAAATTAATTGACACTGTAAAAATCCACAAAATAAAAAAGTAAAAATTTTGAATAAATTATACACAAAGAAATCAGCTGGTGTGCATTCAAAACTCACCAAAATGAAGTAACAAATGGTCCCACTGAATTCTGTCTGATTCTTCCTGATACCAAGAACTTGTACTGAGCCAGGAGTGAGTCAACCAGTCTCCGATAATACATGGAACATTGGGGACAATATACTTGACAAAGAACTCGCTGTATGATATTGGTGCACCGATGTAGTCCAACTCAGTAATAGCACTGCTGGATTTGTCTCGCTGTTCGGCAAGTGTCGACCACGAGTGAAGCAGAGATTTCAAACACTCAAGCGTAAATTCCATGGTGATTGTTCAGTTTCTACAATCACAGTCTTCAGTTCACGGCAAATGCCTGCATTAGTAGATTTATGGACGTGGCTGCATGCAGAGCCACTCAGCACCCACTGTGTACAGAACCCCTTACATTAGGCAGCTGAATGGTAATGTAATAGACTGAGAAATGGACATTTCCCCCTGCACGTGTCAACTGCAGACGTTTCCCCCTCAGACATTTCCCCCACCTGGACGTTTCCCCACCTGCTTTTCAAGTGCCTAGGACATCCCCCAGGCCAGTAACAGCACATAATCATAATCAACACCAAGCCTAAGCAGAAACACTTCTCACCATCAAAAGCAACTCGACCTTTGAAGTCATCACCGTCGAGTATATTTCAAACAAGCTGAGTCTTAACAAGTACAGCAATTAAGGATGTACGCGTCTACAAGACGATTAAACTCGACTCAGAGTCAATACAGACTGAGCCAGGAAAGTCAAAGACTTAGGCCTAGTCTTCTACTCTCCTGGCTGAGCTGGCTGAGTCTGTATCAAATTGAGAATAAACGCATATCTATTTCTTACATACATAAAGAAAAAGGAACGGAATATGATGAACTGCAGCTCCGTGTCTTTGATGTCATAGTCCGCGGCAATTTCTTAATAAGTTGAGACCTGAGACTTCTTGAGACATGGGCTTTGTTTGACGTATTATTTAGGCAGTACAAGTTCTTTGTTTGACGTATTATTTAGGCAGTGTACTACAAAGGAATTATGGAACTTTCATTTCCACGTACTTTCACTCCCGGGAACGAAAGTTCCATAAATGGAACTTTCGCTCCCTGGAACTTTCGTTCCATGGAACTTTTATTCTCACAGTCAATTAACGTAACGTGGTTTCGCTCGCCAATTATGATTATTTAACTGATAAACTAAAGGAAATTAAGGCATTATAGCTTGTTTGTATCTTTGTACAGCTTCACTGTAGTAAAAGATGGCAGGATCTAGCTAATTATTTTATTAATTAATTTATATTAAATTTATTAAGTTCTACAAATTCTTCTTCAAATTCTTCCTGTTCTTACCATTATTTTAAATTCTAATCTCTTCCCTAAACCTTAAACCCATCTTTCGGAAAACCTTTATAGGCTAGCCGTAGCACGTTTCCTAGTGACCAGCTGGGCTTTCTTGTTTTCGACGTTGAGCATTTACACCGCATGCTGGAGTCGTTTGATTTCATCTGCTTCTATTATAACTGTGTAGGCCACCTCATTTTCGCTCAGCGGAGCGAAAGTACGTGGGAACGAAAGTTCCTGTTACCCTACAAAACAGCTCTGCACGCAGCACTTGCTCAAAAAAGTATCGGGTACAGTCTTGGTCTAATGCATGAGAATTTACCTTTGCCACCACATTTTTGAATCATAAAGTTAAAATCAACAACTAATAACGCAACGACAACAGCAACGAAAGTAAACAAACCAACTGGCGCAGGTCGAGGTCGGGTCACGGGGTCACCGCACACCACGTTATGTAGGTCACAGCCTCACAGTTGATATGTGTTTACATTAGAAAGTGACCAACTTTAGCTCCGTATTTGTGCGGTTTTGCCGATATATGAAGTTGTTTAAGTAGCCTGTTGTGTCGTATTCGACAATGTCAGCACCGGCGAAGAAGATAGTGGAATTGTTCTATGATGTCCTTTCGCCGTACTCGTGGATTGCATTTGAGGCAAGCTGACCCGCTTGCTTCGGCCCTCAGGCTATCCCGGCCCGCAATAGCCTAGTTATAAGATGCATTCATAGGCTTTCGCTGACTCTAAATTTCGGTCTTAGCTCAAATTCCTTGTGTTTTATTGAAACTATGATGTTGGAGGTCTCCAACAAGTTCTGACAGAAAAAAGTTGACTTACACCTGTTACAGTAGGTTTGGTTTTTTGACAGTTAAGCTGGGTGTGATGTGAGATATTTAGTGATCACATTGTTGCAAATTTTTCCACAGAATCTGATGGTGGAAGAGAATTTTTAAAATCACCAGTATTGGCAAATGGATAGAAAGTTAGGTGACATTTTTGGTGGCTTGTGGTGTACTGATAATAGACATACCAACCAACTGAGACATGCTTATCATTGGAAATGCTGCTTGTAAAGTGAAGTGCCTAATTTGTTGTTTTTTGACTGCTGAACTGGACAGGTTCTCTGCAGATATCGGAGTAAATGGAGTATTGATTTACAGTTCAAGCCTGTGTTCTTGGGAGCCATAATGCATGCGTCGGGTTAGTATTGACTGAAGTTTTATGTCTATAATCTGCTGAGGGAAAATCATATAACACCGTGTGAGTTTTACAGTCATCACCATGAAACTTTGTCACGTGATCAGAAACAATTGCAGAGTAAAAAATATTTCTAGAAATTGGGTTGTTTGCAAAAATAATTTTTGGAAGAGCCAAAAATTTCTTTAACTAATATAGAATTAAGTGTATTGGGTCAATAACTTTGTGGACCAGTGGGAGTAGCCTTGACCATTTTTGTGTTGATGCCGATACTTATGCTGCCATAAACTGAATTTGTTTTTAGCAGTAGATTTTTGCAATTTTGTTGTCAGCAGTTCGGTTTTTTTATAGCATTGTGATTATACTTGAAAATGTGAGCAGGTTAACGTTAGTGTTTAATTGAAGTTGTTCATGTATGAATACAGTTATCATGAATTAGAGTGAGTGAGTGAGTAGGGTTTAACCTCCCGCCTGACACAGTATGGGTCATTTCGGTGATGGCTTATCATGAATTAGACTACATTCTTATGCTTGACACATATGTTGGTGATAATAGATATGTATTGCCAGTGAATTGAAAAGCGCTTCTTACTAGATATGCTTAGTGGCCATTAACACACAGGCAAATTTTAAAAAGACCATGTGTTAATTCATGAATTAAGACCATTTGTAATAAATTATTTCCATTGCAGGTAACAGTCCACCTGGCAAGGTTTTTGCTAAACACCAATATATCATAAAAGATCTCGACCGTCTGGCACAGTACTACAAAGTTCCTGTGCAGCGAATAGCTGTCAGTTGTTTAACTTGCTTACTGTTTCTCAGTGTTAGTTTAACCGACTTATTATACTTTAAATTCTTGAGCTAGTTCATGTTACACTGTGTTCACAAGAGAATCTTTTAGGATTGTTGTAGCTTGTTATCACAGGAAACAGTGCTGTGGTAAATTTGTGTGTTTTTGTTTAAGGAAATTCACTTTTCATGTAGTGTGTTATAATTAAAATATTTGATTGATAAATTTGTCTTTAAGACAGTTATTAAGTTGTAGTATTTTATAAATTTGCATGTTGTTAATCAAGATTTTAAACCCAACATCTGTTAGTCAGTTTTGGCAGTTTAGATATTGAGTTACAGCCTTGTATAATTTTGTATTGTAATGTTTTTTCATAATTTTTGACAGATAATTTACATGACAGATTATGTGTGACTCTGTGGCTTAAGAATGTTTTTTTTAAATATGGCAATATGTTTAGGCATTACGGCTGTCATATATTAAAGATTTGGAGGTTCAGCGCCCTTTATATTGCTATGAGGGGGCTGTTATTTTACAATTCAGTTGTTGTTTATTTTTTGTGCAATTGATCTAGAATTTTAGTTGCATTTTGTTTCTGTTAGGCATTTTTTATCAATTGATTTTTTCGCATAACATAGGAAGACAGATTTGTCTGGTAGTAGGCCTAATTAGCTTCATGAGCTTTGTTACTTAAGCTTACTCTTTCGAGCAGAACCACTGTCAGTTTTGAGCGTTTTAAACGACTGCTGAAGACGTTTTGTTGGACTGAGGTGTAACTTTGGTATTTATTTACACTGGCTGTAAGTGCACTTGCTTGCTTACTTACAGTATGTCGGACCTGTTATTGTAGAATCCAGCCGAGGTGCTGTTTGTGAAAGGTTCGCTGCCAGCTTTGCGCTTCCTCACAGCTGTTCAGATACAAAGACCGGAATTGATTGAGTCGCTAAGCCGTGAATTTTGGATGCGCATCTGGCATCGCGTAATAATGTTGCATTAAATTACAATGACTGACATTGTAATGCAGTGTGAAAAGGACGATGTGATATCGGCATAGGCGACATAGGCTACTACAAGGGCATATATTAGGGTGTTGATACATGCTCAAAATGATAGACTTGAGTGGTGAGTAGATAATCTTGAGAAGAAATGTAATGTTTGAAAGTGTGCAATGACGTACTGCCTGTGATGAAGTCTGGTAGAGTTTTCCAAGCACAAGGCCCAGCACCAGTGAATGCTCAGTCACCAAGCACCAAGTGTGGTAGTAGGCCTAGGTATCTCGTGTTACCAGTACTTACAGCTGGGCAGATGATTGACAATTTGACATACTGGTGTTGATTTGAAATGCTTTTTGTTCGTAATTATAGAAACTAACGGAGACTAATTATATCAAATTTTATGCAGTCTTCAGTTTTTGATGTCAGTTTTTGATGATCTAAGGTTGTCGTCCGTCTGTTCATCTGGCTCTCACTCTGTACATCACAGATGTAATGTGGCTATAAGCGTTAGGTCGTAGCAGTGATGTGACCAAGGCACAAATCGCAAGGCACCAACCCACAAGACCAAGGCCAAGGCATTTAAATGCACTGAATAGTGAATACCAAATAGGTCTGGATAAGCACACTGCAAAACATATAGCTCATATGCTCAAGTGGCATATGCTCTTTCAGATGACATGAAAATCATCGACCTTGGATGACCTTGAAGATCGGTACACACTACTATGGCTAAATGGTAAAAGATAGAGCCAAGTCTGTTATTGATCACCAATAGGAAATCGCATATGCCTTTTCAGATGAGATGAAAATCATTGACATTGAATGATTTTGAAGGTCAGTACTGCAACAGGAGCTGTATGGGCTGTAGTGCATTTTTCCTAGCGACAGCTGGGCTTTTTTTATTCGGATTAGGCTAGGTCTCCAAAAATGAATACGTGGGATTGTATTAGATGGATTTCAACAAGACAGGTGCAGTTTTTTCCTGTCGTGTATAAGTTTTGCTATGTTAATCATAAGAGCTATAATTTAATTTGCATGTTACGGTTTATTAAATTTAGTTATGTAGCTTACTATTTATTTGTTGTATGTTGCTATTGTGTTTTTTATTTGTTTTAGGATGAAGACATCGTTAGTCCTGAAAGTCTTAAACTGGTAAGATGTTTGCTCTTGCTGTTTTTGTCAAGTTGCTGTTGAGGCTAACGATGCTGATGTATTTTTTTTGAGTTATTGTGTATTAATTATGAATTATTTCGTAATGTTTGCATCTGTTGGCTGTTTTAGTTAACACTAATATTTTACATCCAGTTTTTACAGATTAAATTCATTTCGTTGGCTGTAATATATTTTCAGTAAATTAATTACAGCTTGTAGTCTAAAAGGACTGATGTGATATGTTATCAGTAGGCATATATTTTGTCATTGTGTTATAAGAAATGTGTAACATAGATCTGTAGAAAATACTAATAATTTATAGTTTAATTTGGATTAGACCCGTAAGCAACTCACTAGCCCTTTTCTCGCTCACTCGTAGGTAAATCTCGCTCGCTTTACGCGCTCAGCTCGCTCAAGTCGATACTTAAAGTTCTGCAATGTACAACAGGGGATTACTTTTTTGTCGCACTCTGTATAGGCATATAGAGAGTAGTCCTTTTATAATTTCCTAAATGATTATGATCTTTATTAAATCACATGAAAGTTGATTCCATACTTGGCTTCCTTTAAATTTAAGTGTGTGATACCCAAGGTAAAAACGATTAGGGTCTTTTTAAACATCGATCGAGAGTTCGAAACTTCAACTGCTGAAATTTACCTTTAATGCTGACAATTTTTGATGCATGTTGTCTTTGTCTATTTCCAGCCATTTCGGCGCAATTTACTCCTTAAATGTTCTCCGCAGCTTAAAACACAAAACTCACTAATAAACCCCTTATTTTGGGTTTCAAGGTTGTTCAAGGTCGCTGATTTTGGTGTCGATCAAAAGGACTTATGGGACTTTCTATAATCGATTAATAGTAACCTTGGCCCATCTCGCACAGTTTTTGAGATTCTGAAACAATAGTCAAATTTGTGCAGCTGACAGTGAAGATATGGTGATTCTAGCTTGCACCGTTTTGATAGAGTCGCAGAGTGCGATGAACAGACAGGGAGAGTGACAGACACACACAGTAAGACAGA
>Ga0056128_1004696_pt1 | contig 17134 bp, 8 predicted proteins | sample WorMetLIZISLAND2_FD_71113 | JGI IMG/M metagenome (GOLD analysis project Ga0056128, IMG submission 71113) | Marine gutless worms symbiont microbial communities from Max Planck institute for Marine Microbiology, Germany - Olavius geniculatus... ... | reverse complement strand
TTATACACTTGTTAACGGCAACATTTAAGGACTTGCACATCGAAAACAGCAAAAATTACAAAAGGTGATATTATTCAGCAGCACACTGACACACAGTCAGTGTGATGCAGGCAATATCACTTTTTGTAATTTTTGCTGTTTTCGATGTGCAAGTCCTGAAATGTTGCCGTTAACAAGTGTATAAACTGATGTTTTGTACATTTATTATGATAAGCAGCATGTCTATATCTATCTGCAACTGTTTTTACACTATAAGAGCCAATAGCGGCAAAATGACGTCTTTTTAGGGGGGGTACCACTCTTCGACGCCCTCGTTCGAAGGGAACCCCTGCACCCAGTGGCACGAAATTTTGTCACGATAAACTGGAGACCTTGGGGCAGCCCACAGTGATCCTAGCTTGCACCGTTTTGATACAGTTCACGAGTGTGACAGACGGACAGACAGACAGACAGACGCGTAGACGATGGCAAAGACGCGCGAAGCATTCTGCTTTCGCGCGTAAAAATTATTTAATTTTCTATAGACCATTCGACAAAATAATAATCATAAGCTGTTGTAACTAACAATGTTTTACCTGAACCGCAGTGTAATACGCTGTCTGAATCACTGGCTGATAACAATAATGGCAATCATCATCATCATCATTTTCATCATCGTTATCGTTACTACTAGCGATTGCAATCCCGGGATCCCGAATTTCGGGATCCCGGCCGTTTTCGCCAATCCCGAATCCCGGGATTGGTGGCGTCCCAATCCCGGGATTACGGGATTACGAAATTAGTTAAAGTCGTACTTTTTCGCGTGTTAAATGATAAAAATAAGAATTTTAGCCGTCTGGTGAATAAATTATTTATGTGCGCTAGAGTTCCACGCTTTGCTGTGCACTGTAATTCGTATTCTGACAGTCATTATCACTCCCGGCAGTTCAGATATACCTTCCGTATGGGCCTATACTACAGTCTACATCATATGCATGAAATAAGTCAATTAAGGATATTAAAATGACGACCAATCTGTGAGCCTAATCCCGAAAGGGAATTCCGGGATCCCGGGATTACAAATTTGTCAATCCCGCATCCCGGGATTAAAAATTCAATCCCGGGATTGCAATTACTAGTTATTATATGATAATAGCACGCCTTCCGGTACTTTTGTGTATTTACTGCATAATAATAATATGCAAAGAACTGGCACAAGACACGTGATCTCATGTTGCAAACTGAGACCGAACGCGACCAGCGACACAGCAATGGAACGCCAATCAGCTCTCGGAACAGAAGCAGCAGACATAATGATGATGACGTTTGGCATCGGATGAAACAAGATGCAGAAGACGGAAATAATTTGGTGTCGCGCAGCTTTAAAGTCAGTATCACCGAAATGACTTTTATCTATAAACTTTCTTTCTCCAGGAACCGCAGAAAAAGAAGAGCAGTACAAAATCACCGAAATTTCCGACATTTTCGACCTACTGCTAACGTCTCACAAATCTGCACGCTCTTCAAAAAGTCATACGCAGAACTCATCATTTTTGAACCATTACTCGTTTGGACCTAAATGCTTCATCTTTGGCACTGCAGCCAAACGGTTTAACTTTGAAGTAGTTTTGCCCCTTAAGCAACTGTGATTTATTGCCTGACACGAAAAGTACAAACAAATACTTAAAAACAACGCCCATGGCTTATAACCCGCAAATTCAGTCAGCTTCATATAAAATTTTATCTGCCAATAAACTTGGAACTCACATAGCACTTATATTACACACGTGACTCGCACATTCAACTCATTTTACGCGAGAACTTTGTAGGTTACACGTTTTCCCGCTTCTTACAAGATGTAAATCAACTTGCATCATGCATACGGTGCGTAGTTCGTTCTTTCCTTTATGCATATTTTACTGCATCCCACATGTGACTGCTGCCTTGTCTGACGTTACAAAGAACGATGATGACGTTGATGATAAAATCACGACGCACAGCTGTCAGAGTCAGGAAACAATCACACGAATTCCGGACGCATTCTTCGGTCGACGAAGTATCACTGTTGAATTTCTCGTGAGCGTGCATCTCTAACTAACTCTGGCAAGGGAGGGGGTAGGCACAGAGGGCGAAGCCAGCCCGTCTACTGAGCGACAAATAAATCTAAGCCCCCCGGCGGTGGCCGCGGCGGCAGCGGTGGTCACATCGAGACCGGTGGAGTTGACCTGGCCGGGCAGGAGGCAGCCGGTGTCACATTAAAATGTCTACCCACGAAAAATCCGCCCGGGAAGAGATAATCACGGAACTTATATTGTCGGCCCCTTATTAAAAAGTTCTTGTCCGTTAATTCACGCGCACCCGAATTAACCGCTAGTAAGGGTTAAGGTTAGGTAAGGGTTAGGGTTAGGGTCAGATTTAGCGTTATAGGTAGCGTTAGCGTTAACGATAATAATTAGAATGCGGGTGAATTAACGGACAAGTAGCTATTGAAATATCGCTGGCCCATAAAAAAGTCTCCTCATTTCCCCCAGAAAAGTCTCCCCCGCCGACAATTTATTAGTAAAAATCCCTGCCGTCCGGAAGGCCGCTAGGCGGGGCGTATTTTTGCCGGTAAATTGTCGGCCAGGGGGAGACTTTTATTGGGGGCGATCCTATAATGAGACACCGGACAGCGAGCGACGGCGCCGCCTGCCTGCTACATCAGCTGGAAGCCGTGTGAAACTGCGGGGAAACTCACTAACTCCTGGAACCTGGTAAATGCTCTCGCAAGAACACCGCTTCGTCACATGCTACAATGTTGCTGTTTAAAATGACACAAACGCGCCAAACAAACACATTAATTTTAACGTTTCTATATACTGAACATCATCATACGACTAACACTAACTGCAATCGCTAAGGACGTTTACGTGTCTCTCAACGCCAGCATGCAACGCGTATCCAGCAAAAAAGCACACCGGAGCGATTAAGACGCTACACATTGTCGGGTTACTGCTGCACTTCTACAGCTAGTGTGGATATAGAGCGATGCCGGCTAGCACAATGAATGATGGGCAATGATACAGACAGAGAGAAAGACAGAGAACTAGAGACAGAAAGAGATGGAGAGTGACACGGAGTCAGTCGGTGTGCGGCGTGTGCCCGGAAGGCATGCAGAATGTTGCAGCTACTGTACTGCTGTGGCGGAGCACTGCGAGTCATGCCAGGCAGGCCGAACCGGGCTGGGCCGGGCGACCTGGCCGTGGTACGGCGGCTGAACGGTATTATGACGATTAATATATATCTGAAGTGCGATGTTCTATGTACATGAGGCAAGGATGGAAAATTATTATAGCGCAGTCTTTGGTGCTGTATCAGCTCCAACGTCACGCTCATGACATTACGTCCCGGTTTTTATCTACAGCTTTATGCCTGGGGATCTGCGCTCTACGACCATCAGTCGTAAACAATTCAGAGCTCGGCTGAAAACTCATCTTTTTAGCCAGATTTACGCAACGGACCTCTGAGAAATTTCGTTTTGAAGAAAGTATAAACTGAACTGAATCTAAACCTACCACTATTCATACTGGTATGTCACTCGACTGTTCATGCAGCGGCTACTCACTCCTCCGCCGTGTACATAAATCGTCAACCGGGGCATTAAAAACCACTTAATGCGACAGAGAAAATGTCACGCAATCGACAGCACAGGACCCACAGTGGTCGATTAATCAGCCTCCGGACAGCGTGCAGCCGCCGGCCCAGCAGCACTGCCACCGTCAGTGGCGGGCCCAGCACGACCACACACGAACTGCACTGCACTGCAGCACTCGACGAGCACGTGGGCACCGATAAAATTGCATAAAATAAAACAAGCCGCGTTATTGCCGCCTCATAATGTCGCCCGTCCTTCAGTCCGAGCGTCTGTCTGTTTGTGACGGTGATGCATCGTGGTTTGGATAGTCAATCAACTTTAATTTTTTAAAAGTTAATTAACTGAATTAACGAATAATTAGCTTAGGGACTTCGCTCCTCGGCGACTTAGTCCTCGGAGACAAACGTAGATTTTAGCTAGAATACGTCTAACTAGTAACAAGTATGCTATACCATCTCAATCATTCACCAGCGTAATGTAGACCTGTGTGACGTCATCCAGAAGCGCGGCTGTAAACACATCGCGGAATCCGTTCACTGGGCTACAACTTACTGTGAGAAGCTTTTGTGTTTTTTTTATTTCTCACAGGATGGCCGCGAGGCACGACATCTGAACGACTGACGAGACCAAGGACCTTACACGAAGTTCTCATGAACGACAGTAGAAGTCGTCGCCACCAAAGACTATCCGTATTCGAGCCCCACTGTCAAACGTACGCTCATGCATCCGAGGTTTAAAAACAACCGCATAAATTGCGTATAGAAGACTACGTTAATTTTATGACACACCTAGCTCATATTTTTTTCTTCTCCCACTTTCTTGTTTTTGCTTCAATTTTTTTCTCTCATTTAAGCCTATCTTCTGACCTATTTTCTAAATCTGCACGAGGCAAATGCTTTTTAAACTAGCGTAAAAGAAATTCAGTCAGTCAACGATGTGTCTTCGTCGCAGTACTTACCTAAAGAGAGATGCCGCGGGCTGCGGTACCAGATCAGATAGAAACTAGATTTACACGCGGCTGCAGAGACAGACGTTCTCTGTCAATGGCCGTCGCCATAGCAACCGTGTCACCAAGGGTCGGTCTGAGAACATTATACGATCAGAGTACAGTCAGGCCGGGGTGTGAGCAAAAAGAACGAACCGCCCCCGGTGCGCCAAAACGACATAGCCCCGTTTGTTTTCTAATTGCAGCCCGTTTATATGCGCAAATAATAGCTACACTGTGTCCGAACGGAAAAAAGTAACCCCTAGCTAATGTACAACAAAAATGTCAAATCTGAACGAATCCGAATAAAATTTCGTACACCTGAAGAAGAAAAACGCCGAATTTCGTTGAAAATTATTTCGTAGCGGTGTTATAATTTTTTTAAATATGAACCAGCGTGTCACGAACTAAAGACGGCGTCTCGGAGTTAGTCCAGCCATAGCACATCGAAGCGTGTCGCGATCCATCCGATGCGGCAAACCTGTCGATCCCCACATCAGAGCAAACTGCGCCGGATGGACAGAGCGACGGCGGCTGCATGCTCTGACGGCGTTCCAGTCGACGGCGTTCAACCGAGATCAAATCCGACGGACACAGTTGCCGCCCGTCCGTCGCCGCTGCAGAGACGACGAGAGCCATCGCGGGGCCCGGGAAAACATTCTCTGGTAAAAAATTTTACGAATTTTGTTTTATAAAATGGCGCATTCTGGTGTACTTTATATTTTTGAACTTCAAACATCGCACGGCCCGTGGAAACTTTCCCCTCCCTCACTCTCCACGCACCTGCGCCGCTGTGTCAGCCAAGTATACTGCGATCATTTCAGGGGGCTGAACACGGTGTGTGTCGCACAAAAAAACATGCAGATGCCGACTCCGAGTGCCGACGTGATGTACGGCCGTCCATTCTGTTGCCGGGCTCTCAGTCACTAACCGCACAAGCCGCGACTGCGCCAGATGCGCCACGATTTTATCATCGAAATTTCTATCTTTCCGTGAGCTTAACCTATGACCTTCTGAATCTAAAATGCACACCGGTTATACTGCTGCCCCGAAAAACGTTCACGCCAATTTTGGTTTTCGATATATATGTCTTTTTAGCCGACCGTACTTATGTAATGGAAGGGCTTATGGTACGATTGTCGTCGTCCGTCTGTAACAGATGTATGATGGCTAAAGGGTAAGTCGTAGGGGGTCGGCGATTGTACCATCGAGCAAGGCGCCAGTGACTTCCTATAGACTGTCAATAGTAACCACGTCTCCATCTACAGCGGTTTGGCCGCAATTTTCAATGGAAAACAACATATAAGCGGCTATATCTCAAAAATGGTGAAAGACGGCCAAGGTTACTGTCAATCACTAATAAGAAGTGACATACGCCTTTTCAAATTACATGAAAATCATTTACCTTAGATGAGACACAACACACGAGCGAACGCGCTCCGCCAAGCAGGCCGGTACCTGTCACTACCTGATCTACCCGATACCCCGGAGGGATGAAGGGTGACTTGACTATGGTCTTGGTTACATACCGCGATGATATACAAGTCCACAGACAGTTTACCCATCCAAGTAGGCCCTATTAATCACTCGGCAGAGACTCGACCGGGAATCGAACCCACAACCTCTTGGTCGTGAGTCCGACACCATAATTATACGTTAAATTACCAAGCCACGACAAATGGAAGGAGGTAAAAGAAAGCCTAGTGGAGCCGGCGCATGAAAACAATGCCGGTGCAGACTGTGTGCAGTGCGGCTTACAGCACGCGGCGCGGTGCGGCTGATACAGCGGTGGTTAATCCGGCCGGCGGGACAGGCATAGACAGTAAATCACGACAATGCTTTGCACAGTGCATACACTGTGTGGCCGGTCGGCGCCTACACACGGCATAGCAGCACGCCGTGCCTGCTGTTACGATGCTATTGTGATGTCCAGGGGATAGATGTTCTACACACTAGGCCTACTCTTTACTCTGCTGCCGTGGCGTACCGGTTAACACATTGGTATAACCAACCCGCACTAACGTTAACTCAGCCTTGCATCCCTTCGGAGTAGATAAATCGATTACCGGTACCGGCCTGCTTGGCTGAAATCAAGGTTGGGCGCATTCACCCGTGTCCGGTAGCAGCTAACACTACGCGATCCCATATGGCAGGTGACGCTGCGTAGCCCTGAGATGAGTTCCCACCCTTGAACCTTTAACCTTTACTTGGATGGGCGACTGTCGGCAGACGGGTAGGGTATACCATCTTGGTATGTAACCGGCTACCCAGGTTAACTCAGTGGCCAATGGCCATCCGTCCGTGCGTCGAGTAGGCGCAATCAGTACCGACGTATGGGACCTTATACCGTTACAGTTACTGTTACGGCTCAGAGATGACTCTGCATTAGCAGCTGCTGCATCTGGATTCACTGTCTGCAATAATCTGTCTTGAGGACCATCTCCAAAAAACCGCGTCTTGGAATCAGAAATAAACTACCGATGAAGATAACGGCAAGTGTGATTGTGAGGCAGGTAACCGAGTCGTCACACTGCAGCACTGCAGTTAATCCCCGCGGCGTTACTTGCGGCAGTCGGGAAGTGGCGCCTACATGCCGCATGTAACACGTAGACGCTGAAGCCGCGCCACGCTCGTGTATACTATACGAGTATGCCGCCTATACGCCGCCATCGCTCGCTACATAACAATATGTACGGTATACATACTACCTAGACCGCAACCACGAACCAACGAATGATGACTCATTTCCTGCCACCACGCTAACCCTCTGCATCAGTAGTACACCGTGCTCAAAAAGGACGCATTTTTTCTGCCATCTAACTCTTGACAAACATCGAAGCTACTCTGACCACTATTGGGCCTTTAGCAAAGAGTTAATGAAAACAAAAACGAGGCAGAATCAGATTTCTAAAAGTTATCCGCCTCGGTAATACTTGCACAAGAAACTGATCATCAATATTTACATAAAAAGAGTAAAGATCCCTCGGCACCGCAAATGTTTCGAAAATGAAAACAGACCGAAAATCATACTACGATATTACTTTAAAAAATTAAATATGCTCTGACTGACTTAACGCAGACTTCTGATCTTGGTTTTATTAATTTTGTGTCAATTTTTTGACCACGTGCGAGGACTAAGTCGGTCACATGCCAGGTTTTGAGCACACGTTAACGTTATAAGGCGCCTATGCATCATCGTATCGCATTATCAGGGGCTCGGATTAGCAGCAGCATCTACCTATGCTCCACGCATCATTGCTAACGCCAAAACTCCACCACTATACAGTACTTCGACTTGTTGCGGACTCGTTGTAAGCCTAATGTGCGCTTGAAGCACAGCAAGTTGTACAAGAAATCGTATCAAGTGTAGCTTGGGCGTAACATAACACAGCGGGGTTAGTCAAGCAGAACGACTAAATGATGCGCCGGTAACGACAAGTCCCACTGCTGACGGTTCGACGAGTGGAGTCTGCGGCTCAGCAAGAGGCTGTCTGCATGTGCGACAAAACCTCGTATACGACAAAAAAAGCGCGGGGCTACTACGTACAGTGCAGCTGACAATTAGCTCGAGTTTGGCGGCGTCATCGCACCAGAGCTGACATCTCGTGCGATGGCACTGCCAAACTCGAGCTGATTGACAGCTGCACTGTAGTGTACGTAGCCCCGCCCTGTTTTTGTCGCATGCGAGGTTTTGTCGCACATGTAGACAGCCCCGAAGTGAGTGTGAGGGCTCCTGGCCGAGGTGCCAGTCACTATTGATTCTAGGCCGGCACTGGTGGGCAGGCGCCCCGCAGTCAGTGTTCCATGATGGGTGGCCGGCAGACCAAGCCATTAACTGGAGCGGGCACGTTACAACGGTAAGGGCGGACAGCTCGCCGCCCGCCCGACTATCAGCTGACTGGCGCCGTCACTCTTCTAGCGTCTGTCTACAGGCACCGGCATCATCACGTCGTCAGTTCAATGTAAACCACTCAAACCACCACTGCCCGAAATACCCCCATTTCGCCTAATGCCTAACTTCAACCCCGACCCAACTCCAATCTCGAAACCCTAATCCTACCCCTGACTGTAACTTAACCCTAGGCGCAGGCGAAACGACATTAGGCAAAATGGAAAGACACCCACATCGCAACGAACGTCTCACTGATTCAATTACTGCAATAAATTTGTCCACCGTCAGCCAATTTTCGTTTTTTTCATTTTGGCTGACCTATACACCACTGAAAATGCATGCATGCAATTATAGCAGGTTGCATAGCTTGCTCACGTTATACCACGTAACATCCTATACACAACAGTGCTAACAAAATACTGAAAAGTCTGAAATACAATAACGGTACACAGAACGGCGGCTAAGGCCTGAAGGAGGTCAAGGTGTGATAACTGACGGTGATGCGGACAGGTAGATTGTTTACATGGGCGCCCGGCCAGCAGCAGCAGCAGCAGCGGCGGCGGTGACGACAGGGGCTGACGAGCAACAAATCAAATTAACACTCGGCAGCGCCACAGTACATACACGTAGGAGACTGCGGCAGCGCTGTATGATCTCGTTTAATATAGAGCCACGCGCAATATGACAGCGTGCTGACAGTAAAGGTGAGTTCAAAGCGACAGAAGTGAAATGAACTGCGCGCTTTGGCTTTCATTTTACTTCAGTTCTGACGCTTTGTACGCTCCTTAAGACACGGGTGAGTTTTTTAGAGTACGTTAAGCACATCGCATGCATCATCGCATTATCGGCGGAAATACGTGGTCTCCGAGTCGAACGGCAATCTGTAATGCACCAATAGCAACAATCCAGTGTCGACAGAACGAACAAGAATGTCACAAAAAACGTCCGACTCGGCGACTCTCGACCGGATCTGCTCATCAAATGTGCAGAGAGCAGGCCAGCCGCTTTTTGGAAGAAAAATTGCTAATAATTCATGGGAGAAAGCGCGACGCCAAAAAGTTCTAGTCGAACATTTCTTCCAGAAAAAAGCAGATGTTTAAGGTGCAATCTTAAGGTGCGTGCAGAGCGACAAAAATGAAATGAAACGAAAGCCGGAGTTTTATTTCATTTTTGTCGCTCTGCACACACCTTAAGATTGCACTTTAAACATCTGTCGCTCTGTATATATATACATGCACAACGTCAAGCCTTCGGAATTGTGGACGCTTTTTTAAACGTCTACAGCAATTTGAGACTTTTACTTCGGGCATATACTCGTATGTACACGTGAAGCGATAGGTTACTTACATAGTCGTGAAATGCTTTGGCTTCGCTGGAGTGCTCACACGTGTCCCGCCGCTCCGGTGCCGCACAGTACAGGTCCCAGAACACGCTGAACAGAACACATCATACACAAATGCCCTACAGCCTTTATCGTATTTGGTCTTCGTATATCAGTATACTATAAAGCCATAACTATTAGATAGCCTACTGCTAACATGTGTGCTTCAATACACTCTATAGCCCGTAATGAACCTATACATGTAACATACTGCCTCCATTACACAAGAAGACCATGGGTGCATCACAGCGTTAACATGTCAATAATCGAAAATTTAAAAAAAGATGACAACAGATCAGAGATGTGACGCCTGGTGCATATAGCAAGCAGTTCGTTCCCCACTGCATGACACAGGAAACTGAAAAAGTCAAGTGTGCCAAAGCGAGACGGAAGTAGGCTAGAGTATAACAGACTGATGCTAGTTTCAGCTTCTTTCTAAACTACATTAAAAATCTTATTACACTTCTTTCATAGTAGTGGCTATTTCAGTTTCCACTCCCATTATCTGATTTGGTGAACTTTTGATTACACTGTGCAGTTTTTATATCCGTAATATTTGTAAGAACATGTGTATTTGATGCAGATATCAGTGTCCCACTGGTTTTACTGGCTCATCTCAGTCTCAGCTGCAGACGACATTAGAGCTTACAGTCCAATGAAAGGAAATCCGAATGAAAACTGGGGAGTCGCTGCGCAAAGCAGACCAGAACGTTTGGATCGGTTGAAAAGTACGCATGGTGGCGATGTACGTACTTAAGCTGCAGCAGCGAGCGGCACATGTGGTATCAGAGGCGTCATAAACCATAGACCAAATGATTCATTATGATATTTTCAGTAGAAATTTCAGCCATTTGAGGCTTTGGCGAGATTCGAGCCGATAAATATAAAACCTAAATTGCATCACATTCCTCCCAAGCTTGCTATGTACCAAATGCGTTTTTCAGGCCCATGCACAATGCGGATGCCCCAAACCCCACTGAAAAGTTGACATCACTCCCCTAGACGCCCCGGCCAGATTTACGCAAAAAGGCCCCGTAAAAGAAGCGATCAAGGAAAAGACACGAGAAAAGAGGGAGAAAGAGAAAAGTGGGGGGATAACCAGATGGTGTCTTAATGAGGGAAAACTTGCTTTAAGAGTTCAGGGGGCTAGACGCCACTGCGAGCGAAGAGGTGCGGAAAAATCGCACCAACACCGCACATGGACAGACGCACAGTTGGCGTCGCGCACACAGCGGCTGGCGCTACTGCTCGACTGCTAGCGCGGCAGACGGTAGCCTGAACAGTCGCCACTGGCGGAGAAGACCCTTATGACGAGCGAGCCGGGACGATGACGACGACGACGACAAGAGGTGTGCGCACACTCATCACGGATCAGTTCTGCCACAAACACGGATCCGCAGCCCTTAATAATGAGAAAGTACGAAAATAAAACGGAATCTTGTGTAATGCATAGTGTTTAAAACCGTAATGTGTTTAATAATAATATTGCGTTTTTGTGTGAACTGTATTGCATAATTTAACGTGGTGCTCGGTGCAATGTGGCAGGCCGCTTGTCCCTGCTACTGCTCATCTGAGCCCGGCAGAGCACATAGCAAAATGATACATGCCATCATAATATGAAGTTGGACGTCCTGTGTATGTTCTTCGACCAGACGAATCCAGGAGCTCCGTCAACGAGGTACTTATGCTAGCTCGGTATAGCATATCTCGAGGCCAGCATTTTCAACGCCAAGGCCACGATTTTTTTTGTCCTCGAGGTCGAGGACAGTCCTCGAGAACTCCAACCCTGCCAGAGAAGACCTAGTAACAGAATGGCGGCGAGCAGGCAGAATATCGTCTGTCAGTCCGTGTGCCTCTCTGAATCTGATGACAAGGCGGCGCCGCGCGGGTCGAGCTGTTCGCGGACAGACCACCACACCAGCGCCGCTCTCAGCAGCTAGTCCGCCCGCCTCAGCAGTCAGCCGGTGTCACATTAAAATGCCTCCCAATAAAAAAATCCACCCGGAAAAGATAATCAAAAATTTGATATGTCCCCCTTTATTAAAATATCGCCGGTCCCATAAAAAGTCTCTCCATTATAGGATCGCTCCCCTTAGAAAAGTCTCCCCCGGCCGACAATTTACCGATAAAATTCGTTCCGCCCGGGCGACCGCTGGGCGAAGGGATTCTTGCCGGTAAAGTGTCGGCCGTGGAGACTTTTCTGGTAGGGGCGATCCTATAATAGGACACCGGCCACCCAGCTAGCAGTCGCTCACACAGGCCACCCAGGCTGTCCGGCCCGGCCTCCGATCAATACCCGGCCAAGTTTTACACCACCACCGTGTGTGTTTGCGTGTGCTGCCGTGTGCCTCGCTACTCCTCCTGTTGACTCTATCTGCTTCTGTCTCCGTTCGTCTGTCCGTCTGTCTGCCTCCGTGTCTCTGTCTGTCTCTCTCTGGTCGTGAGTCTGTCTGTGTGTGTTTACGCACACGGCCCCGTCTGGCTCAGTCAGTCAGTCACAGCTTTATCAGCCAGTCGCAGCCGTTCAATTTTATGTCTCATATTACACGATATTGTTTAGATGCAACCTAACCGCCGCAACCCAGCAGCTCCTGTGTGCTAGTAGGGGCTAGCAGCCTGGCAACGGCGTAGCTTCACTAGAACCGGGCCGCATTCCTCGGTGCTGCAGAATCCACCTAGTTTGTAAAGTGTCTTAGCATTTGGACAAGATAATCACGTGACATAAAAAGCAAGCGACCAATTCTTTCTCACAATTCGTACCTTCGTCAAGTTTAATGCAGTACATTTGACAGCGGTGACGGTAATCGCACGTTAAAGCTCCCTAATGGGGTGTTTACACAATCCAGCATTCACTCAGCTAGCTGGAAGTTCTATGGTAATTAGGAGGACGGGCGGGTAGTAACCACAGATTTAAATATTAATGATATTGGTGATAGGCATATTGGAAAGCCTATATAACAGGTAGGCCTATCAGCTTATCCCACAGCTGACAGGCGGCGGGGTTGCTGGACGTTTGCCGGAACTTTGCTGGAAGTTTGCTTGATCGTGTAAACACCCTAGGTCGACTCAGCCTTCTACCTCCCTGGGACGGTAAAATGAGTAGTAACTCATTTACATGGGTTACGGAAGGTGGGGACCTTGGTACAGCTGACTGGGGTTGCCTAGCCGGCCGCTGCGCTAGCCTGTGTCTGCAGGCTGCACACGGTCGCCGTGCGGCAGGCGGCTCTGGTTAGTGACGAAAGCGTATTAGAGGCGTGTTTGTGACGATGCGCCATACAAATTGTCGACCTTTACCTTTTTTTACCCTATAACTCACGTGTCACTACACTAGCTTGTGAAATAATATGAATATGATATTTCACAATATACAGATGTGACAGAAATTTCTGGTGGTTCACTTAAATGCACCACTTTGTATAATGACTTCCGGATTTCTTATACTGATTGACGTTCATTTTATATTTTTTCCTCAATTTTTCTGTTTAGTTCAATGCAGTATAAACTGACTAGCTACTTTCAGTTCAATTCTAGTAGCAAATGTTTAAGTAATAACATAATGAAGCTAGACTTACCACCACCATGAGTACAGAAACCCAGGCGGTTCACCTAACGTTATGTTTTTCTCCCACCGGATCTAAAACACAAAAAAACGACTCGTTATAACTTCTTCACACAGACAATACTTGCATCGATATATAGCTACGTGTATTGCAGTGACATAAGCACGCACAGATGACACACCGTCAACTGAAGACCACCCAGAAAGGGTTTCCCACACATTCATTAATCGATCATTCATGTGTTTTTATAAACAAAATAAAGGTATATGAATACATTAAAATGAGCCGATTTTATTTTTCGCGTGAATATTTCGCTACATGCACAGATGCAGCGACTGAGAATGCGAGAAAGCAAAATGCGGCACTATCAAAAAGTCCAGTCATAAAGAAAGGTTAAATGCGGATCCTAGGACTGTCAATTCAGCCTATTAACCTGCGTGGAAGGTAAATGACTAAGCCTGAAGTTTTAGAGCTAAGTAAGTAATTAAGTAATTAACTACTACGATGGTGAATGGATGAAGATGAAAAAAAAGCCTTTGAGCGAACTCTCACCAGGCTCAGCAGTCAGCTGCGTTTGCAACTATCAGTGGTGTCGTCTATAGGTTAAAAAAGAAACCTGAGCTAATGCTCATGAGACGCGCGAGAGCCTATAGCAGTTTATGTTCGAGGTAATTTTGGTCTATCTCCATCCATTTCGTCGCAATTCACTCCTTTGCAGCCAAAAATCGCCAAAAAATCACTAAAAAACCAATATTTGTAGGGTTCAAGGTCATATAAGGTCATCGATGTTGACATTTCTATGAAGCTTGTCGCCGGTGCTTGTTATGATAAGCAGCATGCCTGTACCTACCTATCTGCAACCATTTTCACGTTAGACGAGCCAATAGCGGGAAAATTACGCCTTTTTAACTGGGGCGCCTCTGTTTCGCCCCCTCGTTTGTGGGGACCCCTTTTACTCAGCAGCATAAAATTTTGTTACGAAATACTAGAGACTCTAGGCTATCATAGGGTGAAAACCCGAACTCTATATCTCACCAGGGCTTGACTTTGTACCGTGTTGTGACGGACAGACGGACGGACGGACAGAATTACAGTAGCTATTACGCGTGAAAAAAAGTAGGTGGTGTAAGTTGCAAATTTCCGACGTCACAGAGAAGATTAGCGGTGCTTAAAATTTCAACTCTGCCCATAAATTTCCCCAAAATGGGAGTGGTTTCAGCTGCACATTTTCCATTTTCGGACGACAATTTTCTGACAGCCAAAAGTTTAGGGAAGAGGCAATTACCTTCCCCGGCCCTCTGCGACGACGCCACTGGCAACTATTTCACAATCATTAAATAAACTGCGTGAACTCATAATGACCATACCACGGCGACAGCACCATAAAGAATGCGCTTATTATTATTATTATTATTACCATTACTAGTATTATTATTTGGCGCCAAATGCTCGTCTGAGTTTGATCGCTGACCTTTTAGCTCTGAAAGTTGGTGATGTTCTGCAATAATAACGAACGACCCACGCTGTCATGCACTCAAAACTGTATCATGACTGGTATAATTATGATATTTGAAAAAAAAATTAATTAATTGAAAAATCCAACTAAATTTTATACGAGTTTCCTTTGCCCAAGATAAAAAATTTTTTGCACGCTCCTACGGCGATGACTGCTTGTGAAATTTCTCACAATCGTAACCTGCAACGAACTTCTACAAATTCTCATCAGCGGAGAAAACAGTAACAAGAAAAACCGAAAAGCAGGCAAGCAACACAAAATTTAATTAAACTAAGCAAGTTTTAACGAGAGAGAGAGAACCAAATCAGACGCACATCAGAGCTTACCTCAGACAAAAACGTTTGAGCGCTCTTCTGTGCCCCAGTGTGAATCAGATATTCGTAAACGTATAACGCCAACCTACAACGGAATACAGTTAACACTGAATCACTGACTTATATACTGTGTTGCAACAATGCAATATCTGCAATGTCCTGACCAGACGAAAATTTTCGAAAAATGTGAAATTTTGATGAAAAAGGCGTCGTTGCAAGCTATAGGACAATTATTTACCTGTATGTAAGACGTCAAGGCAACGACTAAGAGATAAGAGCGTCATGAGATCCCCATGAGAAGGAACCTTCACAGCTTGTGTCTCTATACTATACGTCGTCCATCAAACAAGTAGATCTCAAAACGTCTGTCATAATTTCGCCAAATACCGACCGACTTTCGAAATTCTTTTCACCGAAAATTTCCCATAACCACGCTGACACACTTGAATGGCGAGACACCGATGTTAACTTTGATAATTAAGAGTCTCCGTCTCCCAGAAAACAGAGAGCAAAAATGTACCTCCAAGTTTCCCAGCATTTATTCTTAAATGCCAGATAAAAAAAAAACAAAAAAATGAGCTAATGCTCACGAGACGCGCGAAAGCCTATAGCAGTTCCTGTTTGCAAACTGTCAGTCTATCTCCAGCCATTTCGTCGCAGTTTATTCTTGGAGTGTGCGCTGCAGCCAAAAATCGCAAAAATAAAAACAACTCCTTATTTCGGAAGTTCAGGGTCTTTCAAAGTCATCGATATTGATACGACTGAAAAGCTCGTCACTAGTGCTTGTTGTGACAGGTCGCATGCCTATGCCTACCTGCAACCGTTTTCACGAAAGTCTGGCCAACAACGGTAAAATAACCACTTTTACAGGGTACCACACTTTGATGCCCTCGTGCGCAGGTTTCCTTGATCCTAGAAAATCGAGACTTGGATCATTGAAATCTACGTTCAATGCTGAAAATGTCATATGTAGCTTTTCTACGTCTATCTCAATTGATTTCGGTGCAATTCGCTCTTGAAATATGTCTCGCAGCCCGAAATAGACAAAAAATCCATAAAAACCCTATTTTAGCGTTCAAGGTCATCCAAAGTCATTGAATTCGGTGGCAATCGACAGCCAGGTTACGACATCCTATCGGTGATTAATAGTAACCTAGGCCCTATCTCGCACCGTTATTGAGATACAGCGACTTATTAGCTAAAAATCACAAATTTTTCCCACCCCCTCTCATTTAGCGCCCTCGTTCGGAGTGACCCCCTTCGAATTTATGTAAAAGGTTTACGGTTCCTGAAACTAGAGTCTTCCAGACAGCGGTGGTGAAAATTTGGCGATCCTAGCTTGCACCGAAGGAGTCACTCCGAACGAGGGCGCTAAATGAGAGGGAGTGGGAAAAATTTGCGATAAGTCGCTGTATATCAGTAACGGTGCGAGATAGGGCCTAAGTTACTAATTATCACTAATAGGAAGTCGTACATTGGCTCTCGATTGGCGCCGAATTCAATGACCTTGAATGACCTTAAACGTCAAAATAGGGCGTTTTATGGAATTTTTGGCGATTTTGGGCCTTTGTGTCCGTGCGTGCGTGCGTCCTACATTTCTTAAGCTACCTTCCTTCCACCTTCCCTTTCCCTTCTCCTTCCCCTTTTCCTCTCCCTTCCCCTTCTCTTTTCCCTTGTCCTTTCCCCTTTCCCCTTCCCTATTTTCCTACCCCTTCCCCTGCCCTTCTCCATCCCTTTTTCCTTCCCCTTCCCCTTTCCCTTCCCCTTTCCTATTCCCCTTTTTCCTTTCCCTTCCGCTTCCTCTTCTCTTTACCTTCCGTTTCCCTTTTCCTTTACCTACCCTTCCCCCTTCCCTTCCCCTTTCCCTTCTTTT
>Ga0056128_1004689_pt1 | contig 17142 bp, 9 predicted proteins | sample WorMetLIZISLAND2_FD_71113 | JGI IMG/M metagenome (GOLD analysis project Ga0056128, IMG submission 71113) | Marine gutless worms symbiont microbial communities from Max Planck institute for Marine Microbiology, Germany - Olavius geniculatus... ... | reverse complement strand
TATACAGAAACTCGGCTAGTAGAAAGCAGTTTGCTAGACAACTGTGGCCGCTCTATATGTTCGTGACGCTGAAATATGTGCAGCTCCAGGATGTAACATCTTTGTACTTTGACGTTTTTAGTTCTCAGCCAGTCAGCCAATGACGTAAACTTGATTGAAAACTTGAAATAGGCCTACTGCAGCTATTCCTGTATTCTTCGTTGAGTTTATCTACCCTATTTATATTCAGTTTTTTTTACTCTCTTTCTGTCGTTTTATTTTTTTTTTACTTTTTTTTCTTTTTAAAGCAATTGTGCATATCGTAGTAGTAATTGATCACACTTATTCTAATAACTCCGTATACATAATATTTTGTTTGACGCCGATAGTCGCACAAAGGTTATATTGTCGCCAGAAACTAGTCTACGTTGACGCAATGTAATAACCGAAAAGAAAAACACTGGCTCAAAGAAAACCACTATTTACGACTTTCGCTTTTCTTACTTACTTACTTGATGATCGATTTTGCCGTAGGGACCGCGAGTATAGACAGGATCAAGCGTTAAGCCAGAGGATACAGACAAAACATGTCGGTTTTTCTTTTAGTTAGTTTTTTGTTTCTAAACTTTTGGTAAAACTGGCGCATTTTTGAAGAAAGTACATCGTTAATGGTTTTTCAGCAAGTGTTATACCGTAACCGTATCTGAGGTTTTTGATAATGTTATCCTGGAGTTTTCAACAAAATTCAATGGCACAATGAGCATTGTCTAAAATTTTATTACATGGCGCTAAAAAAACTCCAGACATTAGTTTTAGCTACTTAGTTGTGGTTTTAGTTTTTAAAAGTGTTTTGCTAACCATTGTCTGTTTAAGTTTGTTTAGCTTTTGGATGTTTTATTTTTTGGTGTTGGTGTTGGTTTTTTGGTTTTTTGGTTTTGCATCTACGTTTGTTTTATGCAGCCTGAGATTCACTTACGTACAGGGTGTTCCAAACAACGGGACCCTTGTTTTAATTTTGCAATAACTTCCGCAAACTTACACCATTTTCGATAAAAATTGGTGTACATTTTTGGAATTTATCTCAAAATTAAAACAGGGGTCCCTTTTTTTGGAACACCCGGTACCTACTTACATTTTTCTGACTGACCGCTGATAATATGTACGCGTGTGTATAGTCGTTCCTGACGTGTACGATTGGAGTGAAGCACGTCGGTTACAACATGTTGGCGTACGGTGTCGCTAGCGTCGTCTCGACCCTGCTGTCAAACCACGCCGAGGGACGTCGAGTGTCTCGGGAGGCGCTCGTCGGCGTCGCCTCGGTCCTTCAGCTGGGACTTCTCGTCTTTCTGCTCGTCTGGATTCCACCTGACGACCTGTTCGGAGTCTACGTCGCCGTGTCCGCTTTCTCGGGCGTCTGCGACGGCTTCTGGCTCACGCAGTGCACTTGTGAGTATAGCAGATTTTATTGCTGAGTAATTAGGTCCGATGACGTTATTGACAAATGTATGGATTATGTTCAAGTGCTTACCTGTAGCCGATGCAATTTCTAGACGTGAAAGAAAATTTTTTTCACAGTTTAGCTAGTCTGACAACTTTTTATGTCAACTCTGCTGGCTTGTTGCATCAATTGAGTTGTGACTATAGACATCATGTATTCACATTTTTGTTAAGTTCTAGTTAAGTTTTAGTTACCTGTATTATTGAACTTATTATTTATTTATTGTTTATTTTGGTCTACCGGCATACACCTGTATAAATGTATACCTTGGCATACACACGGCTGTTTTATTAGAGCGGTGGTATATTCGCATCCTGCGTCGTGGGTTCACGTGTTCGCTGGCACGAATGATGAAACAAGTTGTTAGCCTCTTGTGTGTTTAGACCAACTTAGCCTTTTGCTCTTATTGGGACTAAAAACAGACGGACGCAGAGTGATTTTATGTTTTGTTTAATATCCATTAAACAGACAAAAACAAGATAATCGTCAACGGGAAAAAATAGTTAGGACGCTTGAGAAATCCCGAAAATATGAGGCCAACAAACCTGAGTGGGAGATGAGTACCCCGCCTGCGCCCCAGCTGGGGCATGGCTCCCTTTGCCTTTTTTTACAACAAACCTGGCAATACGTCTGCTTCACTGTGGAGTCATTTACGGTAGAGTCTTTTTAATAACAAGTAGATCTAGTTTACTAACCCTTTTCAGACTCGTCCTAGAATTTTCGTAAGTTTTTTCCAAGTTTTTTTCTAAGTCAGAAACTTGATTATGCGTAAGTTTTTCGCATGTTTGACTTGCAAAGTTTTGTACTTTAGGCCCATGATAACTTCAAAATCTCCTCTTTCTAGTTTATTTTACACACGTTTCGTTATGTCCACGAATCCACTGCAGTTCGCCTATTGGTAGGTGAACCTCAGCAAGTAAGGTAGTCTTCGCAAATCAGCAAACAGCATTAGGCCGAATCCGGTGTCTGCGACGTTGACTTATTTATGAAAGAGTGGTCTAATGGAGATCTCGTCCTGTGAGAACTGCAGGCTTTAGAGTCAAGTAGCATCAACCTGACAGCCTGACAGAGATCCATAAAAGTATCGCAGACGGCATGGCCCCATCATTTCACCAAATTACTCTAAAATATTCACAATTATATGAATATTTATCACTTGCTTTCCATCCGTTTGTTGTACGTCATTAATTTCTTCTGCCGTTGTCGTTCAAGTGACCGTCAAAAAGGTCGGAAAGGGTTTGTTGCTGTATTATTTAGGTCCGAGTTCGTCGAATTTTTTAATTCGCATATCTTAACGCAAAACTTTATTACGTGAAAGATAGTAAATTGTGCTCAAGCTCTGCTTTATTTTATTTGTTGAGGATTCGCTGTACAGCATGTCATAGAATATGTTATAGGCCTACCCCAAATCCATAATAACTCAAAAGCGTACAACATATTATCTACACCGTGGTCCATAAAAAACGTGCACCAAAGGCTGCAACAGCTGCCCAAAACCGCTGATGAGTGATGATTGGTGCTATTTTCATTTGGTTTAGTGACATCATTGATGTGAAAACGTTCCAAATAAAAAATATTTAAAAATCGATCAAAACACTGAATAAAAAACGTTGGCCATATTTTTTTTGGTTCAACTTCTTGTCTAATGCCTAATGTTGTAGGTGCAGTATACCTGGAACTATAATCTAAATAGATAGAATAGAACTGTAGGCCTATGCAATTTTTTTAACCGTGTGGTCATAAATATTTGGACTAAATAAACTGCCATCACTATGACCTATTAATTCGTTTCTATGGTTTCAAAAGTGCTTCACGAAGTGCTTGATGGGGTTTTCAATGCACGTTTTCAAATAAAATTTAAAAAACGTTGAAAAATTTTTTTTAAAAACGTTAAAAACGTAAAAACGTAGCAAGAATAATAAAACGTTTTTTTTACATCACGAGCGACGTAATGGTGTTCACACTAAATACGCTGCAAAATTTGGAGAGTGGCGCTAGTTTAAAACATTCGTGTTTTACAAGGTAGTGTAGCAACGCTTTTACGGTGTGATGGAGACTGGAAACTTTAGCAGTGTTTTATCGCAAATTGTTTGCAAAGTGTGGGAGTGAAAAAATTATTTAATCGACTAATATTTTGTTAAGATATAGACATCATTGTGGCGACAAGTAATCACAGGCTGCGCGGTAGCGCAGCACTGTCGTAAGGGTGACCAGCCATTGTCAGAAGAACTTTGCTGACTGTGTAATGGTATAGTTTAAATTTTTGAATTGTGATTAGTGCTTTTTTATATCTACAACCACGATGTCATCTTTACACTGTATATAAACTAAACAGTTTTTACATAAATTTTATTAACCACGGGCCCACGGTGTACAACGAGTTATACCGAATCGAACATTAAGTTGCACAACTCGTTAAACAACAAGCCTGCAAAAAGACTACAGTTAATCAAACAAGTGCAGTTTGCGCACTACACATTGTTGTCACTATTTATGAATTCTGTATCGTAATTAGAGCAACACAACGATTGCATCGCATTCAGATTCGTGCCGCTTTTCAGTGGATCAAACGTTGTTCTTTCAACCGTGGAACGCCGTTTCAGTGCAGCATTCTTTTCTCATCAATAATCTACGCTTGACTACGTTGCTCTGTAGTACTATTCAGAGTATTAATGGAATATTATTGAGACTGAGTTTTTTGGTCCAGATTTATTGGCTATTCGTCAATATTGATCGTCATTTACGAACAGAAAGAGCAGCTTTGTGTAGGCCTATACATCTTTTTTAGCAAAATACAGACTAATGAAATTTATCATCACCGTTTGTTTTTCGATATGGAAAGTTATCTGTGGTTCTTAGATTTTCACGACAATGTTGGTGGCAGCATTAACCACAACGAAGGCTTCCGCTGCTGACTTTCTCGTGTATGTGCTTTGCGCAAGGTCTGGTGACGGCGTGCTGCGCGGACGGAAGAGTTCAAACGCAAGTCGCGTTTTATAACTTCCGGTTCCTGCAGGGAGTCGGCCTGGCGCTGGCATACACATCCAGTGCACTGTTCTGTGTGTCCGTTCGCCTTTACGTTATCATTTCGCTAGTCATCCTATCAGTCGTGTTGTACGTCGTAGCCGAGTACCGGCTGCGACGAAACCACGCCCACCACACTTCCGGTTCCGGTCACGTGATGGACATAGAGCGGCGATGAAACGTACGACCTACGGGCGCAGCAGACTACAAATAGTCACATATCTGATTGGGTCTTTGTCGAGAGGGCGAAACTGCGTTCGTTTGCGTTGCACCTGGTTAGGTTTATACCCCATTTACACGATCGAGGAAACATCGAGCAAACGTAGAGCAAATGTATTCAAAAATACTGTTGCTAATTGCTCGACGTCTGCTCGATGTTTGCTAGCATTCATCCAGCTAGGTCGACGAGCTATGGTAATTAGCATGCTAATTAGGAGAACGGGCGGGTTCTACTGTAATTGGAAGGCCCGTGTAACACGTGATCAGCTGTTGGCTAAGCCTAGGCCTACATTATTTTGAGTCAGGGGGCGGAGTTCCATCAGGCCTGCTTGATGTTTGCTCGATGTTTGCTCGATCGTGTAAACGGGGTATTACACTCCACTGACTTTGACTGGCTGTGGATGATTTATTGTACAACGTCCTGTGCAGCAAGCGTACAACGAATGGAAAGTCAATAGCAAGTCTACAGCAAGTTATACAACACAAGTCTACAGAAAGTCACACCACAAATCGGTGTAGTGGAGTTCGGGCTTTTAAAGCTTAAACACCACTTGTTTCTATTTTTTGACGAACTACAGCTGTAGGGCGTCTTTGGCACAATGTGTCGTTTGTTTGTCGCTAACGGATGTTTTGTGGCTAAACGGTAGGTTGTAGGAGAAAATTTTTTTACAGGAGTAATTAGCCTTGTGCATAAAACTTAAGCACGCAAAATTTTAGGGATTTAATGCAGAGGGAACATTTTCAAATTTGGGGTTGAATGGATGGGGTAGGAAAAATTGGCGATTTTCAGCGGAAAACTGGCCATATGTCGAAAACGTTAAGAGATACGGCCAAGGTTACTATTAATCACTAATAGAAAGTAGCAGGCCTACGCCCTTTCAAATGAAATGAAAATCGTCGATCTTAGATGACCTTGAAAGTCAGTACTGCAACAGGAACTGTATAGGCCGTAGCGCGTTTTCCCTAGCGACAGCTGTGCTTTCTTGTTATATATTTGTTGGACAACAAGTCGTACAACAAACGATGCAACATCTGGACATGTTTGGATGCTCTGGGTGTGTTGTGGGTTTTCAATTTGATAAGAAATAGTGTCGTACAACTTGTCGTGTAGATTTGCTGAAAACTTCCGATTTGTAGTAAAGTTTGACAAACAGGTTGTTGCACGACAAATCCACAAAAAAACCGAAGCAAATGGAGTATGGGCCTTGAAGCTCCTCAAACGGATCGAGCGGATCGAGTGCGGGAGTCGTGAAGCTGAAATATTTATTTAGTCTTCTGATAGGATAAAGCGAGAACGCGTAATAGGATATATCCAACAGCGACACGTCTACTTTGACCAAATATTGACCGATTTTCACATTTCTTTACAGGTAAAATAAAACAAAGCAACAGTTAATGCGACTGCATTTAAAATGCTTTTCTACACGCGGTGACACAAACAATGATCCGTATTGATAATGCTGTTTTGGTCGGTGGAATTGTTGAAAACTAATAGTTACACGGTTGTGTGAGTTTTGCTGGTAGGGACTACCAGTAATGACCGCTTTGTTGAAAATTTTCTAGCTAAACTTGCCAGCGAAAGCGTTGCAAAATTCGGTCAGTTATTTGGGGAAGATATGAACAAGTGTTTGGTGTGTGGTTTTAGACAAATGATGGGATTATGTTTCTACATATTATGCAGTTGGTTTTCCGTTGGCATTGTGGGCTGTGCGTTACTTAGAATTAGACATCTATACCATTCACCCTCCTACAGACTCGTATTTGTGCGACGTGAAAATTCGCACTGTTCTTTGGACATCAGATGGAGCAGTAGAGTATATACACTGTGTCTCAAAAAACATTCCCGACATTTTCGACTGTAACTTGGAAATCAATTATCAATTTTTTAAAATTTTTGGTACGAATTTTTCTGACACAACTTGCCATTAAATGACCGTTTAGTTTCCAACTTCACCCAATGTATGCTTTTGCACCACTTATGGAAATCAGATCAAGCGAAATGTGTTTAAATAAACAGAAAACCTGAAAAAAGTCCTCGACATTATCGATTGTAACTTAAAGAAAGATAAGCAGATTTTAATAATTTTGGCAAAAATATTTCGGACACAACTGGTTATTAAATAAGTGTTTTAGTTTCCACCTCACCCACCATCTGCTTTTGCACTACCTGAGGAAAACAGACCAAGCATAATACGTGCTAAAATAAATGAAAAATCTCAATAAATTCCATCTATCCTAATCTGTGGGCCCAAACAGACGACCTATTGCAAGGTTTGACTGTCGTGCAGCAATTTTTTTACCAGATAAAGTTTAGGAATGTTTGTGAAGTCAAGAAGTGACTGGTACAGCTTGGATTGGTCTGGAGCAGAACTTTATCGATACTGCTGTTAATGAATGGAGAAAGCGTCTCCTTGCCTGTGTTCGCATAGTGGGCAAACACTTCAAGCAGTTTTACTGCAGACAGTTGAAAAATGGACAACTGGATGAATTGTCAGCCAAAGTGTCAGAAATGCGAACAAAATGTGTTTTACGCGTTATGTTAATTATTTAATTATATCGCATTGAATTGAAATAATATATCGCTGGTTGTGATTTCCACAGGTAGTGCAGAAACAAACGTTGGGTGAGGTGAGAAACTGAATTACCATTTGATGGCAAGTTGTGTCAGGAATATCCCTACCAAAAATTTTAAAAATTTGATAATTGGTTTTAAAGTTACAGTCGAAAATGTCGGGGATGTTTTTTGAGACACGGTGTATGTACCTAACTTTTTATGTGTTTGCGTTTTGTAATTCCACGTAACCTGCGTTGCATTAAACTGATTTTGGGTCACGTCAGAAAAATCCAATAAGTTTTATATGACGCCCAAACTCCATTCACGTCGACTTTTTGTAGATTTTTGACGCGTATGCTGTACAACGTCAATGGCACGATTGTCGTCCGTCTGTTTGTCCGTCTGTAACGGATGTATTGTGGCTAAACGGTGCGAGATAGGGCCTAGGTTGCTACTGATCACTAATAGGAAGTCGCATATTGGCTTTCAAATGACATAAAAAATTATTAATTTTGGATGACCTCGAAGATCAGTACTGCAACAGGAACTGTATAGGCTGTAGCGAGTTTTTAGCGACAGCTTGGGCCTCTTGTTTTGTTTTACAACATGCTGTACAGCGAGCTCTGCAAAAATCCTTAAACAATCGAACACTCCACAACGCGTCAGGATGGCGTATAAATAGCTCGATGTACGACTTCTTGTTCACCGAGTCTGTAACCAGTCGAAGTAGTGGAATTTGAGTTTAACTCGTACGACTAGTTGAGATGCGCGCAACGACCTCGTGTGTGATACCGCGGTTGCAGCAACTGCATCGTCATCGTCGTCATCATCATCGCATACCGGCTGACTGTCTCTCTGTATATTATGACGTCTGATTATTGCATTCCTTTACTGCCGTTATTATATCCGTATAGCCTCACCACCACAGTATATCGACCGCGGCTACCCTGTCTCTGCTTTATTCAGTCCAACTGACAGAGCCGTTCTGTACTCTCTCTGCAAAGGACGCTCTGTCATTATTAAGTTACCGGGTTTACTAGTACTACTATAAAATACTGGTTGTAACGACACTGGCGAAAGGTGAAACGTCGTCAATTAAAGGATAAAAATACGAAATAAACCGAACGAACCACGAGAGTGATTATGCTAAGGGATGCATCTCCAGGATGAAGTGGAAATTGCTGCCTTGACACTCGATAACGTAATTCAACATTTTGTTTTAATTTTTGCACGTTTGCCCGTTTTTTTAAAAAAACGTAATATGCTATTTGAATACAAAAAAAATCTGCAGGACACGCAGAAAATTATGGTACATTTGTATTTTTGTCTGCCACCTACACTATAACAACCAGAACCGGCCGGCGCGCGTGATCGAACAAGTAATTTGAGCCAAGCTCGTGAGACGCGCGACAGCCTTAGCAGCTTCTGTTCGCAAATTGTTTTGGTTTATTTCCAACCATTTTGTCGTAATTCACTATTTATGCATGCTTTTTAGCCAAAAATTGCAAAAAGCACTAAACCCCTTATTTTGGGGTTCAAGGTCAGTCAAGAGCTTCGATGTTAATACCACTAAAAAGATCGTAATCAGTGCTTGTTAGGATAAGTAGCATGTATGTGCCTATCTGTAACCGTTTTCACACTACACGAGCCAATAGTGGTAAAATAACCACTTTTAAGGGTAGTACCAATTTTGACACCCGCGTACGCTGGCCTTCATAAACTTAAAAGGTCGAAACTTGCAACGCTAAAATTTACGTTTAATGCTGAAAATTTTGTACGCAGGTTGTCTTGGTCTGTCTCTAGCCATTTCGGCGCAATTCACTCTTAAAATGTGTGCTGCAGCTCGAAATCGCAAAATGTCACTAATACGTATCCCTTATTTTGGGGGTTTAAGGTCATTCAAGGTCATCCATGTTAATATTTTAATGAAGCTCGTCACAAGTGTTTGTTATGATGAGCAGCATGTCTGTGACTCTGTGCCTATCTGTAACCGTTTTCACTGTATGCGAGCCAACAGCAGTGAAATACGGACATTTTAGGGGGTACCCTTAACCCAGCAGCATGTAATTTTGTCGCAAAAAAACTAGAGTTTTTGCCGTATTTTACAGTGAAGATTTCGCGATCTTAGCTTGCATCATTTTAATACAATACAGCAACGTGACAAACAGACAGACAGACAGACGGACGGACGGACAGAGAGACGCTCAGCGCCCAGGCCATGGCTAAGACGCGCGAAGCATTCCGTTGTCGCGCGTAAAAAGTAGGATTTTTGAAATATACAATGTACAGTAGGCCTAGGCCACGCTAGATACGTACAGGGTGGGGCAAAAAAGTAAGCTATTAATGTACATCAATGCTGGTTGATGACTGCAATTTTACTCAGTTAACTGCATGAGCATACAGACCAAAATATTTCAATTGTGCGGCCCTACAAGTTCTGCACTATTTTTTGAAAAATGAAAACGTACTCCGTAGCTGCACTTAAATCTTTGTGACACTTATTAGGTTTATAACTTGTACTTCACATTTTTCTGAAATACTTTAAAAATTTACAACTCTACCTGCAGATATTGTACGTTTTTGGATATTTATATTTTACAAGGTAGTGTAGCGACATAGTAAGTGTGCTGTGCATGCCACTGAGTAGCAAATTTTTTTCCAGCGTCTACTGGTGAAAAAAGTGTGAAAGATGGTCAATATTTAGCGAAGATATGGAAAAAGTACATTAGCTCACTTTTTTGGCCCACCCTGTATACAATGCCGACATTTGTATGAGTGTTTGTGCCTTTGTTTCACTGACACTGAAAGTCAGGGGCGACGGCAACTGCTGTGGCCTCGCATGGCAGAAGCGAATGGTTGAGGTTTGGGAGTCAAGAGTCCTATCCAGACTTCAGCCATAAAGCCCCCGGTTCAGGAGTTTGGTGGATAAGTGAAATCCTCCAAAAAAGTTTCAATCGAAGCGGTTTTATTGAGAAGTTATTTCTCATGGTGACGCACAACGCTGGATTCGACTATAGAAATCATTGTTGTCAAGTTTACGTCAAAAATTTTTCCAGCATAGTAAGAAAATCGCTATGACCAAAGCCATGACCTATAGCAACCTCGGATACGATACGCTATGAAAAGTGGCCATACCGAAGGCGTCGTCCTTGCCACTCTCCCCTCGTCCTTACATATCTACACCGTGTTTATTCTATTTTGCCTGCTTGATTGACACGTAAGTCGATCTGGTTGAGAATCGCGTTTTTAAATGAAAGAAAAATCGCTTCTTAATACGGTTTTCTGGACCAGTGCTGTGTACCTTGATTACGTGTTAAACAAAAACATTTTCAGAGGTCTTTTGCAAATGGTTTGCGAAAGTGCATTCTATTTTACACGCAACTACCGCATATCTTCCAAGTGGTGGCAACATGAATATTTTTCATTAACAATTTGGTAGCAAATTACAAAAAGAAATAAAGCAACTGAACAAATCAAAACATTTTTTCACATGTTTCAGTGTAAATAGTTCATTTGCACGTTGCTACAAAATAAAACAGTAAACACCTGCAACATTAAAGAAAAGTTTTAGGCCTACTTGTTTATTGTATTTTTGCAAACACCAAACCAACGTTCAGAAAGAAATCGATTGCATTGCCAGCACGTATTTTACGGCGCACTCCTTCAGTTGGATTGAGCATAATTATAAATGTCGGCCGTTATTTGACGACAGTATTTATTTTATGTGTTTCTTGCGTATTGCAATTAGTTGTCTTTTGTCTGGTTGAAAAATAGCAAATAATAAACATGATTTAAACATGATTTATTTGGTAAATCCTCGCAGCAAGTGCTGTTATAATCGTTACTTAAACAGCGTTCTCGGTAGAACTGGGCCAGTCTGCTCTCCCACAGCGAGCAATTACGAATATATTGTCTTACGGCTACGTTTTGCTGTGTACTGTCTGTGCTCTTATGCTGCAGCAGAATTAGTAGTAGATCTTCTTTTCGGAAAAAAGTAATCGTTCATTTAGTCGACTGATTAAAAGGTACCACATGCAGATTACAATAAACGTCATTGCAGTAAAATTGCTTAAAGTGTTGGCCCACTATGAAAACACATGCAATGGGACGCTTTCTCCGTTCATTGACAGCAGTAATCGATAATGTTCTGCTTCAGACTAATCCAGGCTTGTACTAGTTGCTTCTTGACTTCACAAACATTCCTAAACTCTATCTGGTAGAGACACTGCTGCATGACAGTCAAACATTGTAATAAACCTGCTGTTAAGGCCTACAAATTAGGACAAATAATATTTATTGACGTTTTTTGTTTATGTCAACACATAGGCTATTATGCTTGGTCTGGTTTTCCTAGGTAGTGCAGAAGTAGGCGTTAGGTAAAATGGAAACTAAAACATTTACTCAATAACCAGTTGTGTCGGAAATATTTTTGCCAAATATTATTGAAGTGTGCTAATCTTTATTCAAGTTACGCTCGATAATGTTGGGGATGTTTTTTCAGGCTTTCTGTTTATTTCAACACATAATTATTTCGTTTGATCTGCTTTCCCTTGGTAGTGCAAAAGCATACATTAAATGAGGTGGGAAACCGAACGGTCATTTGATGGCAAGTTGTGTCGGAAATATTCGCACCAAAATTATCAAAATCTGATAATTGGTTTTCAAGTTACAATCGAAAATGTCGGGGATGTTTTTTGAAACACAGTGTAGATGTACAATATAGAGTACATTGACATGCTTTTTCCTGTGTAGTGCCAGCAAAGTGTTTACTTACAACAATGTACACACTTATGATTCACGCACAAGGCACAATATCGTCATGGAACCAGACGAAACGATTGCAGAACAACACGTAAGCTTTAAACAAATTAAATTATCGTTTCGTGAAAACTGTGTCAAAATGCACGTTACTGCCTATAAAATGTGGTTATGTCTACATATGGCAGCATTGGTCGTGACAAACGTCCCAGAGGCGTATTCGCAAACGCAAAAATATACATTTCAGATGTCTATTTCAAACTTGTTTAAGGTTAACGCCCCCTAAAAATAATTTAAACTTTATTAGCATTTATTTTCTACAAACTGTAGACATATGTTTTAATACTGCAAGAGGCCGAAGAAAAGGTGTCAGAAATATGCCCCTGAAACGTCAAATATTCGAGAGACGTTGTTCTGACAACTCTCGATAACGCGCACGAATGTCTGTCTACACAGTGGTAATAAAAGCAACAGTTACGCAGCAATCATATTCCATCGATGGACCCGATTCATATCTCCAGAAACCAACGGCGCCGCCTTTACAACGATTTACTGCGACAATAGAGATTGCAGTTACGGACGAAATGACGTTGTTACTATACACACGATAAGCAAGACGATGATGTACGGCATCGATGGATAACAAGATATGCCAGCGGCGTTGTGGACCAGAAACAAAGTTGGGCGCAGAAAATTGTCATTTTCCGACAAGCAGCTAAAAATTTCCACAGCAAAATTAAGCCTTATAAGTATCAAGGCGAATTTTAGATTGCATATGTAAAAAATAATCTAACGTTTACTCATACAGTACATCTGCTTACATAAAAAATTGCACTTTAAAATTTACTTACATATTCATATTAATGCAAGAGTGTAAAAATGACAAATTTTATTCTGACGAAAAAAATTATTTTCCGGCAGGTTAAAAATAAGCAGAAAAGAACAGTTGCCCCCTCCCCAGCCTTATCACAACGCTACTAAAATATGAGGTTCTATACGCAAAATTACTACTGTTCGTTGAACGCATTTCGGATCCAAGTTTTGGAGCTTCACATTTAACTTTGCAATTTTCGAATTTATGTCGCTGGTGTAATTTGGCCTATAAGACGACTAGGCTCATATACAAATAAGTTCATCTACGACAAAGTCGCGATGATTATCTGTGATCACTGGGTAAGTATACAGTATATAAAACATTGCGAGCATGTAACAGAACACTGGAAAAACACGTAAAAGGCGTTGTTAAATTACGATAAAATAAACAGAAAAACTCTTGAAAGCAATTAAATGATAGTGGTGTATGATTCACTTTTAAACTTTTGCACTGATCGAATTCCAAGTTGAATAATACTGATAAAAAATATTGCAACTTCCTGGAGAAAAAAACCACAATGACAGATCACATTAAAAGACTTAATTGGAAATTGTAGCTTTAAGCGACATAAGTATACTGGCCTTTAGATGGTGCGTTTGGTATAGGGGGATAAGAAAACAGGGTTAGTTCAACATTGTAGTATAGTAGCTCGCTCAAATGAACGGGTTTCTTGTCCGTTAATTCACCCGCACCCGAATTAACTGCTAGGGTTAGGCTTATGGGTAGGGTTAAGGTTAGGGATTGGGTTAGGGTTGAGATTAGAGTTGGGGTAAGGGTTAGAGTCAGGGTTATTGTTAGTGCTAGCGTCAGCGTTAACAAGAATAATTCAGGTGCAGGTGAATTAACAGACAAGTATTGCTGAACGTATACCTCTGATGTCAGCAATTAAGTCTACCAATGAAGTAAGCGTACTGGACAGAGTGCGTCGCACAAATAGTAGGCCTACGCGACCATTCCTATAATCCACTGTTTTTGTAACGGTAAAAGTCAGGTACATCGCATACAGCGACAAGCATCGATGACGTAATTGCAAATGACAGCAGCAGCAGCAGCAGCAAACGTCGGAGCGATGACGGCATCAATAGTAGGCGTATCCAAGCTGAGGGACGCTTTCACCATACATGAGAGGTCTGGAAGGCGAACCTTTGCCGTGATCTATGGACAAAGGCGGTGTCTAATGACCATTTTATGCACTTTGCAATTGCAACAGTTTTCTGGACGAACTGTTCAAAAACCCGGCGTAAACCGTGGTCGTTGACCGTAAAATCCACCAAGGTCAATAACATTTATGTAAATTTCAAGTCATATTTTTTGCTCAGTATTGGACGTGATATCACGGTCACATATATCCGTGTTTACAGCGCAAATGGAAATAGGGGCTTTATAACCGTAGCGCCGCTTTTGTATCCTAACCCCAAGTTTAGACTTATCGACAACAGCAAATTTACTATACGATATAATATGATATAATGTGCATAACGTGCGCTATATAAAAGCCGACGATGGTGACCAGCCCGCAAATGGCCAATTAAGCCTAACAAAAAATAAACGTAGGCCTAAAACCGACGAAGCAAGTTGCAAAGGTCCGTGAAGGCACTCAATGGTGGAAAGGATTTAAACAGCGAAATGTGTAAAAGTAAAAATAAAACGAACGACGTTAAAAGCAAAAAAAATGAAGAAAAAATGGCTTGGACTGATCGGAAAAAAGTCGCCCGCAAGCATATGTAGACCCTATACATGTCGTTCGTTGGTCACTCATTGATGAACGATATGCAGAGATCAGCGTCCAACGAATAGAACGTTTGTCGTCATAATAGGTCTAGGCTACGTCCCGTTTAGCGTCCATTCGCCTCGCCTAGGCATATCTCAGAGTTAGTAGCTAGTTACTATGACGTATAGCACACTCCAGCATCAACGATTATAGAAGATTTAAAGTATGCCAGCAGTTCTGGTCACGGCCAGACCCTACACTGTTACGCAGAACTCGCCGTTTCTTTTCCGGCGCCGGCGCTGCTGGCCGTAACCGTCACCAGTCATCATTTTGACTACCCACGGAGGGATGGCCTTGGTGGTTTGGTCAAATATTTTAACGTTATATCAACTTTTATTTAATATATCTAGTATATATGGGTGACCGTTCGGTCACCCATCGCAGTATTAACCTGGCTTGACGTAGAGCAACTTGACCCTGTGATGGGATCAACTGTGTTACTGAGGCTCAGACTCCACCTATTTTGATCTGTTGTAGATTTGCTGGAGAACAAGCTATACAACATATTGACCGTTTGTAGCAGATCCACAAAAATAATGTCCATTAACAAGAAGCCCAGCTGTCGCTAGGATAGCCGACCGTACTGGTTATCAGTGACCTTCAAAGTCATCCAAGGTCGATGACTCATTACATCTGAAAAGCTGTATACCACTTCATATTAGTGATTAATATTTACCTTTGTCGTATCTCTCACCATTTTTGAGATATGGCCATTTTCCGATGAAAACGCACATTTTTATTTATTCAACCTCAAATTTGAAAATGTTCCCCTTGCATTAAATCGCTGAAATTTTGCATTTTTAAGCACAGGGCTAATTATTCTTATGAAAAGTTTTCATCCACGACCTAACACTTAGCCACAATATATCCGTTACGAACGACGGACAAACAAACGGACGGACAGACAGACAACAACCGTACCAATAGCTTGACCATTACGTAAGTACGATCGGCTAAAAAATTTGCAACATCCGAACGTGCTGGAAGTGTACAGTGTGTTGTGCGACTTGTTGCTTAGAGATTAGTTTAGGCCTCAGCAGTCAGTCATTGTAACAAAGAAATAGTCAACATACAGAGTCTGGAAAGGTTTGGGTTTTCAACAAATAAAACTAAAATAATAATATATTATGTAAGTGGGTCAGTCAATTTTCGTCTTAAATAAAAATTATTTTGTACGAAAAACTGTCCAATATATTTTTTCACTGCATAATTTAATGGTCACTGAAGTGCCGATTTTGCTCTCTTATCTAAATCCAAATTGAGTAGTTCACAGGGACTGCGTCAAAATGTTACAAACTATAATCGCCAAACATGTCTTCATAAAGCAGCACACGAGAGACTGTAGTTATCATTTTTATGCGAACACGATCGACACATTTGAAAAAAAAATAAAAATACTTTCTGCTAAAGACATAGTTTCTGACATTACAAAATTACATAAATCAGCTGAGTTTCGATGACAAATATAACGACGACGAATGACAAACCTAGAATATATCACAAACGTCTGTATTGGTGCGCTACCGCTAACTGACAAAACGCACAGATATTTTCTTATTTTTCTTATGCACAATAATCACGAACGAGTTATCGCCGATGAGTGAAGTATAGCCGCAAAAACGCACAGGAGTCCTATTTCGCATTTGAAATATGCCCGAATGTTGCAAAAGTAAAACCACATATTTGTGAATCACACGAAACATTTTTTGCCGGTTTACTAAAATTATTTTACTCTATTTCTATGTGAGGTAAGTGTATATCGTCGAGTTTATTGTCAAGTTTTAACTGTCACATGTCTAAAATGGCACAGAAATAAAGTTGATGAGTATTTGTTAAATTCTAGCAATTCGTTTCGGAGTCCACTTCTTCATTCGGACACAGTTAAAAATCGAGTAGCGATAGTAATATGTTTATCATTAGTTGAGTCGTGTAGTAAGGTGTAAAAGTCTGATAAGCGTACATTTAGTTAGCGTAGTCTTGGTTGGTGTCTTCAGTATGATCATTCTTTTTCGGATGTTTTCCTGTCGGTGGCGCCTGAAGTGTTGTCCTGTTCGGGTGGATCTATTCCGGTCTGGCTGTCAGAAATGTCGCCAGGGATTTCAGTCGGAGCTGCAGTGCTGGTTCTCTGGTCTTCAGCACCGTTTAGACGCGACGATCTTGCATCGCTCGACTGCTCGGGCGGCAAGCCTTTCTCGGCCAGATCTGATCCACGCATTGACACTCTCACTTCAGATGTCCGCATCTTCAGCGGCAGTAGCAGCAGCGGTACTGGTTCTTTGTTCGTCTCCTTCGTCGACCCTCGACATTCTCTGATCATCTGACGACTCGGCCACGCTTAAACCACGCGACTCAGCCACGTTCGACCCACGCGTCGACGATCTTTTTTCAGCCTGGCTTCCAGAGCGTTCCAGATCTTCAGCCGGAGCAGCAACGCTGGCTCGCTGTTCGTCGCCTCCATCCACTGC
>Ga0056128_1004687_pt1 | contig 17147 bp, 12 predicted proteins | sample WorMetLIZISLAND2_FD_71113 | JGI IMG/M metagenome (GOLD analysis project Ga0056128, IMG submission 71113) | Marine gutless worms symbiont microbial communities from Max Planck institute for Marine Microbiology, Germany - Olavius geniculatus... ... | reverse complement strand
GCAACAATTTTAATTATTTTCCCGAAAATAAACTGACCAAATTGGCAAATTTTGTGCAGTTCATACGTATGCTTATGTTTTATTCGGAGGATTGGGGGGCCTGGGCCCCATGGGCCCCCTTGGCTACGCCAATGTATAGGTGGGTCTCGATCTTCCACGATCTCTATACGGACGCAAAGTAAAGTAGTTTTGACTTCGTTTCTTTACTACATCAGATAGGCCTATCTGCCAGCAAAAAATATTACTTAGTTTATAAGCACACAATTACGCAATCACCCATTATGTCAGCCATTAATTAGCTCAATCAATATCAATGCCAGATGTTTATTTTTGCTATGTTTGCGCCTGTAATTTCTATAGATAGGTCCTATTGTTTCAAATCCGACAAAAAATAAAAATGCTGCACATGTGTTTTATATTTTTGCAGTAGAATGACTTTTTAGTTGGTATATTAGGCCTACTTTTTAAAAATGAAGTTAAACTGCTTTCTATTTTAACTTATTTTGCTTTTTGTTGTGTGTTGTGCAAACCGGTCAATATGCGAGGGAGCCGGACATTTCCCTCTTCAGCCTATCAACCGCGGACGTTTTTCCCCTCGGACATTTCCCCCGCCCGGACGTTCCCCTCTGCTTTTTGAGTGCCTAGGACGTTTCCCCCTAGGCCAGTAACAACATATTATCAGAGTCAGCGCCAAGCCTGAGCAGAAATTTCTTGCAGCACCAAAAGCAACTCCGCTTTTGAAGTCTCGTCGCCGTTGAGTATTTTTCAAACACGCGGAGTCTTAGTAGGCGCGACTATTAACAACAATTAGGGATGTAAGCCTACGCTTCCACTAAACGATTGAACTCAACTCGATACAGGCTGAACCAGGAGAGTATAGATGTAGTCAACGCACAAACTTTTTTACGTAGGCTACATAAAGAAAGCAAAATTCGATAGATTGCAGACACTGTCCTTGCTGTGGCAAACACTGCGCTTTGAGTGGCACTTTGACGTCGCCGTCTGCAGCTGTTTCTTGAGAAGTTGAGAATTTAGACTTTTTGAGAGTTGCCTTTTGTCTGACGTATTATTTAGGCCTATTAATGATAACACAAGAGTATTTGACGTTTGCTGCATTCTTCCACCACGCTGACACTGAAAATTATGTCACTATCTAGCGCTCAATCGATTCTCATGTAATAGTATATAGGGAGGGCAAAAACGTCCGAGGGGAACATGTCTAGGGGGAAATGTCCTACACCCATACGAGATGAGCTATATGAAACTTACACGCTGGGGACTGAGGTTTAAAGGTTGGTTTACTTCTGGGCCACCCAAGGAGATAGCGTTTGTGTGTTGAGATCACGCGTGATGCTTGAGTGATAAATGACAGTATGTTGTGTACAGTGAGCTGTCGTCACGTTGTCAGACGTCGCTGTTGTGTGGTCAGATAAACTACAAAGCGGTTCAATTGACAAATCCGTGCTAATAGCCGTCATAAAGCGACCACCACCACGTGCATGCATGAAGACAGACTTCCCTGTAGGCATACATATTTATTCTTCCCACCGCTGTCTCACCGGGCTATTTAACGATGACTTTAATTCGTCAGATGAGTGAGAATTATTATAGGGCCTAAGCGTGTAACAATGCCTCATCGGTAGCTCTTCGACCCGCGCGCCGACACATGCCGTTATTACGTTGACAGACCACCCGCAAATACAGTGTATCTCTATTCCCTCCCTCATTCTCTCCTTTCTGTTTGTGCGATAGGCCGCATTAATATGAGTCTTGTCTGTCCGTTCGTCCGTCTGTACAGCTGTCCGTTCAGGCCGTGTCACGTGTGTGCGAAATTAGAACAAAATCTGATCGCCACCAAAAGTTAATGGTCTTAGGCCTACTTTGCCTTCCGGTTTCGCGAGAAAACGCTATGTACTATATTGCAGAAATTTTGCTAACAAGAAATGAATCTTACACACATATACAGACACATACACACGGAGCGGATAATTATAATCAGCCGGCGTGCCTGTCGGCGGCTGATTATAATGAAACAGTACACCAGCGTGATGCGATCTTCTGCATGCTGCTCAGCGGGTTATATAGCTAGGTACAGTTAATCAGATCAGAAATTCGGCGTTTGTTTGAAGGACAACCTTCATAGGCTGGTCAAGGCGCTTGCTTGATGAATTCTATATAGGCCCTACATATCAGACGCCAGTTATCGCTGATGGCCGAGATGCATACGGCGGAAATCGATGGTGATAATTGATACAGATGCAATTCCTGTAGCGCCTTATTTTTTGCGTCTGCGTCATGCAGTGAATTATTGTGATTGACTAAGCAGTGACATAGCCTACTCAGTATACACGGCAGCTTTAGGCCTATCAGATAGCTGCATCCTTGATACGCTGAACTATGGTGTAGCCGGAAAAAGGGTCCGTCAGGGCGGAGGGGCTAAGACTGCTTTTAAGAAAAAACATTTTAGCTGTCTCTCAAAATCAGATTCGCAGCTAAGACATTTATTTCACTTTTGACGAGTGCGTATCGGATGCATCTGCTGGTAGAAGTGCGCTTGAAACATTTTAAGAATTGCATGTAGGGCTACAGATCTTTGTAGAATAGAGGTTCAAACCACGGATAATTGTGAAGACGCGGCAGGAAAAATATGCAAGAAAGGTCTCCTGTATAATCATCGTCATTATCGAGGTTCGTGTTCGAGAAGCGTGTCTTCACGGTTGAACAGGGCGGCGCTTTCAGCATCTGGCCGTGACGATGGCGTCAAGTATCAGCGAGCGACGTTGCAGTTTCGGAGGAGATGAGCCGCTGACGATAGAGATGATCGAGCGTAGGCGTAAGCTTATAGAAGTTGTATTTCTCGGAGTCGCAGCTGGATCTCACCAGTGGCGTATTTAGGCACGCGAAAAGTGGTCGGATCTAAGTCTATACATTTCAAATGTACATTTTAAAAAGATGTTCAAAAATTGTTCGCGTTTGCAATTTTTTTGATTTGAACGAAACTGTAGGCTTATTCAGCTACTGACGTCCTACACAGAGATGCTTTTTATCTCGTTTAACTTATGGAACAATATTAAGATTTATGTCACGTACACGAAACGAATTTTGCTGACTGACAGGATATGCAGTGATTTAAACGTTATGTAATTGTTCTGCAAATAATGATCAGCAAAAATATTAATGTGTAGTATAGAAATGTTTTATCTAGGTCTGGTTTACCTACTTCCTAGCTGTTGTGATTTTTTTCTCGTTTCGTTAATTTTTAGGCTTACTTTTAGAGATGGGTACATGTAAGTAAATCGTAAGTAAGTAAGTAAGTAAAACGTAAATTTATAGCGCATAATGCTTTAAAACAATTTCTATGATGTGACTGATTGCGCAAGGTCATGTTCCATGAACGCGTGTAGTCTACGCCACTGTCTGTCACAGTCGACTGCGCAGCAATCAAGCACGTTGATGCGTTAGCACCTGACGCTGTTAATAGCGCCAGACCAAAGAAGCATCTCTGCTTCAGATGCTGCAGAGAGATACGGGATGAGACCGATTGATGACGTCATTCAGCAGCGGACGTCCACGGATGATGGAGTGAAGTGGTGGCGAGACGGTCATTAACCTGTCTTCGTCTAGACCAATTAGTCGACATCATCAACTAGGTCACATAGATACAAGGCCGCTCACTCACTCACTGCTACCGTGCCTAGTCATGGCCAGACAGGGTTGAATAACTTACAGAAAATCAAGATAAATGTAGTGGTTAAAGTGGTATGGGCTATGGGCCTACTTGACAACGGGGGAGGGGCTGTAACAATACACTATACAGGGTGGGCCAAAAATGGCACAAATATTAACCAATTTTCAAAAATTTTAAAAGATGGAAGCCAATTCACTGCTTCAGCCATATTATTTAAGCTATCAAGTAAGCTATTTAGGCCTAACCGAAGTTTAAAATGTCGAAAGTTTATTTTGCAGAATAACGTTTAACAGCTAACAGCTGGAAGCACAAAACGCGAAATAGTAGCTGACTGCTTTTTACGCGAATCACTAATGCCACCGAAAAAAAAATTGCGAAAGATGCTTTAGCGCGATCTACGCGTAGGCTCATCTGTCATACTCGTAACTCGTGCTAGTCGTGCACCGTGCTAGTACGAAAACCGCTGGAAGGAAAGAGATGCCATGAGATGCAAGGACACAACACGCAATTTAAATGACTCACTTGACTTTAGGTAACTCAGTCAGGGGCCCCAGCGTTCAAACTCGTGGTCTGTGGCACAACGGTAAAAATTAGCAACTTTCTTTTTGACGCCTGTCAGCCGACTACAGGACGTTGAAAATGGCTATCCAGGTATGAAGAAATATACATGTTTTACCAGCATACCGGTAGGCCTAATTAGTGACTGTGTATATCAAAGATTGTATACAATGTATACCGAGCTGTTTAAAAATAGCTTTGAAGTCTTTGAAACTTCTTAACAGTTTAAAAGCTGACTAGATAATCACAAAATAGCCTGATGACAAAGCGTTGGACGTCATAGGATAATGAGGCCTAATACGATCATTCAATTGCACATTAATTACGTAATACATCGGTCAAATAATATTGAAAATACTTACTGCAGTTATGACAAATATTTAGAGGCTTATCGGGCCACTTTGTATATTTTGAAATATTCGTAGGTAATCGCGGAAACGCCCGACAATTAAATACGCTAAGCTCATAGTTGTGGCGCGATAATGAGAATGTTTACTGTCGTGCTATAGAAAAATTTGTCACATGAGAGTGTAAAGTGTTACTGAACGATGTGTGGGGTCACTATTCGGGAACATTCTACCAACGAGCGGGACCACCTGCTAGGTCGGTCAGCGGTTTATTTGGTGAGGGCGTCACTTAACGACATTGTTTACGTCGGACACATCAAAGTGACAGTAGCCGACATAGCACGTGAGATGACCATAAATGCCGGCATCATGTGGCGCCCGATAAAATGGTTTTACAGTCTTCGATCGTCCGGTAGCTAATCTCCAATAATATTGCTCGCCACGTTTCCGCTCCCACGCCACGCATTTTTCACTCATTTCCAAGACAGACCGAAGTTTTATCACCAATGATGCAGTGATCTGCAAACCTAATAACTAAAAGTCGTGACTGTATAATAGAAGTTGATATTTTACAGGAATTGAGCTTAACTGTCGCTACAATAGCCGACCGTGCTGGTTGTCAAAGACCTTCAAGGTCATCCAAGGTCGATGACTTTTTTTATCTCATCTGGTAGGGCGTATGCCACTTCCTATTAGTGATTAATTGATCGTATCTTTCACCGTTTTCGAGATATGGCCAGTTTTCCATTAACTTTCCTACCTTTTCCAGTGATTTAACCCCCAATTTAAAAATGTTTCCCTGTACTGGACGGCTAAAATTTTGCATGCCCGAGTTTAAGAGACATGGCTAATATTACTCTTGTAAAAAGTTTTTCCCACGACCAAAATCTTAGCCACAATAGGCCTACACCCGTGACAGATGGAGAGATGGATATGACAACCATGCAACATGTTCCAAGAACATGTTCCAAGAACATGTTGCATGTTTCGTAGGTTGAGTATAGGCCTAAGTAATGTGAAATGAATCTGACCGAAAAGGGCTATTAATTTGGTCGAAAATAAATTTATCGCATATGTATATGCCTACGTTGCAAAACACACGCTGGGCGCTGGGCACATCAGATCAATTTCTAATTAACAGTTTGTGACTTTGTGGCAAAGATAAATCAACGATATGTCATGTCACGAATCACGATAAGCCCTATGTCAAACGTTTAGCCTATCGCTAAGCTGAATTCAGGAATGCCGTCATCTGTTAATGGATAATTAAAAGTACATATACAACCTTAAAAAGTTATTACCATCTAGTGGTGCACAATGTAGATTTAAACTGCACAACAAATTTCACAACAAGCTGTACAACAAATCTACCGTTACAACAAATCGAAGTACCGGTAGTGGAGCTTTTGCTTTAGCATATTAAATTTTCCGTATCGTTTCCTTTTAGATACACACCGGAAGACAGTGTTTGTTTATTTTGAAAGAGTGAATAGTAGTGATCGCGGAATTTTACTTGATTTCATAGTGTGTGTATGAAGTAACATAGCACTGCGATTTCCCGTGAAAGTGCATATGGATACATTTGATGTGAACAAACTACTGTCATGGCTGGCAGATTTGTGGTCTAAATACTGTCCACCAAAGTGGGTCGCTGCGTCGGTGATTGCTCTATATGCATACTATAAGTGAGTTAATTTGTAGCACTTGTGCTTGCAAATTACAGATAACTTGTTGGCTGTGACTAGTGTTGTGCGATACCTTTGATACCTCGATAAGTATCGTTAGCACCAACATTTCGATACCAGTATCGAAGAGGTCTTGATATGTCGTGGTGTTACGATACCACCCAGTATCATGACAATACCAATTTCGATACTGTGCAGTTTACAATTGAATCGTTCTATTGTTAACAACTACTGCACATTGCGTGACAACAACAAAAAAGCATGTCACATTAAAGCTTGTCAAACATATAGTAAACATATAATTTTAAGCAACTGCGGGGCCACTCAAATGTTGCGGGGCACGGGAAAACTTCACCCCTTTCTCGACGGACATGTGGACCAATGTTTTATATGAACTTCTGGTATTGTGGTAGTATCGCGATACTCAAAACCTGAGACAGTATCGTTATCGTGGCTTCAATTTCAGGTATCGCACAACACTAGCTGTGACTAGTCCGTTACTCCGAACTTTTATTGTATGTTTTAAATTGTTAATCATACTGTATTTATTGTGGGTGTTTGCTCCTCAAAGTGTACAACACATTGTCATTGTTGTGTTAATGTTTTTGCTATATGCACTTATCTAAAGATAATAAAAGGCAGTATGCTGTGTTTTTGCACAAGCTTGTAGGATTTTAATAAGAAAAACAGCTCAGTTTCATACAATCTACAGCATGCAAGTAATGCAAACAGCTTTTTTGCAGTTGTTGTTCCTTAATCTTGAGGGTGAATAACTGACAAATAACATTTTTACACTGAATTACCAGCATGTGGAACTTAGTTTCACGCACTCCAGACTATATCAATACTGTCGCCCATTTATTACCTCTACCAAGGAGGTAATGTTTTTGCTGGTTTTTGTTTGTTTGTCTGTGAGTCAGCGAGATAAGTCTAAAAGTTATGGATGGATTGTTCTGAAATTTTGAGGGTATGTCGGACATGGCATAAGCTACACGTGATTCAATTTTGGGCGTGATCCGTCCGGAATCCTGGATTCTGGATCACTTTGCAATTTTCGTTACCATTGTGTTAAAGGGGTCATAAGGGAACCGCTGCAAAACTGAAGATGGTGACGCCACCTGGTGAATAGCTTTGCCTTGGCAGAGGTACCTGCGGGCTATGACTACTTTCTAGTTGGCTTTTTTTCCATGAGTTAAAATACCATGATTAATGTACTGTATAATGTGTTTCTCGTATTGTATGAATTTATTTATTTTTAGGTATTCAACATGGCATTTTGGAGTGTTCAAGAAGTTAGGAGTGAAAGGTCCACAACCTATACCAGTTTTTGGTACAATGTTTCCTTTCATGTGCAAGGTAAACTTTTACCTGTAAATATGTGTTAAAATGTGTTATTTGCATGTGTTTTGTTGTATCATATGCTAAATGTTTATATAGTTATAAATATTATGTATGTAAACTTAGTACCAGGTAACTAATTTTTTTTGGTCAGTTTTGATTAGTATATCTGCCTTGTTTGTACTTACTGTGGTAAGCAGAAGAAAAAGCAAGATGGTGAAAGTTGAATGTTTGGTTTATGAGAGAAAAATAGCATTATACCTATACAGTGCAGTTTAGTTAATCTGTGCAGATTTTGTGACAGATGGATGAAAATTAGTTTTGTGCAGTGTGGAACAATAATGAAAAATCCACACAACTAAAATTTAATAGCCTGTATTTGTTGTTCATTGGTTTTTTGTTGTTTGTCACAAATGTACAATTGGAAAATTAGTAAGATATTTGTGGTCAAAATTATCTGAATACTTCTGAATATTTGGCTCTTGGCACAAAAAGCAGGAAGAGAAAGAGAAGTAGAAATTGTTAGTTTGTTGCTGTGCAAATTAGTGTTAGAGCTTATGTACCAACAATCCTGGTGTGCATTAAATGCAACACATGGGGTGATGGGATTTGAACCCAGACTGATGCTGATGACCACTCATGTATAGTAGATTTCTACAAGCATTACCATTAGGCCACTGGAACCGGATGAATGTTGCTGATAAATGATCTTAAACGTATTAGTGGCAGCTGTAGAAACGCCAGTGTGGCACAAATTAATTCTGTGTTTTGCGTTTGTTGATCAGGGTTTTGCAGATGACCTTAAATTAAAGAAGTATGGCAGCGTTGTCGGGTTTGTTTGCTTATGGCATTTTAAAAAATTATTTGAGTATAAAAGTGGTGGATGTTTAGAACTCTGTGACATAAGACACAATATTGTGTGAATTTTTGCTTGTTTTGTGCTTTGTTTTAAAACTGTAGAATTTAGTAGAGTAATTTGTTTTTTCAGTGTTTGTTCGAGTAGCTAAGTTTTCCAAGTTAATACAGGTTGCACCAAACCTTTTTCAATTGATACCCTAAGTTTTCTTACAGTTAAGATTTTCTGTGTTGTTGTGTAATTATTGATTGTATTATTGCATCACGTGTCAGTACGTTTCATGGTCGTATTCCGGCAATGATGATATTTGATGTGGACATACTGAAGGACGTTCTGGTTAAAGAAGCCAAGTATTTCCGGAATCGATATGTATGTATAAGATGCAACATATTTTCTTATAGGTGTAATAAAAGGTGATTCGAAGTATTTGGCTGAGTACTGTGTAGCAGTAACTATAGGCTGTACTGTGTTACTGATTTGCTAAAAAAGCCATTATGTAATATTGTCCCAATACATATTGGTTCACAATTAGCTTTTGTGATACAATTTCCTTGCTTCTGTCTACTTATGATGCTGTCTTTGTGAAGTGACTTTTTATGAAAAATCTAGCAGTTACAGTTTGGTCAGTTGTTATATAATTGTAGCAATCAATTTTGTTGTTAATTATTAATTTTTTGCAGCTTTAACTGAAATGGAATTACTAATATTATATCTGTTAGGTGCCATTTGACACTGGTTATCCACTGAGGTACATGTTGACAGCACTGAAAGGGGATCATTGGAAACATGTCCGAAGCTCAATTACTCCAGCGTTCAGTACTGGCAAACTGCGCAGGGTTTGTCTGATGTTGTGTCGATTCATCGTATTGCATTTAAACTACTTTGCATGCTGCCTTTGTGGCGGTGTGCATTTTAGTAAATTCTCACTGCAGTCAAATGTGCCAAGTCTAAAACATTTTTAATTATCTCACGCTTACCATTTTGTGCATTTTACTTTCCATTAATTTGACCTTATATTGAACATTTTCTGTCTCTTTGCATCATAGAAAATCCATTTTAGGAGCAATTTTCAATCTTTGAATGCACAATAATGCACTGGTGTCTGGGTCAATCCTATGAGTCAGATTACAGTGCTGCCCATACTTGTTAGCTTAAGATTTTGGCTGAAGGGAGAAAAAGGAAAGGGAATTGATGTGAGAGGTAGGGGTCAGAGAGCAGGCAGGGAAAGGAGGAAAGATAAGGAGGGAAATTGTTATTTTTCACAGTTGGCACGTCTGGCTAGCATTGTTGGACTTTCACGAAGAGACTTGCATCAAATGTTAAATGCTTTGCAATTGCAGATGCAGGTGCATGTTGATAAATGCTCCGAATGCCTGGTCAAAAATCTTCAGGAAAAGGCAAAGAAGAATGAAATCTTTGACTTCAAAGAGTAAGTGTGTTGTGTCTCTGTTTCTGTGAGTAACAGCTTTTATGATTTCATCAGCAGATGTTAGTGTTTACTATTTCAGCCCAGCAAATTTGTTGATAAATCTTGTTTGCACAAAGTGTTTGATATAATTATGTTTAATTGCTTTTAGTTTTGTTTTTTTCATATAGGCCAAGTTCGTTCTCCAAACTGGAGTGTAGCTGCTTCCAAGTTGACTGAAATAAACGTGATTTCTGAGTTTGGAAGCCTCATATATGCCACAGAATGTCGTGCAGCACTAAATGCACTTAAGTTTTGCAACATGGCATAAAGGAGCCCGACAGGAATGAAATGTCACGTTGTTGTCCAGTGTCTGAACATTCTCTGGCCTGTGGTGGCCCCCTTTATATGGGAGCCTCTATTTGGCCAAATTTACCGAACATGTCTAAATCCACATCTGTTATTTTGCGAGTCTGTTGTGTTGTAGTTACTGTGGGGCATACACGATGGACGTAATTGCCAGCACTGCATTTGGCATTGAAATCGATTCACACAACGATCCTAAGAACCAGTTTGTGCAGCACTGCAAGGAAATATTCAAGTTTAGCCTTGCAAGTCCAAGATTTATATTACTTGGTACGTTGATGCGTTTATTGTATGTAACAGACAGATGCTCGGGCCATGAGATTAGCAAATCATGTGTCAGAAACTGCACTAGTTCATTGGTGTGTAGTCACATGATTTTTAGAATAATTATAACAATAATGTTGCTTTTACAGAGGGAACTACGACACTGCCACTGCGAGAGTTCATCCGAGCCAGTCAACTTGAGCCAGTTGATCTGCTCCATTAGGCAGTGACAGTGTCGACATTCGCTATCGACATTATTAGTATTGCTGAGCTAAATAGCTGACACTCATTTTACATCCCATGGAGGGTAGAAGGCTCAGTCGACTTACCTGGCTGGTTACATGCTGAGATAATTTACCTGCCTGCTAACAGTCAGCCATCCATATACTAACTGGGCTCAGTGTAGAGTAACTTTGTTGATCGGACTATTACATGTTATCGTTACTGTTGTGACAACACAGAACAAGTAATTTGAGCAAAGCTTGTGAGACACGCGACAGCCTATAGCAATTACTGTTCATAGGTTGTCCTAGTCTATCTCCATCCACTTTGTTGTAATTCACTCTTAAAGTGTGCGCTGCAGCCGAAAATTGCAAAAAAATACTAAAACCCCTATTTTAGAGGTTTAAAGTCATTTAAGGTCATTAATGTTGAACCACTTAAAGCTTGTCGACACTTATTGTTACAGTAAGCAGCAAGTCTGCGTCCATCTGCGGGTGCTAGACAAGCCAACAGCGCTAAAATAACGACTTTTTGGTCTTCACCCTTTTTTGACACCCACGTGCAGACGCCACCTTGAACCTAGGGGGTTGGGACTTGGATTGTTGAAATCTACATTTAATGCTGACAATTGCAGGTTATCTTGGTCTATCTCAAGCCATTTCGGCGCAGTTTGCTCTTGAAATGCAGCCCAAAATTGTGAAAAAAATCACTAAAAACTTCTATTTTGGGGTTCAAGGTCATTCAGGGTCATTGATCATGATGTCAATCGAAAGGGCATATGAGACTTTCTATTAGTGATTAATAGTAATCTAGGCCCTATCTCGCACCATTTCTAAGATATGGCAACTTATTGGCTCAAAATCGCCAATTTTTGTACCCCTCTCTCATTTAGCATCCTCTATCAGTTATCTCTTTTGAATTTCCGGAAAAGCTTGATGAATCTTAAAGCTAGAGTCTTCGTGGCAGTCCATGGTGAAGATTTCGTGATCCTTGCTTGCACCGTTTTGATAAATCGCAGAGTGTGACAGACGGACAGACAGGCAGGCAGACGGACACCTCGATGATGGCTGAGATGCGTAAAGCATTCTCCTGTCGCACGTAAAAAAGCAAGTCATCATGTGATAGTTGAAGAAATGTATTTGTGTCGCTGTGATGTGCAGTGTTCTTTACATTTCTGATGAAGCCTCTCATCAAGCTTGGCGTGCCAATGTTTCCACGGCGTCCTCTAAATTTCTTTATGGACATAGTCGACCGAAGCGTGACTGAGCGAAAGACGACTGTCAATGATGAGCAGGTTTGACTTACATTGGTTTGATGATAATGTAATGTGTTAGTTTGTAGTCATGTACAGAATGAAAAACAAGTAATTTGAGCAAAGCTTATGAGACGTGCGACAGCGATAGCATTTCCTGTTCACAAGTTGTCCAGGTCTATCTCTAGCCATGTCAGTGCAATTCACTTTTGAAGTGTGCATCGCAGCCAAAAATTGCTAAAAAACAGTTTTAAAACACTAAAAACCCATATGTTGGGGGTTCAAGAACATTCAAGGTCATCGATATTGACACCATTAAAAAGCTTGTCACTATACTTGTTATGATAACAGTATGTCTGTGTCTGGTGGCGTGGCGTAGTTGGTAACGCGTTTCGGCTGAAACGAAGTTACTCTACGCCGAGCCCGGTTAGTACTGCGATGGGTGACTGCCTGTGGGCAGGTAAACCATCTCGGTGCAAAGTCTGCCAGCTAGGTCGACTCAGCCTTCTACCCTCTGTGGGACGGTAAAATGAGTAGTAACTCATTTACATGGGTTATGGAAGGTGGGGACCTTGGTACAGCTGACTGGGGTTGCCTAGCTGGCCGCTGCGCCAGCCTGTGTCTGCAGGCTGCACACGGTGGCCGTGCATCAGGCGGCTCTGGTTAGTGACGAAAGCGCATTAGAAGCGTGTTTGCGACGATGCGCTATACAAATTGATGACCTTTACCTTTTTTTACTTTTATCTGCAACTGTTTTCATGCTAAACAAGCCAATATCAGTAAAATAACTACTTTTTAGATGTGTACCCCTATTTGGCGCTTGCGTGCGCATGCCTCTTTGAACCTACAGGGTCCCGACATAGACTGCTAAAATCTACATTCAATGCTGAAAATTTCATACACAAATTGTCTTGGTCTATCTTCAGGCATTTCGTTGCAACTCACTCTTGAGATGTGCACTGCAGCCAGAAATTGCGAAAAATCCACTAAAAATCTCACTTTTGGGGGTTTAAGGTCACTCAAGTCGTCGATGTTGAAAAAGCTAAAAAGCCCATGACCAGTGCTTGTTATGATAAGCAGCATGTCTGTACCTACATGCAACCGTTTTCACACTATACAAGCCAATAGTGGAAAAATAAATCTTTTTAGAGGGTGTACCCCTTTTTGACGCCCTCGTTTGTCACTATACCCCCACATCCAGGGGCACAAAATTTTGTCATGAAAAACTAGGCAGCCCATAGTGAAAATTTCATAATTCTAGCTTGCATCGTTTTCACACAGTACCGCAGTGTGATGGACGGACGGACGGACGGACACCTTGACGATGGCTAAGACGCGCGAAGCATTCTGCTGTCTCACGTAAAAATTTTGCACCATTTTGCATTTTTAGCCAACTGTACTTTAGTAACGGTCAAGCTGTTGTCATGGTTGTCATCATCTGTCGTCTTTCACGGATGCATTGTGGCTAAACAGTGCAAGATAGGGCTTAGGTTGCTGTTGATCACTAATAGAAAGTCACATATTGGCTTTCAAATTACCTGCAAATCATTGACCTTTGATGACCTTAAAGGTCACTGACAACCAGTACATTCGGCTATCTTAGCGAGAGCTGGACTTATTGTTTATTTTACTTTACATGTTATTAAGACCTAAAAATTTGTGCAAATACTTTGGATCATGACAATCTGCAGAAATTTTTTCAGCATATTTGCATATAGTTTGAAGGTAGGAAGTGGTTAAATTGGAATAAAAAAATTTGGACGAATATTTTCGAGTTGCAAACTTTCCAATGTTTAGTACAGATGCTAAATGGAACTGTCTCTAAAACATTTGCACAAGTATTGAATAGCTTGTCACATACACTTGTCATACATGCTGAAAATAAAAAAAATTGAGAAGCAATATGCAGTAATGAAATCCAACGAGAAAGTACACAATATCATTAAATTACTGTACTCCTACTAAAGGCTGGTGTGCTGTGGCTGTTTGCTGATCAGTAGAAGCCTACAGACTTGCTGCAGCTGATGGTGAATGCTTACATTGAAGACAGCGAAACTGACCAGCTGTCTGTTGATGAGTTTGCTGGTACCGAGATACGATGGAGCCGCAAAGGTACTTTTCATTACACAGATTTGTGCCACTTCTTTGAATATAACTACCACTTCTATGGGTCCATTGGTACATATGGTTTATGGTCAGTGTTGACCAACTATAACTCTAACTTTTGATCTTTTGAACTGAGAATTATCACATCAGTTACTCTTGCTCAGTGGAACATTGAAATTGGTGTTGACTTTTCTGTTCCTTCTCTTATTTGTCTGAAGAGTTTGTACAGGACAGACCATAGACCTCTTGAAATAAGGACTGACGGTGGCCATGCTCGGGTCATCGGTCCATTGGTAACCATGCGGGTCCATCGGTATTTTTAGTTTTTTTTCTATAACTTTGTCAAACATGGTCCGTTTGCATGAACAAATGCTGCAAATTTGGTTATTGTATGATTTCTGCTTTCTTGTGTTTGCATATATTGTGGCTAAACCATATGTACCAATGGACCCAAGTTTGTGGACTCAAGAACGGCCATTGTCAGTCCTTATTTTAAGAGGTCTATTGGACAGACAGATAGAGGTAAAGGTGAAGTCTGACCAGTGATGCAGCCAGCAGACATACCACTGCCTCAGTCAGCCACATCATGATTACAAACTTACAACTCTGCAGTTGATTCAGCATCTGTGTAATTGTGTTCTGATTTATTTGGTTATGTGTATGGGCAGGTTTGACGCATTCAGAAATCATAGCGCAAGGCATATTGTTCTTCCTGGGTGGCTTTGAGAATACTGCAAACACACTGTCAGTGCTGGCCTACCACCTTGCTGTCAACAGCGACTGTCAGGATAAACTGATTCAGGAGATTGATGACATCATGCAGGGACAGGTGCTTCAGCACTGGCAAATCTTATCACCTCGTCTGTTTACAATATACTACAGTTATATACATTAAAAAAATTCTAGATATTCGATTGCAGGCTCACTCTGTTATGAAAAGCATCATCTTCGACTCAGTCGCCCATGGACCAGCATGCTTTGCGCGGAGGTACGATGTGGCATTTCATCACGTGATGAGTCATGCTATTTTACAGTGGTGAACGACTGCCATGTTGTTCCTCCATCGATTCGATTTGTTTGTAATTGATATTAAATTGCTGGGCGTTTATTACTTTATAACATTAATGTTGATTGCAATTTATTTGTGTTCATTTACTTTATTCATAGCATACGTAGAATTTGTTTCATTGCACGGGATTTAGATCGCAATGGAAGCTGGTTTGTGGAAGGCCATGTCGAAGACGTTAGGTTTGGCTGGCTTCGCTGCCTTTGTGCGATATACCCACTACATTTGTTATTTACCTTGTGTAACCAGTCATTTAGTATTTGCATTGTTTGTACCGTAATGTGCCATTGGCTTTATCATTGTACTGTAGTGTTTCCAAGTTTAAAATAAATAAAAATAAAGAAGTGATTGCTGTAGGTTTGAGGTACTATGTTAATGTGTAAGTAGTTTCTTGATCTCTTTGTGATTGATGACAAATTTGTTGTATCTTGGAACTTGGATGCAGTGTAAGATAAGGAGAGCATTCGGTGAAAATTGAGATAATATTGAGTATGGCTACATAAATGAACTTTCTGTGATGTGCTTGGGTTATTGTTACCACTATACTATCATCCTAGTCATCACCAACATTGTCATCATCTTTTTTTTATTAATGTTATTTTATTAAGGCTTTGTTAACAGCATGTTGTTATTGTCTTGGGAGACACTTTTAAATGATATAAAAATACTTTCCTGTTTGTATTTTACGCAGGTTGCGGTGACACATGACCTGCTTAAGAAGATGCAGTATTTGGACATGTGTTTTAGTGAAGTGCTACGTCTTAATGCACCAGCTGGCAGGTTTGTGTTTAAAGCAGAATCTTGGTTGTATTTTTAAGTGTTCTTTATTTTGTCAATAATGTTTTAGCAATAGTGATAGTACTAGGAATTTCCAATCACAGTCGAAGATGCAATATTTGGCAATAACGAAAATACTGTTTCTTGCTGTCGTTAGTCCAGATACACCACATGGACTACGACCATCCGTAGCCCAATTATGCAATATGCATTTGATATCTAGTGAGCTCGATCTTTAACTCACTAAGCTATAAATTGGCCCATAGTTTTCTTCTGCTCTGGGGAAGGTTTAAGCTAAATTTTGGTTTTTTACCGTTTGTTCTCGAGTTAGAACAGTGACAGACAGATCGGCAGGCAAGAGCCTATCAGTAAATAATGTTTCTTTTTAGCCAACCATACTTAAGTAACGGTTGAGCTATTGGCACGGTTGTCACGGTCGTTTGTCATGGATGTATTGTGGCTAAATGGTAAGTCGTGTGGAATTGGCGATGGTACCATCGCCAACCTTGTCACCATCGCCAACCTTGGTTGGCGGTGTGGTGTAGTGGTAACACATTGAGTCAAATCAACGAAGTTACTCTACGGCAGGCCCGGTTAGTACTTGGATGGGTGACTGTCCATGTACGAAGCCAAGCCAACTAGGTCGGCTCAACCTTCTACCCTCCGTGGGATGGTAAAATGAGTACTGGCGGTGGTTACGGCCGTCGCTAGGTAAGAAACGGCGAGTTCTGCGTAACAGTAGGCCCTGTGGCCAGGACTGCTGGTATACCGATCCAGTCGGTTAAAGGCACTGGCTGTTAATTAGAGTTGGCCATCCGACTGACTTGGGTTGTATACTAGCATAATTAGGTTTAACCTCGCCGGCTCAAAGCGCCAAAAGGGGATGAGCTCCCTCAGAAAGGATCTAGCTGTCTGTGCGAAATTCTCTTCTTCTTCTACCATCAGATACGGTGCTGGCGACTTCCTATAGGCTGTCAAATGTGTCAGTAGTAATCATGTCTCCATCTGCAGTGGTTTGGCCGCAATTTTCAGTGGAAAGTTTCAAGCTATAAGTGGCCATTTCTCGCAAATGGTGAGAGATACGGCTTAGGTTGCTATTGATCATTAATAGGAAATCGCATACGTCCTTTCAGATGAGATAAAAATTATCGACATTGGATGGTTTTCAAGGTCAATGACAACCAGTACGGTCGGCTATCCTAGCGACAGCTGCAGGG
>Ga0056128_1004682_pt1 | contig 17154 bp, 16 predicted proteins | sample WorMetLIZISLAND2_FD_71113 | JGI IMG/M metagenome (GOLD analysis project Ga0056128, IMG submission 71113) | Marine gutless worms symbiont microbial communities from Max Planck institute for Marine Microbiology, Germany - Olavius geniculatus... ... | reverse complement strand
ATAAATAAATAAATAAATGTATGACGCAGAATGTTTAAAAGCGTACACAAAGCGAAAGAAGTAAACTGAACTGAAACGTTGCATGGATAAAAAACTGAACTTCTTCGGCCACATATGCCGGATGCAAGATGACAAGCTGATTAAGCAAGTTGTTTTCGGCATAATGGATGGCAAGAACAAAGAGGAAGACCGAAGAAAAGATGGACGGACGACCTAGTGGACTGGTGCAGCAAGGATATTGGCACCCTCTACAGACTGGCGATAGACAGGACGAAATAGACATATTTCGTGAAATATGTCATGGACACCAACCGGCATTGAGCCCATGAAGCAAGAGACAGAGAGGGGAGAAAGAGAAACGTTGCATGGACTGTATAGAGCAAGCGATCTAAACGAAACCGAAGTGCAATATGTCAATGCAGTTCAGTTCATTTTCAGTTGCGTTGCACGGTCTGCATAAAGCGAACAAACTGGTAATTCAGTTCAATTAGGTTCGTTCGCTTTGTACGCGCCTTAAGGCTTGATAGCTGGCGGAAGGTTTAGCCAGTCGTCTACGAGCACGCATAGAAATAAACACTGACAAAACTTTAGAGACAGCGTCGAATTCTGCCTGTCCCTATCCATGCACCTAGCAACCAGTTTATCTTTGTTTCAAGACTGCATTTGCCACAAAAGTCTTGAGAAAAACTCAATATGCGTATCGCGAAAACAAAATCACGGACGAACGGACGAATAGACGACACGCAAACATAATAAGCTACCAATATGGCACCGTGCCGCCGATCGACGGAAAAAGGCAAAAACCTGAAAAAAGCAAAACAGAAGTTCAGTACAGTCTACGAATAGTTAAAGAAATCAGGATGAATTGACAATCTTTTAACTATATCCGTCATAACACGTTCGATTTTATTGTTATTTTACTGTCATAATTAAGTTGTATAATACTAATTTAGCCATGCAGTTATTTCGGGTCAAAACTGAGAGAACTTAAGTTTTAAGACCCTTAGTCCCAGCTCCAGCGAGAATTTCAAAGTTCACATCGAAGCTAAGCCTAATCCTGTCATATCAGAGTAGTCTCTGTAATTGGTTTAGACATAACCGAGGACATCTAACGATAGCGACGCGTTGCTAAGTGGGTCGGTAATGGATAGAAAAGGCTAACTGAAAGCATTGTGACTTGCGTGGCACTAAAAGCTCGTTAATAATTTACATCGTATAACAAATGCAGTTTCCGCGTCATGTGAAGCCAAACCGTCTGTGCCGACGAGCGAATACAACAACAATGGATTTCGACGAAAATACGATTAAAGTTCATAAAATTTTACACGGAATTTATTGATACAAATAATTTCAGAAAGCCTTCTTCAGTTAGCATAAGACAAAAGAAAAAATAGAACACTCTTCGATAATAGTTGCGCAGCAATCCAGGATGGAAATCAAAAGAAATTGCTTTTCAGTCAGAGTTGTCAAACCGTAGAACTCATTAACCGTATTTGTTGTGTCAGCTAGTCTAATATTCCAGATTGGACAAGGTATGGTCAAACCAATTAGTTCGCCCTTGTTACAAGGAAGAGCTCTGACTCTGATCATAAAGATCTGGACATAGGCCTAGAAGACTCAGTATTCTGTGTACAGAATTCGCCGATAACAATGATGCAACTTATAGGTTTTTAACACGGTCTACAGTGTATTTATTATGCACAATACAAACGTCGAGCAAACATCGAGCTGGCTCGTCCACCTAACATATAGCCAGCTCGTCGAGCCAGCTTGATCGTGTAAACGGGGTATAAGAATGAATACTGTACACAGACCCAAGCCACTTTTCGATCGTCACGCTTGAATGGAGTAAGCAGTTATAACACTCCAGACACTGTTGTGAGAGATAGGCGACAAAAAGTAGACCATGAAATAAGATAATAATGAAAACATACCCGGAAGAAATCTTTAGTGGAGCCGGCGTCGAGGGTTCCATAGAGAATATCACGCTGTTTGGCCAGATCGTCGGCAGACTCTATGGGCGTCAACATGCGCTCGATCGTGAGAAAGGCGGCAAGGTTGGCGGTATAGGACGAGATGATGATCAGAGTAAAGAACCACCAGGCACTGCCGACAATACGACCAGATAACGACCTACGTCACACAACGTCGGATATTATCATTATTTAGTCGTACATTTACAGGTACGAAAAAGGCGAACGTCATCATTTTGGCACTATAAGCTCGAGACCCAATGTTGGTTCGACCGCAACTTACAGTGAAATCTCCACTTCTCGCCCGAAGCTCCTATAAAAACAATGTTGCTTGCAGCCAAGAGCCAAGTGCTTGTGCTAAATGGCTTAAATAGCACTTCACAACGTCCTACGTATGCGGCGTTAACCAGGTACACGAGTGAGACAGACTGACGGACGGACCGCGCTATGATAAAATCTGTCGCAATCGTCGGAATCGCTGACGCTTTCAGGATTCAAAGCAATGACTGTCAGCAAAGACACTGTCATACTGATTTGCAAAAAAAAATCAAGATGAACTTCGAAAAACTTAAAAATGAATTTCAGAAATTTAAAAAAATTAAAAATGTTGATTGTAAATTTTAAAATTGTTTACTGATTGTCACCATCACTGATTAAAAATCCGCCCGCATGCCAGCAAAAGCTGCAATAGTAAGTGTCCTCTGTATCCTATATTCAGAGTACAGGCCTTCAGCTTTGTAACTGGCAATTTTATTGCATATTTACCTCCGCCAAGGAGGTTATGTTTTTGCCGGTTTTTGTTTGTTTGTTTGTTTGTCTGTTTGTCTGTGTGTTCGCAATATAACTCAAAAAGTTATAAACGGATCTTTCTGAAATTTTGAGGGTATGGCGGGCATGGCATAAACTACAAGTGATTCAATTCTGGGCGTGATCCGGCAGGAATCCTGGATTCTGGATCACTTTGAAATTCTCGTTACGAATGCGTTAAAGGAGGCATAAAGGAACCGCTGGCAAAGCGAAGATGGTAGCGCCACCTGGCGAATAGCTTTGCCTTGGCGGATGTACCTGCGGGCTACGACTGCGTTATCTAGTTCATAATATTTTCGCGTGTCACTCTCAAATTACTATCTCTCGGTTTCGTGCAGTCCCCTCGCACCGAATCCCGGAGCGGGCAGCATTGCGCGTAGTAGGCCTAAAAATAAGCACCTGGGCGAGATGTCGATTCCCTGGCGCATGAATGCTCCGAGTGCGAACCAAAGACTGTTGAGGATCGTGAAATCGTTGGTGAATGTGGGCCCGTTCTCGCGGTCCTCGATCTGCCACTCGTGCGGACTGAACCGACTGACGAGGAACAGTACAAAACTGACGCCGAGGTAGGACAGCACGATGCACAACCAGATGTAGCTGTGCAGCGGGTCCATGAACGAGAACACTCCGGGTTTTTGTTTCTCCGGTTTCTTGATCATGATGCTGATGCCGAGTTGCATGAACGGCTTGCTGAAGTCGACGACGCGCTCGCGTATCGACGTGATCGTCAACGGCGCTATAGCAACGTCAGCCTCCTGCCATCCAGTGCAGCCACACACACACACACACAGGCAATCTCAATACACTGTGTCAGTGATAACCAGCCGCGTCGTGGCATGGGGGTTAAAACAAAGGTGCCATACCCCACCAGGGGCGTAAGCGGGAGGCATGAGCGGTAAAAAGACAATTGACCCCGTTCCATAAATTTTTGCTTATTGAAAAATGGTCATAAAAATCTTATTCTTGTAGAATAAATTTTTGTCCATTTGGGGCCGAAAACAAATTTTAGCACCCGAAATCTCTTTCGTCGGAAATTTGCATTGTCTGTCGAAGAATTGCAACTTCCTGTCCCCTTACTTTTTACCTAGAACGCAATTTGTGCTGAATAAGTCAAATTTTATGGTCAGAATCTTACAACATATGTCTGTTAGTCTGATTATTATTACTATTCATTAAATAAATGCTAATATTCAACAAGACTGCCTTTCTGGTGAGTTCGCCGATCATGCCGTTCCAGGTGCCGTCTGCTTTCTTGGCGCCGTACATGCCGTCTCGGACGACTCGTAGTTCGTAGTTGAACGGGATGTGGTAGACTTCTCGTAGCTTCTCAGCCAGCGCCTTGGCCAAGTCGGCGCAGTAACCCTCGTACCGGGCGTTGCCTTCGAACACTTCGTCGTCCTCGTGTTTCGGCTCACGAATACTTAGGTACGGCGGCGACTGAACCAAACACGCAGACACACAACCAGTACTAGAGGTGAACAGCAATAGCACTAAGACGTGTCTCTGTAACAAGCTCTAGCTTCTTGTGAAACTTGCGTCACAGTATATCAGCAATTTTGTTAATTGTTTTCCATTGCTTGCTTGCATTTTGTCTTGTGTATGTTTGTCAATTCGTTAGCTTAGTTAAGACAGCTTGGTTCGATCAATATCGGTTCGATTGCTAAGGCCTAGTTGTTTTCTTGTCATTTTTGCTGGGCCAAATAAAATAAATTTAATGTCATTATTAGACCTACTCCATTAGTGCATAACGTAAAAAGTAAGTTTTGCAGGCGGTGTTTAAAAGTATTAGCAGTTCAGGTAACGCTCACGGAAAGAAGTAAGAGTAATCGATTTAATAACAGCCGCCAAGAAAAACAGATCGTTAAATGAATGAGCGGCAGAGCCAGGGTTGATCTGGTGACGCCATCTGGTGAGGTTGAACACCGGTTGCAGTCCAACAATAAACTCGATTCATAAGTTCGGTCATATATCATCCACTGCAAACTGTTTTTCTTGAACGTGATGTGCTACTAAACTGCTTAACTGTGTTTCCTCACAGCAAAATTTTACTTACCCAGAAAGTTTAGCAGCAACGTAAATGATAAGAAAGACACTAAACTAAGAGCGTAAAAGACGTAAAGTCTTTCCCGAAGCATAAGACCCATACGGAAGCGCTGATTTCCGTTTCATTAGCCCTCAGCCAGACACCACTTTACACTGCAAGACCACGGATATGGAGCTAGTGCATCGTGCTGTGTGCTTATTCACGTCGCAGCTTTCGTTGGTTCTCAATGCACCTTCCAGGGCGGATGACAAGGCTGAGTTAACGTAGAAAAACTAAGAGCAAACTTACAATGATAGTGGTAACAATGCGAGTTCGGTTGACCGGGAGTGAAGTCTTGGTTTGCTCGACTGAATGTTCGATATCCAACCCTGTCGTATAGTCCCATTCGGCAATCTAACACATAGGCTACAACTTCAACAGCTATCTAAATGACAAACGCACGTAGGTGAAGACATTAACAAAATGCAATGTCTTCTGCCGTGTGATCGCACTGGTTGTATCTACATTCTACATCGGTAGTCAAACAACGAGCGGTCAAACTTTTGGGTGTACGAATATTCGTTTTCAGAAACTGCCCTCAGTGAAAGCACAAACGCGGCAGACCAAGCGCATACGTGCTATATGACCAGCCACAAATTAATTATTTAAGATACTATAGAACACAATCTGTGGTTGCACGGATCATTCTTTTACGTCTGTCGCAGTCTAACCAAGAAACACAGCTGTCGCTAGGAAGAACCGACCGTTTTTACGCGCGATAGCAGAATGCTTCGCGCTGTCCGTCTGTCTGACCGTCAGTCACACTGTATCAAAACGGTGCAAGCTAGGATCACGAAATCTTCACTGTGGGCTGCTCCTAGGATCTTGCGTTTTGTGACAAAATTTTGTGCCCCTGTATAAGGGGGCTCCCCTTGAACGAAGGCGTCAAAAAGGGGTAGCCCCTTAAAAAGACGTAATTTTGCCATTATTGGCTTGTTTAGTGTAAAACAGTTGCAGATACATACAGACATGTTGCTTATCATAACAAGCACTGGTCACGGGCTTTATAGTTTTATCAACAACGATGACCTTGAAAAACCCTGAACCCCAAAATTAAGAGTTTTCGCAAATTTTTCGTGATTTTGGGCTGCGCCACACATTTCAAGAGTAAATTGCGCCAAAATAGCCAGAGATAACCCCAGACAACCTGCGTATGAAATTTGTAGCATTAAATGTAAATTTTAGCAGTCTAAGTTTTGACCCCCTAAGTTTAAGGAGGCCCGCGCATGCGAGCGTCAAAGAGGGGTACCCCCGAAAAAGTGGTTATTTTACTACTATTAGCTCGTGTAGCGTAAAAACGGTTGTAGATAGGTACATACGTGCTGCTTATCATAACAAGCACTGGGGATGGGTTTTTAAATTTTCAACATCAATGATCTTAAACGACCTTGAGCTCCCAAAAAGAGGCTTTTAATGAAATTTTTGCAATTTTTGGTTGCAGCGCATATTTTCAGAGTGAATTGCAACGAAATGGCTAAAAATAAACCAAAACAACTTGTGTAGGTCTATGAAATTTTTAGCATAGAACGTCTGTTTTTAACAATCTAAATTTCGACCGTTTAAATTCAAGGAGTCTTCCGTACGGAAGCCTCAAATTTGGGTACTCCTTCAAAATGCACTATTATTTTATTGTATGTTGCACAGGATTGCCCAGGTAGAACACCGCTGCTATCGCGCGTCACGTGAGCTTTGCACAAATTACTTGTAAGATACGGCGACTACTAAGTTAAAAACTTGCAGTGAAAATTGCGGCCAAACCGCTTCACATGGGGACATGGCTACCATTGACAGCCTATAGGAACTCGCTATCGCCCGGTCCAACGGCACCGTCGCCGACTCTCTACGACTTACTGTTCAGCCACAATACCGCACAATTGGCATAACAGAGTGCGTAATGACCCTTCACGGTCATCTAAGGTCAATGATTTTCGTGTCATGTGAAAGAATTTATGCGACTTTCTATTAGTCATCTGTAGCAACCTAGGCTCTATCTCTCACCGTTTAGCCACAATACATCAGTTATACACAGACGACAGACAGACAGACATGTTGTGCCATAGAGCAGACCGCTAAGCTTAGCTAAGCTTAACGGTCGGCCCAAAAACCGACTAGAGTAAACTCTCATTATGAACAACCTTAGCTGCTCAAAACAGTTACCATATGGGGTCGTCCATAAATGACGTCACGCAATTTTTAGAAAAAAATACACTTTCCTTCTCCCTTCGTCACGTTTTGTCACGCTGCTTTGGACCCCAATATGACTTCACAAACGTCTAACCCCCCCTCCCCTTTGCAGTCTGTTGTAGCCTACAGATCTAAACGAGTTTCAAACACAAAGCAATTTTTTGTATGATTTGACACATTTGCAACAGTAAGCATAGTATATCAAAGTTCTAATATGTAGAAATAATCTTCTGAATACTAGCGCTATCATCCACGACTCTCTGGCCAGGCCTTGCCGCAAATGTGACGTGCGTGACGTCACGCAACCTTTCACTCCCTTCCCCCTATCATGTCACGCATCGTCACAGTATTGTGAACTCCCCTTCCCCCTCGGCGCGTGACGTCATTTCTAGACGACCCCTATGATGTTAGGGATAACTCGACTGTCACGATTTGGACAAGGTTAAGTACTGTTCGCGGTGGCCGGAGTATCAGGCGTAGGTCACACATAAAAACCAAAAGTAGGCATACCTTTCTGACGACTTGGTTGAGATTCAATTCCAATACGTTGAGTTTGAAGTCTTTACGAAATCCGTTCTGGTCGAAAGAAACGAGCCCGGTGACGCCATGAAATCGCGTCTGTATGAAATAAACACGACAACTTAATATAAACAGTTTATTTGCATATATGTCGTAACTTAATGTGCAGAAGTTTGACCGTTATAATGCATCCTATACGGTGGGTGTATATCTTTTGTTAGTTAGACAATAAGTAGGCTACTTACTATTCGTGCGTTTGCGTTTGATGTGTCGGTCCACTGGTATCGTTTTTTTCCTATCGTTTTTGGACTATCGTTTTTCTCTTTCTTTGTATTAAGCCTATGGTGTCTTATTGTTATGATGTAGCGTGTAGACTGATACCGCGAGGAAGCTGTTGAGTATGGCGGGTCCGTGCACCCAAGGTATCGGCGGTCCGGTGCGACACTGAAGACCACGTGTGCCGTTGTTGTACACCTGTCCGCGTCGGAATGTGCGAAAGATCTCCGAGTCAGGGTCAGTCAGCATCGAGCTGAGTCCATGGATAACAACAGACATAGCGTCCACCGCCAGAGCCGTCTCCAACTAACGGCCACACACACACCATCACGGTATTTTAAAGCCACGGAGCGTCACCTGCCATACGGGATCACACTGTGCTACCTGCCACCCGACACGGGTGAACGCGCCCCATCTTAACCTCAGCCAGACAAGCTGGTACTCGATTTATTCACCTCAGACGGATGAAAGACTTGAGTTGATCTTGATGCTAGTTATAATATACCGAGATGGTTTCCTGTCTGCAGACAGTCACCCATCCAAGTAGTAACCACTTGATAGCGTCACAATCGGGAGTCGAACCATCGACCTTGCCATCGCAAGTCCAATGTTTTACCGTTACACCACTAAGATCAGAATACAATTGCAGACAGCGATCACCAGGATTAAGACACCAGGCACATACCAAAAAAACCCAGTCAGTTATATTGGAAAAATGATCGAAAACTCACAAAAATCTAACGAAATAAACATCCCAAATGCAATGCGATTTTAGTTTCCTGTTTTATTAACAATAATTAATTATAATTAATAATTTTAATCATTAACGATAATTAATTTTCATTAATGATAAACGCATATTATTACAGTTTAAATTGTTAAAACTTATAAACCTACGAAGTCGAACATTTCTGGGTATCTATTTAAAACACATTAAATTTAGCCAGTGCAGTGACAAACCAGGTGTGATGGAATCTTTATTAATCGCTTTATCGCAAAGTTCGTCAAAATGTACCAATAATATTTTGTTAAAAAAATTATTGTCATTTACTTATCAATGCAATCGAAAATAATTACGGTGTCTTTCAATCCACGATGTAAACACTCTGACACACTTCAACGTTGTGCATCGTTGCACTTGCCAAAATAAACTGACGATCAAAAAAACTTACTGAGTCAACTATTTACTAATAAGCAAGCATCTAATGGTAATAAAGATTGTTAATCATAAGCTCACATGCATCCTCTCGGTGGCTGTGAGTAATTAGCTGTGAAATTTACTCATTAATAAATAACGACATTATATTTCGGGTTATTTCCTTTGTTGTTGTTGTTGTTGTTGTTGCTATTTCATTCATTATCACCGTACCGTCGACAGTAAAACTAAACTGTGTCTCAAAAAACGTCCAACTATGTCACTGTCTATATCTTCGCCAAATATTAACCGATTTTCGAAACGCGGTTGCTGACACATTTTTGGAAAATCTGCAAATAACGTGATTGCTAAATATTCCACTACACCTTAACTGCGTCGCTACATTACTTTGTCATATATAAATTTAACCAAAAAACTATAATCAGAAAAAACACAGTATGCTGACAAAAAATTTATCTGCTGTAACCATTTACTACCACTGTTCATACTGGAATAAGAAAATGTATACAACCACAAAGTTGAACTTTTCTGAAACGCAATGTATTGTCTCTATTTCGTCAGAACAAGCAATTAGGAAGTGCCTATACGTGCGACAAAACCTCATATGTGACAAAAACAGGACAGGGCTACGAAAGTAAGTGCAGCTGTTAATCAACTCGAGTTTGGCAGCGCCATCGCAATGACGCCACAAAACTCGAGTTGACTGACAGCTCCACTGTCTCTGTTTCTGTCGCCTGTGATCTTTTGTTTTACATGTAAGCACCGTCTTAGTTATCTCACCGTGATTCTGTCGTTGGCTCGGCCTGCTCCGTGCCAGAATCTGGCGTCCAGATGTGACCATTCACGACGGAAAGCTTGTAGTCGTGGCGCCGAGCTGTCGAGTAAAGAGAAACCCGTGATATTGACTCCGCCGTGACGGAAATCATTTAGCTCCAGCTCATCCATCGCCTGCCAGTCACATAAACCCAGCTGCACTCTATCTATTCTATTCTATCGTTATCCAGCTTCCGTCAGCGACTAAAAACTAACCTGTTCACAAAGTCCTTTTATTGATTTTTCCTCGACTGACTCCATTTATACTTTATCTTTAGTGGACCTAGCAGTACACACAGTACAGGGTGGGCCAAAAAATGGCACAAAATTTTTATATGCCAATAATTTCATCAAATATTGACCCATTTTCATATTTTTTCACTGATAAAATCAGCAAAAAATTTGTAGTAACAATAACATCAAAAATCCCACCACACCTTATAAGTGTCGTTACATTACCTTGTGAAATGTCAGACATCACACTCAAGCCGGCGACGACAATGAGCAATTGGATTATCAATGTTGACTGAGCCTAACATGTGGCTTCCAAACAGCCCAAACTCAAATCCCGTCGACTATGCTGTTTAAAGGGGCTCTTTCATAGATGTTTTATAAATGTTGACAGTCACGACAATTCTGGAGCAGTGAGTGGGACTAATTGTCGCAGTGTTTGGTTAATCGCGTCATTGTCACTGGCGTCACCAGTTTGAGTAAGTAAGCGAGTAAAGTGTAAATTTTTGAGTGCATCGTCCAGCAGTAAAGAGGACACATTGAACATCTGATGTGAAAACTGCGAGATGTTAGAGTTACTTTGACAATAACTTAGGTAATAAACAGGTTGTTTTGTTGTTAATTTTTTTACAACGCGTTGTTACAGATATCGCCTTGTTTTCAATTGTTGCTTTAAAGACACTGATATTTCACTAGGTAGTGTAGCGACACAGTTGAGGTGTAGTCAAATCTTTACTGACAGTGTTACTACACATTTTTTTCTGATTCTGATAGCAAGAAGATATCAAATATCGGTTAATATTTGATAAAGTTATTGGCGCATAAAAATTTTGTGCCATTTTTTGGCCCACCCTGTAATTTGTATTACTTAACCGACTAAAAATCCCGGATTGATTGATCGGTTGACTGATTATTGATCCGTTTTTCTGTTTGTTAAAAGTTGAAGATGGTTTATTTTATATGACTGGATTGGTAACATACAGTAAATACAACACAATAGCTAGAACGTGGAATAATAGTCAAAGCGATGCAGTAATGAGATTACGAGATGCCACTGATACTGATGCGCAGACACTCAAAACTGTTGTAAGACAATCAAGAACTCACTGGTTATAAAATGGATATCACTTTTCGTGTTTTTATTCTATCAAAAATTTGTTATGCAATATGTGTCTGGGAGTGCTTAATGCTTACATGTGCAGCAAGCCAAAAGTCAGATTGTTTCAGAGAATATACGATAAGCATCATTTTAAATAATCAGCAACATCTATTTTGACTTTGACCTGGAGGCGCTGAAAATGACGGGCGTAAAAATGATGGACCATCAAAATGTTCAACCATAAATTGACAAACGTTAAATTGAATAATAAGTCATGAATTTGATGATGGACGTTAAATTGACGGACCAAGTGTCCAGGCATGAAACTGACGGAAATGAAAATGAAGGACAAATTTAGACAAATTGGCAGGACATGAAGTAGCCTGACATGAAATTGACGGACATAAAATTAATGCACATGAAAGTGCAAGACATGTTTCAAGTGGCTGAATATATTGGCCTATATTTAGTAGACTTCGGTTTATCATTGTTTACCTGTAGCTAATTTTAGATTGATGCTTTTGTAATATTTTATGAATTTTAACATATTATACATATGCATATTATGGAACTTACTTTACTGTTGTGACTTGTGTTTTAACGTTCTTTTAAAAAGAATTGCACACTGCATTGTAATGTAATACTTTTTCAAACGATATATATTTTGTCGTCCAGTTTCGTGTCCGTCAATTTTATGCCTGGACACTTGGTCCGTCAATTATTTCACATCCACCAAATTCATGTCCAGCATTTTCAGTTAACCCTTTGACCTAATGCTATTTACGTAGTTACCTAAAATAAACAACATTAACTTCTTCTTGCCCAGTATTAAAAATGCCACATATCCACTGACAAATTATGTCGTTTCAAATAACCAGCAGGGCAGATTTTTCATTGTACCATTACTTTTCGCCAGTTATCTATTTAGCCGCCCAGAAACATTATAAGCCAGTACTAAAATATTATAATGCGAACGTCTGGTCCAGAGTTGTTACCTGGCGTTGACGACAGAACTTAAACGACATATACCGAATTAATTAAAATTTACGCTATTATATCAGGCTGTAATATCAACTTACCAGTCCAACAATAAGGTAATGATATCCAGCCCGATTCATCCCTACGGCTTGTACCTGTAATCAACGCATTCGCAAACGAACTGCATGTAATGCAATATATTAATATTATCACCGACTTAATCATAAACATAAAATCTTGTCCAACGCCTGCTCTAAATATTTCAAACAAACAACTACTTAACGATATAATTTGATCACTTATCAAATATAAAAAACGACAATAATTGCAAATGACTCATACAAGACCGGTCAAAGCAACTAGTTTTAATTTTTTGCGAGCCCAATGTCAAATGTCAAATGATAAGTGATAAGTGATAAATACACTGTGTCCGGAAAAAAGTAACCCCTAGACATCGTATAATAAAGATGTCAAATCGAAATAAATCTAAATAAAATTTCGTACATTTAATCCCCAATAAATTGCTGAAACGATCACCAAATTGCATTGGAAAATATTATTTCTTAGCGGAGTTATTAATTGTTGAATATCGATAACAAAATCCATTACCATTATGGCGTTACATAAGTAAAAGCCTCTCTTAATGTACATTTACGTAACTTTAACAAGCAACAGCTGATTTTAGCAAAATTTTACGTCAACAATGCGCCATTGATTGATAATAAAAGTGCCAAATTTCAGTTAAATCTGCCAAAACAAACAATAGCTACAGCGGCTTTTGCGAGGTCACCCCAAAACACTTCAGTTTCAGGTCTGACGTCACCCACAAAAATGGTTTGAGGTGACCTCATAAAAGCCATTGTAGCTATTGTTTACTTTCGCAAATTTAACTGAAATTTGGCAGTTTAATTGCCAACAAATGGCGCATTGTTGATGTAAAATTTTGTTAGAATCAAATGTTGATTGTTGGAGTTACGCAAGTGTACAATAATAGAGGCATTTATTTATGTAACACCATATTGGTAACAAAGATATTTGTTATCGATATTCAGCAGTTAATAACTCCGCTAAGAAATAATATTTTTAACGAAATTTAATGATCGTTTTAGAAATTTATTGGAAATTAAGAATGCAAAATTTTACTCATATTCGTTCAGAGTTGACATTTTTATTGTACAATGTCTAGGGAGTTACTTTTTTCCGGACACAGTGTATAGGTCTTAAGCTCTACCTGCCACACCGTAAACAAGATTGCTTCACGGCTGCCATTTTAGCTCCAATTGGGAAAATAATGTTTTTTTGCAATATAGTCAGATTTCAACAAGTTAAACCAGTCGTGGTTGTGGACATGCCGGCAGTGCTAATTGCAAAAAAAAACAAAAATATTCAAGTACAGTACTGAGCGCTAATTAAAATACACGGTGTTTCATAAAAAGGCACCCTTTATCTTTTTGTTTCATAATTCACTTAAATAACCATTAATTTAAACGAAATTTTTACCAGATGCAGCTAAAAAATATCAGTTTAAAATCTTTTGACAAAATATGGCTGTTGGTTAAATATTCTTTGCTAGTCGTAATGTAAAGCTGACGTCATAATGTGCCGCGAGTACAAGCTTGCTTGTTGCAACCGGTGCTGACCACAGGTCTGGCAGTTGCTGAATAGCTGCTCTGCTTTGATGGTAAACTGATGACAAACTGTTGAAGTTTTATTATTGCAGCCACAAAAAGATGCCAAAAACGATCAATTCCACACACTTGTGGGGATAGCTTGACTTTTGCACCTTCCAGCAAGACAGCGCGTGACGGTCCAGTTTTTGAATCGCGAGCATGGTTAGAAGATAGAACATATCTTCTAACCATGATCGCGAGATGCCTGATTTTATGCCCCGATGTTGTTTAGTGCAAACATGATGAACATTTTTTATCAGTAAATCAGATAAAGTTTACCATCAAAGCAGGGTAGCAACCTAGAGCACCAGTTGAGACAAGGAAGCTTGTACTCACGACACATTATGACGTCAACGTTACATCACGATTTGCAAAAAATATTTAACCAACAGCCATATTTTGTTAAAATATTTTAAATAATTATTTCTTCAGCTACAACTGATAAAAACTTTATGTAAATTGGTCAATATTTGACTGAGCTATGAAAGACAGAAAAGGGGTGCCGCTTTGTGAAACACCGTGTAGAAATGACACCTCTGGCTTCTCAGGAAAGGGTCGTGACTCCTTTTCACCAGAATTGGTGCAGTACCTGCTCGTCGTCGAAATGCGCCATAAAGTCGTATATTAGCCATTTAAACCATTTCGGAAATTATAAACTTAAATCACATCCATTTGGCCGCGACAAATCATAACACATCATTTATGAACACACTTTAATCATAATTCATCCGTGTTATGTAGCGAAATATCATCCATTTTCTTGATTTTTTTCAAGCTACCGGTATACTATTTCTTAGCCACGCACTTGTCGTTTTCGCCTGAAAATCTCAGAGTATTACGTTGCCATGAAAACAGTCTGAAATTAAATTGGAAACTACAAGTAAGAACAGAGTCAAACTGTTAGTGTCTAGTACATGGGACATTCGTGCCATGTTTAATTCAGAATGCGCACACGTCGACAGTCACGAACGACCTCGATATAGACAAATGCATAGACGGGTAATTTAGGTTTACGTCGCCTAGTTGACGTCAGACCAGATTTATAATGTTAATGGTCCATCAAAGGATCACGCAACAGTCAGTCAGCTAGCACTATATCTGAATAGGCCTATGTGTATTTCCTGCACGTGACCCTACAGCAAGTAAAGCCGAGTTTCCATTCAACACATCCTTGCGTTTTTGGCCGTTGCATCCCTGCGTCAGTTGCGTAAAAAGTAGGCAAGGGTCGTGCGTTTCGCGCATTGCGTTGGATAAAAACTAGACTTCAGTAATACCGACTTGCTTTGCGCCAACGCGGCCCGGCATAAGCTATGCCAGCAATATCGTGAAATTTAACGGCAAAGAATCTGGACGCCGTCAGCTCCGTTTATCTACAACTAACACAGCTGTTGTCGTGAGGACACGTACCCAGTTCGGGAAGCGCGCCTTCTCCGTTTGCAGGCCAAAGATCTGGAACCAGATTCCTCCCCACATCAGGAACATCGAATCTACTCCAGCTTTTTACAAAGCCCTCTTGTTTCCCAACTGGCCTAGACATTCGGTCCCACTGTTGTAAATAAGACACGATAACATATATAATTATGATTATAATTATGACCTGTTTGAGCACGGTCTGGACGGCGTAGCTGGTAGACAGATCGAGAACGATGAATTTGCGAGGAGCTCCGTGTGCGCGGCTGTCGAGCTGTCTCAGGGCCATGTAGCACTGCGTCACGTCGTCTACCTTGACGGCGTCTATGTCTATCGGCGACCGTTCGTTGTTTGCGACGTTGTACATGTGCTCCAGGCGCGCAAGACCTGCATCAAGTAAACGATAATCTTTAATTCGCCGATACCGGTAGATAATAAACAACGCAGAGAAAAAAACCGCAGCAGCAACAAGAAAAATACATACATAGTTAGATACATAGTCCATGGTCCATGACAGTGACAAGGCATATCGTAAAAACTTAACTATACGGTTTCAAACTGAAACAATGCACAAGGGTTAAATGAATTTACAAAAAAAACATTAGGCCCTATCACAATCCTTATACAGTTATACTTAACTGAAAAATGTTCGCTCAGACGCGCTAAAATAACGCTTGGCAACTGAAACGCAAATTCTTTCTGACAGTTCCTTTCACTGTCAATGTTATTTGTTTTAAACAGTTTCATAAAAAACCTACTAATAACATCCAGTGAGTTAACAAGTAAGTAAGTAATTTGTATAGCGCGTTAACTGCAATAACCTAACCCCAAATGCGTTCAGTGTGCTAGTAGAACGAGACGTAAAACTGTTTTCGATAGCGTCTGAATGTAGGTAAAAAGCATGGTACTGCACTCAAAAATGTTCGGTATGGAGCGTTCCAAGTAGATGAACCGGCATGTCCAAAAGCACGGCTTCCGTAAATTGACAGCCACACGCCATCATTAAGGTTTAATCTATAAGTAATTGATGGGAAAATGTAGTAAATTACACGAACGTTTTTATATAAAACGCAAATTGCACGCAAATTACACAAAAAGTAAAAACGGCCTGAAATTGTCGGAATTTTCGTGCTACACAAGCTTTACAACAGCACGTTGTAAAACAAGCTTTTTAAAGAAATCGGCGTTTTGCGTAAATAAACGAAAGGTGTGCACTAAACATCGACAATATGACCTAAAATACAAAAAAATACAAAAATTTTAAAATTGTGCAGATTTTACAAACGTTTCCAATTACACGGAAACCGAATCGTGTCACGTTCGTGTAATTGCGTATATGTTGCATTTTAGTGTTATCTGCATAATAAGTTGCGTACGTATGTTAGGCATTTCAATAAAAAATGGTCGTTATCGTTATGGTTAGACTTTTTACGATATGATGATTTCAAGGCAAGCTCGGGTACAAAGCCTGCTTAATCTAGTGCACTAAGCTAGACTGTAATTAACGACGAACAGAAAGTTTAAACACAGAAGTCAGATAAACATAAAAAATCTGAGCTAGTCAAAGTCTTTGTGTAGATGTTCCTTGTGTTACAGGCGTTACCAGTGTTTCTCTTTCATACATCCAGTTTTATATCTTCGTTATGACAGACAACCATGGTCGTTTTGTAATTATCGCAGCCGGCGTCCGGTGCGATGTAAATGAATAGTTTATTAAACCTGCCTCCGTCTCTCCAGTAGCTAGGTTGATTACCGAGGAGCAGCCAGACTTGACGGAGCAGAATCATTAATCGCTCCGCGTGCGGCAGCAGCAGCAGCAGCAGCGGGAGTTACGTCATCGTTTGCTATTCTCAGTCGATTAACAACATCATCATGGTCTTCCATGCGGCAGCGGTGGTGGCGTCAGTGGTGGTGGTCGGAAATGTAACCCAATTACTCGTCGCCCTCTGCATGCA
>Ga0056128_1004679_pt1 | contig 17155 bp, 10 predicted proteins | sample WorMetLIZISLAND2_FD_71113 | JGI IMG/M metagenome (GOLD analysis project Ga0056128, IMG submission 71113) | Marine gutless worms symbiont microbial communities from Max Planck institute for Marine Microbiology, Germany - Olavius geniculatus... ... | reverse complement strand
ACCCTGCAGGAGTTAAGCCACGCTGCCCTAGATAGGCAGCGGTGGGCAGCGATAGTAAAAATGGCGTCAGACACCAACGGGCATTGAGCCCACGGTTGTCGATGATGATGATGATGATTGGTAATTATATCACATATCAGATCTCATTTTATGATGAGTAGGTATTAGTGGTTTGCTGAAATCCAGGCCATCGCGTGCCTAGAGACGCTGAGATGGAATCCTTTCATGTGTTCTTAAGTGGCTTTTAGCATCTGCACAGTGCGGGAGGTGCAGTATTCCCATGGCTTGGTCAGTTAGTAGTGCGTAATAATTATTGCAGTGCTGTGCAAGATTTGTTAATTAAACAGTATCTCGTATTTCATTATTCATCATGTGGCTGCTACAGCATTTAGATGTGCACATCAACAGCTAGTGCATGTTGTGATAGTGATAACTTAAATCATGTATTAACATGTGTCTTCTGCCATTCAGTGTGGGCAGTTTGTTTTGCACTAGTTAGTGGATTGGTGTAGGCCTATCTGTAGGTTGCTGTATTGTAGCCAATGGCAGTGGGGTTGCAGTGTCTTATGATGCAGTGACGTTTTGACTTCTATCGCAGTTTTCATTTTTTTCCTGTTCAAATCCCACATGGAATTGTTGTTGCTGGCAGGCACGGGCAAGGACCCTGGCATACAGCCCAGTTTGACTGGCTTGTGATTCGCCACTCTTTAATAAAGGTTACGCTGGAGGCTTGATATCTGTCATTTACTTGATTTTTTTGGACGTCAGGTGACTTTGATCTTTCGTTTTTCGAACTGAAAACTTGCTCACCTACCGCTCTTGCAACGCGATTACATTCACGCTACTTGTTGATTATTAAAATTCGTTCTGTTTTTTGAGGACTATGAGAGCATGTAGGAGACACCAGGACAGACAGACCAGTGGCGTAATGCGGTCTACAGTAGGGTCGCGCAACAATAACTGGGAGGGCTAGGGCTGGCTGGTGATATTCATAGATGACGGCGGTGGTTGAATGTAACGAGGACAAGGTGGGTGGTCCGTGGTGGCGCTGTGGGTGGCCGTGCGTCGTTCTGTGTGCAGTCCTGCTGCAGTATCTGGTGGTCCACTCGTTGTCAATTGACCGGCGAATGGCGCCGCATTGTCCATCCGCTACTACCTGCTGCTAGTGATCGACAGCATCCGCCGGGATTCTACCCCTCGCTTCCCCACCATCACTCCTTCCTCATTGCCTCCTCCCCCCTCGCCATATGTGTCGATTGCAGCGGGAGATGTAAGGGGTTTGGGAACACGGGGTCGGCGGCATTGCGCTGGCGCTGGATTGATGCCTTCTAAACGATCAGCGACCGCTGCAGTGCTACACCAAGCACGCCTGCCGCCGGTGTCCGGTGTCGGACGATCTGTGCACATCTTTCCATGCTGTATTAGAATGCTTCCTGCACTGTGGACTCACTCTAATGCTGCTTTGTGCAAAATAGGCAAATGCAGAAAATTCATTGCACGCTTACCCATGACTTAGTTCTCATCACCAGTGATTTCTAATGCTGTCTGCAGGCCCAGTTAGTTTACTTTGCTCTTCTGTAGTGTAGGTCTAGTTGTCTGTTGGCTGCAAAAAAATCACCAATAAAACAGCACTCGTTGCATTCACTGTCTTGTCCACCCGCGCCCAGTGCACCGATCGTTTTAATACAGTCAGTAAAGAGAGTGCACGAATCATCCCACAATCCGGCTGGCACCGGCTGTTGCTGCTGCTGCTGCTATGGGCGTTGATGAGCACCATCAAGCTATTATTGATGCCGCTGTGCTGTGCGCTGCCACTGGTCAGTAACCCAGCTGTAGAAGGAACGCACTCTTCCATTCCCGTGATTATTATTTCCAATTTGAGCCGGAAATCCGTGGCCGTCCATCACCCGGTATCGATTGGATTGGATTGGACTGAACTGGACTGGACCTTTGCAGCACTATATCTCTGTCTCTCTCTCTCTGTCTGTTAATGAGATTCTGCTGATACTTCGTTTTTTGAACATAACTTTCAAGTTAGCTCTGTGTATACTGCTGCTGCTAGGTGGTACTGCTAGTATAATAGTAGTAGTAATAATAATAGTATTTTTGGTTTTTGTTTAGTCAGCGCACTTTTCTGCATTTTCTCTTGGTTAGTCTTGTCTTCAGCGGAAGAACGTTTGGTGGTTGTGGGGTCTGGGTAGCTGTATGTATGATACATTGACTGCGAGCTTGGCTCTAAATTTACCTGTGTACTATGTATTCAAAGTCTGTATTGTCTGTATACAGAGTTGTGTGATGTGACTGTGCTGGGAAATGTGCCAAATTTCAGTAGTGTGTTGTTCATGCATAAATTTTTTATATATCTGTGTGGTCGTTTTTACAATTGGCCAGAGTTTCTACACTTAGATTGGGTGTACAAAAAGCATTGCTTCAATCCAATCTATTCTTTCTCAGCGTGATGGCAGCGTACTGTTTTAGTCAGTGACAGACTGGCAGTGTCATTCTCCAGTGCTCTGAGCTTTTGATGCTGCTGATTTGCAATAATGACTGCTGGAAGTCTGATTTTGTGATGAGTGACAAAAAATAGACTATGTATTTGCTATCGGATCCTGGATCAAGTTCAGTGTTTGCTGAAGAGATGAAACAGAAGGCGGTGGTGGACAAGACACTTTGGAGTCGGAGTCTTAAGCCGTCATAGGGCTTGTGAAGAAGAAAAGTGTGTATGTATGTGACACATTTGTGTGTATTGTTTCTGGTGTGATGTGTTGTGCTACAGTGAGCAGGCAATAGTTGCTGCGCGAGCGTCGGTGATGATCTACGACGAGGGCAACAGACGATGGGTGCCAAGTGGTTCCTCACAGGGACTCTCCAAGATACAGATCTACCAGCACACAGTCAACAACACCTTCAGAGTTGTGGGTCGCAAGCTTCACGACCATGAGGTTCTTGATTCGTTTGCTCTGCTGTTCTAGATTGACCGTTAAATGTCTGATTTCTGATTTGTCAGTTAATCCCAGAACATTAAGTCGTATTCATCTTGGTGTCTGCTGTTTTATTTCTGATTTTTTTCGTAAACTTTATCATTATTTATGTTGTTTTAGCCTCAGTATTATGTGTCTTTTGCTGATTTCAAACATTTGGATTATATTTGAATGTTGCAGAATTTGTACTGTCTGTTTTATTTAGTTAGTACGTCTTCAGCACTTTTTGGAACAATTTTTTTTCTTCTGTGCTGACGTCATGATGTAAAATATCACAGTTTTTGCCTTTTTCAGCATGAATAATGCTGCTGTGTTATAAATAGTTGTCTTATCAGCTCGTTTTAAACTAATATATAACTACCATAATAGTTAATGTTTGTTGAAATTTCAAATCATTTTCCTCACTTTTATCACCAAATGACATTTTTCTGATTATCATTTTGTTGATGTCACATTTTTCGATGTTTGGTACGGTAATTATATTTTGATCACACGTGTGCAGGTGGTGATAAACTGTGCAATACTGAAAGGTCTCAAGTACAACCAGGCGACGCCGACGTTCCACCAGTGGCGTGACAGTCGGCAGGTTTACGGACTGAACTTTGGCAGCAAGGAGGAAGCCGACAGCTTTGCGCATGCCATGTTTGCTGCACTAGAAGTTCTTACTAGTAAGACTGTCTGCAATAGTGTCGATTGATTTTATGCCTCAACTACAGTTAGATGGTGCTGGAAGGTTAATTTCTATGTCGTCTATCTGTGTCATATGTGATGGATTATCATCAAACATTTGTCAGTAGTGCATCTTGGGTTTATGAAGGGTTTTCGATCAAAGGTGAAGGTAAGAGCATGACAAAACATTATGCTAACATGTGGACAGGGAGTGTAGCTGCTTGATCTTTGCCATATTATTGGCCTGAGGCCTCCATTTTCGGCCCTTTGGGCTTGATTCTGGCCTGCGGCATCAATTTCAGCTTTTTGGGCCTCATCGCGGTCTGCGGCCTCGATACACAGCACTGCATGCAACGTACTATTCTGCAGCGTTACTGCTAGCTATAAATAAGTTGATGATGCGTCATCATGTTGACGACGTCTATATGACGTCACAGCCAATCACAGTCCAAACTGACACATCTCTCTTTAAATATATGGATAATAATATTTCTGGGGTTTGTTTTTATGATTGGTCTACTGTATTTAGTAATGGATTTACTCCAAGCTGGTGAAAACATGCAGAGTTCCAGTTGCTGCATGCAATTTTAGTTCTGATGTTGTCTGTTGTCTGACTGTGTAACATCAAAACCCATAACGATTACTCACGTGACTAGTAGTTGATTTTTGCAGCTCCGATTAAATGCCGTAATACTATTTCTGTAGGATCGGGTGGAGGTCAGACATCTCAGGCAGTTGGTTACTGCTCAGCTGGGGCAGTGGCAGCTAACACTCACTCTCATCAACAGAGCCGGGGACACACTGTACAGCTGCAGCAGGCATACACGGGATCACCTGGCTACGCACAGACATTACCTGCATCATCTCAGTATCACCAGCATAGACAGCAGCAGCAGCAGCAGGCACATTCACAGAGTGCTGGCAGCCCGCAGACTGGCACGATGGTCAATGGACAGATCGACTCTACCGACAATGATCTCCGGTAAGCCAGCACTTCACTTAGCTTTTTGTTCACGATAGCCAGTAAAAGTGACGTCGATGTCAGTTACTCACTATGCAGCTAAAGTACTTTTGAGTTGACTGATGTGAAAGTGAAAACTGTCCAAAAACCGACATTTACATCAGATTCCGCACACCCATATCATTCACATTCACATGAGTATTTCATTGTGAGAAGACACATGTGGCTCAGCAGTTAAACAATGTGAGTTTTGTGTTGTGCAAGTGATCATGAATGCTCCACTTTTATAGGCGAGGCTGAAAAGAGTGTAAACCAAGACTAGGACTCGGTTTGAATGTGGCTTCGGTCACTGAATTGACTTTTGTCCAGTGTCGGCAAATTATGCTGATTTATTATAAAATATTTGATGTCTGTGACAAACTTGTTTTTTAACTGGTCAATTTGTATGCAGCACATGCTGCTAATTGTTGCAGACTGCAGCAGATGTTTACTGTAGCATGTCTTTTGGTTCATTTGTATGTCTGCCGCACTTATGTACCCCTGTAAAGCCATCGGATGGAATGAGACACAGTTTGTCAGGGACACCTGGATAACCCCAATTAACATTGTATTAGGCCAAGCTCCAGTCTCCCACAAGAAGGGAAGATTTTGAAAGTGCAAATTCAGGTTGAAAATTGTGGTCAAACAATATTACGGGGTGGGCCAAAAGAACATGCCACTTTACTTTTGTCTATATCTTCGCCAGTTATTGACTGATTTTCAAAATTTTTTCACTGATTATTACATATTCTATATATTATATACTTAAGTCCACCTCCGCAAGTTATCGCTTTTGGGCAGACTAATAATTGCTGCATCCCCAGACCCAGTTGAGTTATGAGACTGCAGAGCTAAGCTGTAGATACTAGTGGTGTCTGTTGTTGATATTCAAGGTGTGCTCAGCAACAACCTGCACACAGGACACACAGACGGACTCAGTCCAAAGGTAGCATCGAACAAGCAGGTAATGTGACGATTTATTTCTACAATATTTTATCGCTGAATTATTTCCGATTCACAGTTTAGTTACTGATTAGTGCAGCTTTACATTTAGAAGTTTTTGCTCCTTTTGCACCTTCAGATTTTGCTCAAAGAGTTTGTTACGTTTATAGACTTATTTATCATGTTGTGCATTATTGTTATGATTACGAAGTTGAGATCTGTTGATACAATTCATGCTTAACTTTTTACTGATGTTATTGTACTTCTGTCTGATATGGAGTTCATTAATCTCTTCATTGTGTATGTTTATCTGTGAGATTACTCAAATACTTTGCTGAATCAGTGATGATGAATTTTATTAGTTTTGGCAGCAATTAGCGATGCCTTCTACTATTTTGCTTTATTTTCCATCATATTAATGCATTTTCAGTCGAATAGCAAATGTTCAGTGTTGTTTGCTAGATGTTGGTGTTATTTTGTTGGTTTGTGAGCTGCTGTGAATTCACAGTTTTTTTCTGCTGATAATCAGTGATAGGTTAATTAACTATTTGTTTAACATTGCAGCAGTGGATCAGGCACAGTACAGTGGCTATGAGATGCCAAGTCTTCCACGCTCTGCCAACACCACACCAGCACCTGTACCTGCCCCACCGCCCTTACCAGCGTCGACCACCACCTCGACGCCACGTGGATATGCCACGCTGCCGCCTGTAGCCTCGGCACCGGCGGCCCTTCCAGGTTGTGCCGCTACCACTGCACCACCCAGTGCTCCGGCCCCTCCGCCACTCCCTCCACCACCACCGCCACCACCTCTTCCGTCAGCCTTGACCACTGCAACCAAACCACAGGACGACATGGAGCCTTCACAGTCTGCACCAATCGGCGGTCTTGCTGCAGCTCTTCAGGCAGCCAAACTCCGCAAAGTTAACAAGGTTGGTCATTTATCTCGGATTTTGTAATTCAGATTGCAGATTGAGCCAAACCATTACTGTTAGCAGAATGGTTACTATAGGCAGTGCTTAAGACAATGGTAACATCATCGACCCTGACAACTTTTCCTTTTCCTGAAATAATAATTGCTCATCAACATGGCTGGTGAAGCTGACAAACTCATCTGAGTTTGAGATATTGCATCTAAGCTGTGCAGTGTTTGTTACTGCGCTGCATTTGTTGCTAGGTAATGCATAAAGAAGTGGAATGTGCATTGTGCATGCTTTACGTAGATGTTGCCTCGATCTTTGCAGTGAATGATAGCCATGTTGAAAACAAACACAGCATTCAACATTGACTGTCCTTCACTTCAATGATCAACGCTAATCATTTAAAAACTGTTCGATCACTTGATCTGTGTAACACATGTATGTTCCACTTCTTATGCACCACCCTATACACTGTGTTTCATATAAAAGGGACCCCTGTTTCTATCTTTCTTAATTCACTCAAATGATGAATTATTTGCACAAAATTTTGACCAGTTGCAGCTGAAGAAATACTAATTCAAAATATTTTAGCAAAATATGGCTGTTGATTAAATATTTTTTGCTAGTTGTGATGTAATACTGACCTGATTTTGTGTCGTGAGTACAAGCTTGCTCGTCTTAACTGGTGCTGTCAGTTGCTGAATAGCTACCCAGCTTCGATGGTGAACTTCATCTGGTTTGCTGATAACCAGTTGTTGAAGTTTTATCATTGCAGCCACAAAAATTACCCAAAACAATCGCTCTTACACATTTGTGGGGATAGCTTGACTTTTGTTGCTGATTGCTTCCAGCAAGACAGTGCACCAGTACACGGTGATTGCGAGATGGTTGAGTTTCTAGCTCGCGAGACACCTGATTTCAGGCCCTCATGTTGATTAGTGCTGACGATGAACACTTTTTCATCAGCAAACCAGATTAAGTTTACCATCGAAGCAGGGTAGCAACTGACAGCAAGCTTGTACTTCACAACACATTAACTGCATTTTGGATGGCCTAACAACCATGAGCAAGTTTAATGTGCCACGGATAATTAGATACTCTATGCCGAAGCACGAAAAACAAATTTACTAGTATAGTGCATCAATACAACAAAACGAAACTCTTTTGAATTTTCCATCTGCTGTGCCGTCAAACAGAAATTAAAACTATATTAACTAAAAGTATTAAAACTATTAAAAGTATTATTATCATTAGCATATTTATAATATATTTATCCGTGGTGCACTAAACTTGTACGTGGTTGTTAGGCCATCCAAAATGCAGCTATTATGACATCAGCGTTACGTCACAAGTAGCAAAGAATATTTAATGAACAGCCATTTTTTCTTAGAATATTTTAAATTTATATTTCTTCGGCTACAAGTGGTAAAAATTTCATGAAAATTGATCATCATTTGAGTAAACTATGAAAGAAAGAAAAGGGAGTCCCTTTTTATGAAACAGCGTGTATTTTACAAGTTTTATGAGGCCAGTATGTCAGTTTTTGTTTGCTTTTTCTGCACTGTTTGGTGCAGTTCTTTGATTTGTCGTTTAGTGCCATAACTGAGAGCCTGCCTGGTGACTGAACCTAGGCCCAATTGATAACCATTAGGTTGAGTGCACACTGTGTATAATTTACCACTTGCCAAGGTGATACATGATACTTGTGTGTCAACAAGTGCAGTTACACCGAGAACCTTTGAAAAAACATGCAACTGTAAGTGTAAATAAGTCTGTTAATTAATTCTGGCCATGTTGTTATTGTGTGTGTGAAAGCCGGAGGATGATGGCAGTGGTTATGGTTCGGCAGCTGGCGCAGTTGGTCGATCTGGTGTTCCCAACATTCCTGGTGCCGAGGACGTCATGTCAGAAATGACAAGGAGATTGCGTGAGCGTCGTGCGAAGGCAGAAAACAATACGCAAGTGAGTGAGCCGAGCTAGTGTACAGTTTTCATTTCTGATGTGCACCTTTATTTTATATCCAGAAATCGTTTGTACTGCATATTTTAACATTTGAGTGAGGCGTTTCTGTCATTCACACAATGCTGCTAGGAGACAAGCTGTGTTTCATGTGCTTTGACTTTGCAGTCTCATTTATGTTTTCACTGAGATGAAAACTCATTGTGTACACATTGCAAATGATAGCCAACCAGCAACTCGTTGCTCCTGGGTTTGAATTTCACTGGAAACACTTCATTTACTTTATAGTCACTTTCAAATTAGTTGCCTCACAAACTAAACACCGGTCTTGCGTTCACTGTCAGAAATGAATTACTTCTTGACATAAGATTTTCTGTGAGTGTTGAAATGTTCAACTACTGTTTGGAGAGTTGCTTTTTCAGTTGTTTTTTGATAGTTGTTTTGTTCTACATATTGTATGATTGGTGTGTTATTGCAATGCAGGAAGTGGACTTGAATCAAATGCCAGCAGAGAGGAAGTTGAGCGCTGGCAACATTTCGCCCGCTGCGCTAGCGAACGGCAATAAGCAGTCGAATGGATATGAATCTCCGCGTATTGGCAGAAGGTCTGTAATGCTTTTCAGTCAACTTATGTACACTCTAGTTTGAAAAACACAACCTTGTTTAGTTTCAGAGTAACTTCAACAAATGTGGTGCTGTGTTAATAAGTTTGTGCTTGTATAATTGTTAATTGCCTGTTGAAACTTGCAGTCTTACATTATGTGTTCCATTAGCAACCAGAGGCTGTTGTTCCATTAGCAACCAGAGCAAAGGCTGGGTACAGTGATACTTTAAAACAATTCATGTATTGTTGCCATGTATTTTTTATAGTTTATTGTCAGATACAGGAATTTTGCAGCCAATTGGTTTGGAAAAAATGACCATAAAATTGTCAGTTTTTATGCACGAAAGCAGCTACTGCTTTCAGCGCATCTTAGCCATCACAATTTTGTCAGTCTGTCCGTCTGTCTGTCACACGGGTGGATCAGGCAAAAACGGTGCAAGCTAGGATCACTAAATCTTCACCTTCGGGTGCCTGGAAGACTCTAGTTTCAGGAATCGTAAAGCTTTTCCATAAATTCATAGGGGGTCACCTCGAACAAGGGCGCTAAGTGAGATTGGGGTTAGCAAAATTTGCGATTTTTGGCCAATAAGTCGCTGTATCTCAGTAACAGTGCGAGATAGGGCCTAGGTTACTATTAATCACTAATAGAAAGTCGTACACTGGCTCTTAATTGGCGCCCAATTCAGTGACCTTGAATGACCTTGAACGCCAAAATAGGGGGTTTTATGGATTTTTTCGGCAATTTTGAGCTGCAACACAAGTTTATATCATTCACAAAGTGGTGCCATGCTACTATATTTATGCGATGCAGATAGAGAATTTGGTATTTGTATATTAACTTAGCGTGAACACCCCAATTTTTAGCTAAACTACTGAACCTGAACTGCTATAGGCTTTCGCGTGTCTCGGGAGCATTAGCTCTAATTTCTTGTACAGTTTGTGTTTAGTTAGCCGTTACTAACTGTGTTACATTGTCTGCATCGTGTGTGTTTTTTCTGTTTGCCAATTTTATTTTTTTCGTCTGCTGCATTTTTGTGTAATTAACCATAACTGAAAAATGAACAGAAATTTTTTGATGTGTGTTCTGTCTGAAACGTAAACACGTAAAATGTGGCTTGGTCTGGCCCAGCAGATCAGACATAAAATTTGGATTTTTGGAAAATAATTTAGGTTGTCTTGTTTTACAATTGCTGGAGCAAGCTTTTCGCATTCCGGTTGCCCAACCGGCGGTAACAAGGTACTGATGATACAACTAATTACGGCTCTTGATATGGTTTTGTGTGTCCTTGCTATGCTGGTTGTTATTTTTGCTCGTCGGTGAGTGCATTTTGCGGTTTTGCAGTAAAAGGTTTCAGTCGCTGACCGGACAGGAAACAGTTGGCATTGGATTGAACCACATTGATGGCTCTTCCGCGACACCCACTGACCTCGACTCTCTCAAGCAGGAAATCTTAGCCGAGGTTCGCAGCGAGATCAACAAAGCAAAACTCGAAATAATCGAAGGTCGGCTTCTTCACTACATTTGCTTTTCGAGCGAAGTTTAACTTCATCATTGAAAAATTATGGCATCATTGTTGAAGTGCTGAGATTTTGCATGGAGTGAAATGTGCACACGTTCGGCCATTGTGCAATTCGCAGGAGTTGAAAAATCCTCTAAAAACTGCACATTAAAATCAGAGATAAACCGATAGCACAAAAATTGTTGGCTAGAAAGTCATGTGTATTCTAGATGGGAAACAGTGCCAGGTAATGTTTAAACAGCATTTGAGTGGCTTTAGTTATTTTCTTGAGCATTGTACGAATGTTGGTGACATGTGTTAATCTTGGAAGTTTTATGCAATGGCACCATTGAATGTGAAGCTTTGTTGTAGATACAGTCTATAGTCATTAGCATTATCGTAATTATTAGAAAATGCTCTTGTTCCAGTTATAATGCATATGTTAGTATGCTACATGATTTATTATCAAGGCCAATTGCCACTAACAAACTTTAACTGACAATGTAACATTTCTTTGGAGTTTTGTGCTATCATTAGTTTGATGATGTTGCTTAAATGACAGCAAAGGCATTTAGTTTCCAAGATTACTGTTGGTCACCGCATTTATCTGGAACAGTTTGAGCCAAAAATGTGCTAGTTGAACAAAAATGGCATTTATGTCTATTTGACGAACTGTCTTCTGCTGTCCGAATCAAGCACAATCTGAAAATTCGTCTGTATGCTGCTATAGGTGACTGCCAGTTACTGTGATTATGTTGTTATCTTACCATCTGCATAATAATAATAATAATTACATGCAACAGTAGCTACTGCTGTAACGCATCTTAGCCATCGCAATTCTGTCTGTCCGTCTATCTGTCACATGGGTAGATCGGTCAAAAACGATGCAAGCTAGGATCACCAAATCTTCACCTTTGGCTGCCTGGAAGACTCTAGTTTTAGGAACCGTAAAGCTTTTCCATAAATTCAAAGGGGGTCACCCCAAAGGAGGGTGCTAAATGAGAGGGGGTGGGAAAAATTTGTGATTTTCAGTCAATACGGCATTGGCAGAGCGAGATAGGTCACGCCATCTGGTGAGTACAAGTACTACGTATTTAGCCGCCGGTCGTCTGGCGCCTTCTGGCGACTGATTTTGTTTTACTGGGCTTTCTTTGAAACTGTAGTCAAAAGCCGTATGGATGAGAACTATGGATGAAGTCTACAGATCACTAGCGTACGATGGTGTACCACTGTTGCACGTTCCCCTTTGCATTAGCAGTACTTTTCTTGTATCTGTTGCCATCACTGGAGACCTGTATGAGACCCATCGTTCCTTTAGTAGCGTATCTCTGTTCTACTGCAATGCTGAAACGATCAGTGCAACATTTGTTGATCCCGATGAAGCACCAGACCTATAGTCACTCCAGTCTTTTGTTTTTAACTTTTGTTTTTAACCTCTGCTGTTTATTTTGTTGGTGGATACAGATTTTAAAATATTTTGACAATAATAATATCTGTGTGTTTGTTTGTTTGTTGTAGCATTCCAAGCTCAGTTTGTTCGCAAGTAGTCAGAGTGTCATGAGTCGATTTGTGCTTACATCCACACAGTGCAGTTGAAACTATGAACGTTGCTAACTGAGCCTGTTGTGTTTCTGTCATTAATGCATTCTGTCTGTCAGTCAGTCATTTAGTCAACTTAAGTTTGCTTTCTGCCTTTTTCTTCGATCTGAATTGTTCTACTCAATTGATATCTTCTAAAAGAATTATTTCCAGCTGCAACGGCCAAAAAATCAATACCAGCTAAAGTGATATTTTTATGTTTAATAGTAAATGATGATGAAAAATATTGGTCAAATTTCTGTGTGCTGTGTAGATGTGATTGGAATGGCACTAAGTAAACATTTCAATCCATTCACCTAGTATGAGCATGTTGTAGTCTGTCTGCATTGAAAGTGTCATTAAGTTAACCTAATGTCAAACTCTTGTGACAAAATTTTGATTTTTTTGTTGGTTAGATAACATCCACTATTAAGAATTTCGAGTGTCTCTCGAGTGATGCCACACTGTTCAGTTTTAGCATGATACTCTGTGTACGTTGTTGCATTGCAGGAATAGCACACTTCTGCTACTGGCAAGTAGTTTCTATCTCAAATTGCTGCTACGGATTTTTTTGTACTGTACATTATTTGTTTGTTTTTCCATGTACTGAATTGTATATGGTCGGTACTTTGAATTTCCGCAGTGTTTCTGTGCTGTGTCACCTGGCATTTAGTGTTGAGCCGATTTATATATTTCCAGTGTGTAGTGAGATGGTTGTCGTTACCTGTGGCTGCACTCATATCCTCTGGTCTTTGTATCAGTATTTTTACCACACTCAGGCAAATGCGCATTTTATGTCACGTGCAAAAACGGCTCAGTTCAAATAATTGGCTAGCAGAAACTCCCCAGGGGCTGTATTTATTGTTCCGTCATAGGTTTTTTGGCCGACGTCTGCTGCTGCACTTTGTGGCATTTATTTTGTGCTGTAGAATCTTTACTAATTTATGGTTACTTACATGTATTACCCTATCACGCCAGTTTCTGTGTCGTCCTATTCACTGCCACTGCTTGTCTTGACGTTACTTTTGTACCTCAGTGCAACAGCAGATTGCCTCTGTATTTGTGTCTTGCCACTTACAACACTGTTGGCACTTGTATCCAGTTGGACTTCCACAGCAGTGTTTGAGCTGTTCTGTGCAGGCTGCACCAGTTATTGCTCTGTGCTGGAGTTAGAAAAGTACAAGGTGCCATGCTCCATATGGAGTTAAGGTGGGGTGCTCATCGTCCAGTCAAGGACATTGAACTCATACATGGATAGCCACTGAGTCCGTGACTCATGGCCAGTGTGATGCCAGACCTATGGTTACCTTCCCAGCAGCCGCAGAGCGTCACTGCCCTTTGGCCTGTGCCAAATTGCACTGCTTAGTGAGAGGCATATGGGTGTAAACAACATGCCCTGAGTTGTTACTTGATAGCATATCAGCCGAGAGAATGACTCTTGATTGCTTAATCCTGTGCCCTAACCATTGAGCCTTTGGGCTACAGTGCTAGAATAGACTGCATGTATTGGGAGTTTCTCTGGTATGGATGCTAATCTTCACTGTAAACCTAATCATATCCCAGAACTTGCCAGTTTGAATAGGGTTTTCGGATTTAAAGAGAAAGACAATCGAGGCATACGTTTTGATGAAGTAGTCTGAAATTATGTAGAAATGTAGACTGTAGATCACTCATACGCCCAACCCAAATAGAACCAACCTACTTCTGGTCTTGATGCAAGAAAACTGTTTTGTTTTTTATTCATACATTTTTAGTGTTGCTGCGTGTTTTGCTTTGTTGCTAACATAGCCAGGTGACTGGCTGAAAAGTCTGCAAACAGGAAAGCTGTAGTGAGTTGGGGGTGCATCCCTAATATTTTTGGTTATTTGCGTATTTTCAGACTGAAGTAATTTAAGTTAATCTTGATCCTTATACTTGTCTGTATGCATGTGTGTCAACATTTATTGCAAAACAGCATTTTATGTTTGGTTAGGTCCTCCAATAGACAGCATTATCACATTGATGATTGTCTGGAGGATAACAGGGAAGATTATTAGAACTACCATTATGTTAATTACATATGCATGCATATAATGGAGTTCTTGCAATTTTAGGTTAACCTCATTTTTGTATTTTTGTGTTCTGTCTTTCTGTAAAGGTTAAACTTTCTGTTTATTGTAAAGTTTAAACTTAACCGTTCCATTATTGTGTTTGCGTGCATTCTGTCTGAAAAGGCCGTCCCCGAAATGACCTATACTGTGGCGGGTGGGACGTTAAACCCTACTCACTCACTCACTCCAGAAGTTTGATAGCATTAAAGACTTTGCTGTGCTTACTGTGTTTTGTAAATGACTAAATGTGCAATGTTGCATGAGTTGCGTTGGCTGTTATTGAGTTCTTGCATGCCTGTTGCCTGTCAGCCTGCGACTTGCGGACTTATTGTCTTTCCTTGTGACAAACGTGAATATATAACTTATTTGTAGTTTTTTTGTGGTTAATTGCACATTTGCAGGTTTTGCATGTGCCATTTTTTGTTGTGTATAATGTTGTGTTAATGCGTATTTATTAATTTATTTCATTTTTGGTCGTTAATGTGTATCATACTAAAGGTGCCACCACAGCTGCAGCTGTTGCTGATCTTATGAAATTCCAGTAATGTTGTGTAATTTTGTGTATGCCATGTTATTAGAATTTCTGGGTTAACTTTAATGTCTCTCTGTTGTGCAAACAGTCACTCCACAGTTCGTTCCACACAATTAGTGAATGCATTCTGAACAAACTACAAGTCACAATTACATGTGATAACCGTAACTTTACTCATTGTAGTTGCATGAAATTACATTTAGATTTAATGCAATATCTGATGTTATTGCACACAAGTGTGTATTGTTATATGAGGAAGTTATAAAATGTGTATAAAGTATGTCTAAGGGCTAATCGTTTTATTTCTAGTAAGTTAAAACTTTTTCTGTATAATGAAGCATAATTGTCTTTTTCTTAGCTAACACTATTTTACTGCATAAAGATGTCTCTTTTTTTACAGTGTGGTAAAACTTGTACAGTACATTTGGCATTAAGCTAGTATCACTAATTTTTGTTATGTTTGAGATTTGTTTGACAAAGCAAGACGTGTATTTGAGATGAAAATATCATATCATCCATCATCATTATAAAGTAACTTTTTTCCTCTCTACAGTCTTTGGTTTTATATTTATGGGTTTGTCACATGCCTTAGTTTCGTGGTACTACTTGATTATGTATAATATAGACATTTTGAACTTTTTTCACAATTTCTTGTTACGGACAAAAAGCAAGGATGTTGCAGAGCTGTCGGTCGAAACTGTTTTTGTAGACTTATTTAGTTTTAATGTCTGTCAGTTATATTTTTTTAACTGCAGGTGTTCCGAGTTAATGTTTCCATTACATGAGCAACATCTTCAAAGGTGTGTCGTTCGTTATAAATTATTACTGCTGATGCCCATGTGTGCTGACGAGACTAGACTTGCCTCTAGTCCTGCGACATATTACGTATATCTCAATTTTCCGCAACAGTTTGTTCCACGTGCTTACAAATCTGTTCATTTGTGTGCGTTCTGTAGCTGTACGCTGCTTCATTTCAGTCAGTTTTTGTCATCAGTTTGTAAGGTTGAATTTAGCATTATGTGAATATTGTCGGTAATGCATTGCTGTTTTCTGCGACAAAAATAGTAAGCTTATACGTTTTTCACTGTGCATTTTGGTGAAAATCGTCAGTAGATATAGTGATGTGCTAATGGGTTCTAACTATCTAGTCACATTATTTGTGTGCTTTATTGTTTCTGTGAATAAGCTAACTTGTGAAGACTGATATCTATGCGTGATTTGCACATGCAAGCGTGAGTTTGTAACGTTTCAACACAATGTGATCTACTATTTATTCATTTATTATTGGCATGTTAGCTTAGTCTCACATGGCACCATGGTGGTCACATATTGTCTTCAAGACAGCAATGCTGTTATAATCAGGGGCGTATCGTGGGGAGCTTGCACTGCCAACCCTATCTTTTGAATGTAAAAAAGTTCTTAACTGTTCGTAATTTGCAGTTTCAATCAGGTCAGGCAATTTTTAACGCAGTTATTGTAACACTTTAACAACGTGTCTGAAATGTAATCTTGGGACCCTTTAAAATGTCTAAATATGCCCCTCGTTACAGTCACAGGCTGTTATTAATCAGTGAAGCAACTGATACGTATTTTAGCACTGTTCACCACCGTTAGACAACGATTTGTGATCATTAGTGTTTGTGTTTGTGAACTGTTAACTCTCTGTCTGTCTGTCTCTTTCTCTCTGGGTGTGTTTGTGTGTTTGTATGCCTCTGTCTGTCCTTCTGCTGTACATTTCTGATTAAACTTAACCTCGTTGATGACGAATCTGCGGAAACTGCGTTTTGAGTGCATTTTCATATAAGCCTAAGTCAGTAGAAACATACCGTCACTTTTCTTTTTATGATAGCTATGGTAGGTATGTGTGGGCCGATTTAAATAGCTGTAGGTTCTACTAGTTCCTATACTTGGTAACATTCGGAGATCAAGTGCAGAAGATGCTGGAGTAAAAATTCCACCTCCCTTAGATCTGTTGCCACAGAGGTATAACTGCGACTGTTCGTTCATGTTAGACAGAATGTATAGCATCAGACATTAGTTTCGCTTCACTGTGACAAACTATGAGCTGTTTATGTTCGATCTATTCAGTTTTTATGTTAGGTAGCAGTTTTCCGTTGGAAATGTTGAATGTGAAGCTCACTCGACATCAAAAACTAAATGTAAGAAATCAATCAATCAAAGCAGTTTCATATAACACCACGTGTTCCGAACGAATGAGTTGCATAAAAGTTAGTGACGCATTTTGCATAACCGCGCCGTGTATCATCATCATCATCGACAACCGTGGGCTCAATGCCCGTTGGTGTCTGATGCCATTCTTACTATCGCTGCCCACCGCTGCCTATCTAGGGCAGCGTGGCTTAACTCCTGCAGGGTTGTCC
>Ga0056128_1004678_pt1 | contig 17159 bp, 13 predicted proteins | sample WorMetLIZISLAND2_FD_71113 | JGI IMG/M metagenome (GOLD analysis project Ga0056128, IMG submission 71113) | Marine gutless worms symbiont microbial communities from Max Planck institute for Marine Microbiology, Germany - Olavius geniculatus... ... | reverse complement strand
CCTGCAGGAGTTAAGCCACGCTGCCCTAGATAGGCAGCGGTGGGCAGCGATAGTAAAAATGGCGTCAGACACCAACGGGCATTGAGCCCACGGTTGTCGATGATGATGATGATGATGACGGTGTATATGCTGTGGTATCACGCACAACAACGGCAGAAAATTACTGACAAACAGCTGCTTTACTGCGATATAACTTCATCTTAGATTGCAACTAGAAGGGAACTCACACAGCGCAAACCTCTGCAAACGCTGTCATTTTGATTTCTTTCAGTTCGCCAGGTGGCAGCGCGATATTCGCGCTGCCCTATCCGACAATGGTAGGCTACAGAATCTTTCAATACAAAGAAGATTTGAAATTGTTATCATATGTACACTGCGTCTCAATAAAAAACGTGACCCTTATTTTTTGAATAACTCTGCGAAACGTTGGCCGATTTGGATAACTTTGTAACACAATATCAACATCACGAAGAAACTTGAACCTAAATAGTTATAGTCTAACCCATCTTACCTTAATACTGTCGCTACACTACCTTGTAAAATTCTTAAGTCGAAGTTTGGCCGTTTACAACAATAAACTCATACTGGGTAGTGTAGCAACGGCTCAGAAATGATAATTAAATAGCGACAAACACGAGTAACAGCAGCTAGTATGTCTCAGAAAGTCTTACACATCATTTTTATTACTGCATGCGTTCAAAATGTCCTCCTCTAGCACGAACGTAAGCGGTGAACATTGACGTGACTCACCAAAAGTACATTCAATAACGCTCGACCCATAGCGGCTCACTCGCTGTTGATGCGCCACTTCAGTTCGTCGACGTACCATCTTAAAATACGATTAGCGTTAAATATGTAACAAAATTTCGATAATTTTGTGGTCTCGGCGATTTTCTAAGCCGACGCATGCGCTCCCCAGTATGAATGGATTGTTGTAAACGACCAAACTACGACTTCTGCATTTCACAAGGTAGTGTACAGACAGTTATAAGTTATAAGTGAGTGTCGGATGAATGAGTGAGTGAGTGAGTAGGGTTTAACGTCCCGCCCAACACAGTATAGTTCATTTCGGGGATAGCCTTTGCAGGCAAAATTGCACATACACGTAATAAAGAAACAAAAAGTTTAACCTTTACAGAAAGTTTAACCTTTATGAAACACAAAACACAAAAAAATGACCTGACCTAAAACTGTAAGAATTGCCGATTTTAATTGTGCATAATTAACATTAATGGCAGTTCTAATGATCTTCCCCGTTAACCTCAAGTCATCAATATCATAATGCTGTCATAATCATAATGTTGAAGGACAAGGGGAGACAGTTATAAGGTGAGGTAGGCTAAACTATAGTCATTTACGTCAAGTTTCTTCCTGATGTTGCATGTCAAAAAGTACGAAAATCGACCAGTGTTTTGTGGAGTTATTCCAAAAAAGTGGCACGTTTTTTCATTGAGACACGGTGTAGATCTGGATATAGAAAAGCTTCTCCTGCGACCGGAAATGTCGACGATGATGACGATGACGATGAATACAGCTTTGGATCCGGATGGTGATGCAGATCACCATCAAAGTCTAATCAGTAGTATGGGTGACTGCCTGTGAACAGATAAATTATCTCGGTATGTATACCAACACCAAAATTCAACTAAGTCTTCGAGCACTTCGTGGTATAGGAAGATCGAGTACCAGCCTGCAAGGTACGTTTACCTGTGTCGTCTGAGAGGTAAAATCGTGATCTCAAACGACAGGCAACGCTACTTAGTTATGCGACGGGTTTCCCACAAAAAACTATACCTACGCCACATTTAACCTTTTTAAGCTTTAATGAGCGACAAATAATTAACAAGTAAAACATGGACGGACCTGTACAGGTGAGCGGAGGGTGATGAGCCGGTAGCCGTAAGCAGAGTCTACCTGTACAACAGTCTCTACAGGTAAGAGTTCAGCTGCTGAATCTGATGCTGACTGTGAGGTGTTTTCACTCAGCACAAACATCCACTTGACGTTAGCAGAGTGCATGTTCACCTCGCGCTGAGCGCCCGACTTTTTCACCTGACCACAACAACAAGCAAATATGTCATCGCCTCGCCCTATGCCGACGTGTATGCGGCCGTCCGTCTAGTTACGAATCCGCCCGTGCGCGTGAGCCGGCCGGCGCGAGATTCGCCAGCCGTAAGTTAACATTTGTGCAAGTTATGCGTCACTTTGGAAAAATTGTCAAAGTCCAGTGGCCATGAGCTTTGATTTACTGAGCAGAAAGTGTTCACGCACGCCGATTACTCTTGTCTTGCAAAACTCTCACGCCAATTTTGGCATTTCTACGCCTGTTCGTTTTCGAGCTAAGAGCCCGTACGGGACAAACAGATAGACAGACAGTCAAACGGACAGACGGACGGACGGACAGGACCCGTAATGCGGCCCATTATCACGACTGCATATAACAATTTAAAGCGACGTAGTAGACTGTTTGCTACAGTCACGGCCGTTAAAAAGCGTAAATAAGGTTAAATCGCCGATAGGCAACAGGCCTTCTCATCTCACAGCTCCGTGACCGATGCGAGCGGTGCTGATCTCCGTTTCCAAGGCCTTCAGCCGGTGTGCAGTGTGCCGCAGATGCATCGCCTGCCGTATGGGATCATACCTGCCACCCAATACAGGTGAACCCATCCCTGCCTTATATATGGGAGGAGAGCTAGACCTCCGCATATTACTGCCGTAACCTTCCCGGCGGTGAAGCCTGCTTGGTGAACAGAGGCACATGTGTGTGAACAACTTGCCCAAGGTTGTTACCTGTCAGTGTCCCGGCACGGAGTCGAACCTGCAACCTCAGGGTTACAAGTTCGGCACGTTACCGTTACACTACCAAGCCACGCAAAAGCACACACTGTCCCAAAAGACCTAGTTCACCAAGCTGACATCGATGACTGTCAACAGCGAGTCTATCAGTCACCAGTGCAACAACATTGATGAGATGTGTCATCGCATTGACAGCGTTATTGACGATGCAACGGACGAGTGGCGCCAGCGTCTTCGCGCGTGTGTGCGCGTTATAGCGAACAGGACACTTCGAGCACCTGCTGTGACCACGTGACAACAGACGTTTCCATTCATAAACTATGCTGCGATTTTAACGTGTTGTTTTTTTTTCCAGATTTACTACGAATTTAATATTTCACATTTTCAGCAAATAGTGCAGCTAAAGTTTAGTTTATAAAACGCTGCATGTCCTCTGTTGCGAATCTTGTTCGTTGTCCATCGGTAAAAGAATAATAAAACTCCGTTGAAGATCGTAAAAGTTATCGACGTGAGTTCGTTGTGCTACTGTTCGGAAACACAGTGAACGTGAGGGGCTTACGGTGATATAGAGGCGTTTGCTATCTGGATTGAGTCGTTCTAGGTCGCCGCTGTTAGCTGACTTGTAGAGTTGCAGCGATTGCCCGACACCGAGCTCTGCCGTTCCACCCGACGACTGCGACGATGACGACGTCGCCTGCAGTCAACGACAATCTCTGTTTCTTCAAACAACGCCGAAACTCTGAAAAAATATCTTCAGCTGGTACACTCTTTACGGTGTATTTTCGTTTTTAACTGGCCTAAACAGAAAAAACACCCTGTTTGTCTGCATTAGACTATGGGCGGTAGTAATTACAGTCAACGTTTAGGCAAAAAAGCTAACCAATCGTCGTAGGCCTACTTGGTAGAATTCTCCGAAGGTGACTCGCATATGAAGGTCAGTGTCGTTGTTGAAGACAAACGGAGCCGATTCACTGAGAATCCTCTGCCGTGCGTCGGCCGGACCTGTGTCTCTGCGGAATAACTACATCACCGCCACGTCAATGTTAAGACCAGAAATGCTTGAGTAACGGCAAGACTGCCAGGCCTAGAAATAACCTAGGTTTTTTTAAAAAAATGTTGAGCTTTCAAGTTTTTAGGTTTTTAAGGTTTTTAAATTTTTTGTAGGTTTTTTGGTTTAGTATCTAATAAACATCGTACACAAAATTACGATCCAGAAAAAAACATGAGAGAACAACAGAATGATGTGATTGATGTCATAACTGAAAAATCATTATTAAAGTACGAATTAAAATATGATATGTAATAAATTTTACAACAAACAAAAACAACTTCGAAACCTAAAATTAAATTTTTGAAGTTTTTTTCGGTTTAAAAAACTCAAAAACCTACGTTTTTGGACCAATTTTCTAGCCCTGAAAACTGTAGCCACTTAAATAAAAATCACACACAGCTCGCACTGGCGCCACCTGAGCGTGGATTAAGTACGAAACCACACTGTCTGGAATGATATACAATATCATTTCAATATCGATACTAAACGATATATTTCGGATTTTTTTATATTTAGAAATCTAATGAACGACTTTCGTAAACTTGTATCGCGTACTCGTTTATCCACTCCAGCAGCAACGTATGAAATAAAAATTTAAAACTTTTCCATCAATCGTAATGGAGACATCATGTCTTATGCCTTGTTCCAAACACGGCAGCAAGTCGGCGGGTACCTTGCCGACTCCGTCCAGTACTTTGAAGGTGGCGGTGGAAGCGGTCATTTGGAAGACATCAGCTGAGACGATACTGACGGAGAACCCCGGCGGCTGTGTCGTGAACAGTTTCGACTCTTTGTTTGTATCTCCTATCACGATCAACTCTCTCTGTATCGCCTGTAAAGGTAAAAAAGATAAAGATCGTCAATTTGTATAGCGCATCGTCGCGTATACAAGCCTCTAATGCACTTTCGTCACTGACCACAGCCGCCGGCCGCTCAGCCACCGCGTGCAGCCTGCAGACACAGGCTAACGCAGCAGCCGGCTAGGCAGCCCCAGTCAGCTGTACCAAGGTCTCCACTTTCCGTAACCCATATACATATAAATGGGTTACTACTCATTTAACCGACCATGGAGGGATGGCAGGCTGAGTTGGCCTTGTTGGTTGACTGATAGCGGACGGTTTACCCACTAAAGTCACACGGCCATCCATCAGTCTAGCGCAGGATAGGGAAAGTTCGCCGGCTAGGATCGACGTTCTAACCACTATGCTACGCCACCAACGTCTATACACCACCCGTACGCGTGTACTTCGCAGAACCTCATAAAGTGTCGTATCAGAATACTCAGTAGAGTTCAAATATATTGTGAAAATCAAAGAAATTCCAACAGTGGTGTAGCCAAGAGGGTCAGGGGGCACAGGCCCCTTATCAAATTCCCCATTCAAGACATAAGCACACGTTTAAACCGCACTAAATGTGCCAATTTAGTGAGTTAATTTCCAAAAAACAAAATAATTATAACTGTTGCCACCAGATCTCATATTTTCACGCAACAGTGCACCAAATTCAATTTCGGCTAGGGCTCCGCCCCAGACCCGGCCGAGCGAGCTTACGGCGCTCCCACAGAGTGCACAGACCCGCTAGCTGGATTTATTTTTTATATTTTTTTATCGCTTCTAAGTGGAAAAAAAGGAAAGACTGAGGTAAAAGGGGAAGAGAAAAAAGGGAGAAGTAAAAAAAGAAGAAAAATGAGGAAAAAAGACGAGAGAAAGAAAAACGGAAGGAAAGAGAAGGAAAAGGAAAGCGAGATCCCAATTCACATTTGTGGCTACGCCACTAAGTGACAAGATCTAAAAACAAAACAAAATCAACCCTTATATAGCAAGCAAGTAAGTAACTTATATAACGCGTTACGCCTAACTCTAGCTACCCACGAACGAGCGTGGTGAGTAGAAATGTTTTACAAATTAAGTGTGTACTGTCAGTGTGACGTTCAAGAGTTAGCAAAAGCGTCTCAAGTAGACATGATGGACCAGCGTGTCTGAAACGGCTACTCCAGTCCGCGGCGTGCTCGCGATGATGATGATGACGACGATGACGTTGTACGTACATGTAAATTCCACTTTTTTAGGCACCACCCTGTGTTTACAGTACATAACAAATGCAAACCTCGATGGTAAGTTGCCATGGTTTATGCGTGAGTCTGTGCTGAACGGGTTCTATGAGGGACTCCCACTGCACGACCTTATCGTTGTAGTAGGCTGACTCCAGCGACAACGTGCACTTAGCGTACAACTGTTGTACACCGCACACGAGCATGCGCACTTTAACTGTAATATACTCAACTGTATTCGACGTTCGATAACAGCAAATAAACCAAGCAACAAACAAACAGACAAGCAAACAAGAAAAGAAAACAAAAATACGAAGATTTGAGACAGTCAGATCAAATCGTTCAGCTCACTTCTGGCTGAACCAAAAGACTTCGTTCGTCACATGTAGACCTAGATCAGAGTTGCAATTGTGCATAGATCTTGTCAAAAACTCCCATCTACGATTCGCTACTCACATCCGTAGGCTACCAGCCAGCAACCAGCAACTAATCCAGTTATCAAAAACGCAGCCCTTACAATTAACACAACTACCGTAAAAACTACAGTTCAAATAAAATCAGTCGCAGTAATAACACAGTCTTGACCACCAATCAATAAAAGATGACTCTCAAGCCTTGCTCAACGCTAAGGACTGCCCGCAGGCAGCCGCATTATCGTACACACAAAAAACAAAAAACACGTAACCTTGACTTTTGACTAATGACCTTGATATTTGACCAGATAGTAAAGGTTGTCAACGTACATGATGACGCAAAATTGCAGCGCTTTGTGAGTTATCGACTTAACGAAGACAAAAAAAAACAAAAAAACACTTACTGATGATGCTAAGAACAATACTGTCGTCGCTTTCGCGGGCAGTACCCCCCAGTGACCCAATAGCAGCAGCAAAGCTCTCACTGTAACGACATATCAGGGAATGAGTAAACCTATTAGAACCTTGCGGCTCCAGTCATTGATGATGAGATCTTTGAGGAGTATATGTGTAAAGATGAGTGGAATTACGCGTGGATTGTCACTGTTGACTAGTTGCACCATCACGTCACATTGCACCAACACCAGCTGTGAGCACACCACACCAGACAGCACAGCAATCTTATGACCCAACTACATAAGAAACGTGGAACTTTACTTTTGTCCATATCTTCGCCAATTAATGACCGATTTTCAAAATTCTTTCACTGGCACACTCTGCGGACAATTTGCAATAATGTGATTATTATATATCCCACCGCACCGTAAATGCGTTTTTACACTACCTCGTGAAACATAAATAAATAAAAAAAATAAATGCAAAAAAATCTAATGATAATAAGAAACATTGAAGTAAATGAAAAAAAGTAAAAAAAACACTTTAGACCAACATAATGGTGAATGATTGACACAGTCTAGTGTTATACAAATCATTCACCGCAATGTTGATCTGAAGTGTTTTGTTAATCTTACCAAAATGTTTGTTATTATCGTTATACATGCATATTTCATTCATATTTTACAAGGTAGTGTAGAAACGCATTTATGGTGTGGTGGGATATATAATAATCACATTATTGCAAATTGTCTGCAGAGTGTGCCAGTCAAAAACTTTTGAAATTCGGCCAATAACTGGCGAAAATATGGACAACAGTAAACTGCCACGTTTTTATGGCCCACGGTGTAGAAACTACTCGCAGAATTCAACACAGTGCCCACGACCAAAAACTGTATTGCTACCTGCCAAATACAAAAAAAAACTTCATAAAACAATTTTATATTTGCCAGGTGACAGCCCCGAATACCCTATCTTGAAAATGCTGTCCTGAATCCAGCTGCTGAGCTGATTTTGCACCATTTGAAGCAAAAAAAATGACAAACCGATTACCAATTACAAAAGAAAAGTAGAAGTTCACGCCAATGTTAATGTTTCTGCAACTTATTCTTTTAAAGTTTAAGAGCCTATAATAAAATGGGACAGACAAACTAACAAACAAACAGACAAACGGATAGGTAACAACAGTAATGTGGCACCTAATACTCGTAGTGGGGGAGCATAATAAAATAAAATCTATTTAAATAGAAAGCAATAAATGAAAAAAAAACATTTTATTGTAAAATAATTGCATGCAATTATATCAAAACTTCCCAGCTACAAATCAAGGCAGTAACAATACACAACATTACTTACGTGATCTCGATGATGTCGCTGCAAAACACGTCATTGAAACTTCTATCAATTATTTATTGCACGTTACTATTATCACTGCTTTTTATTAAAGCAGTTTATGTTACAGAATCTGCTATCCTATGGCATTTCTGATAAAGTAAAAAATATTTAAACACGGACTTTAGTCTACACGCAGTACAATGCAATTTTGAGTTATGTTACAGCGTGTTAAACCTAGCCAGCTACAAACAGCATTTACACAATGCAGACTAGCAAAATGATAAATTTCCAGATCCAAATCCAATCAAAATCGCCTAAAAATCTGACCAAAAATTTTTCCAGCAAGTCATAGACCTAGAACTTTTTTAAGTTTTGCCAGTACTTAATGATAAACATTGTGACAACTCGGTCAATGTAACTTTGACGTAATTTCTACAATCATAGTCAGTACTATTGCACTACTGTTAGTACTAGGCCTACAGCATGCCATTATTAAGAAAGTTCAACAAAGACTTCTGATATCTGTGGTAAATATGATTTTTTTACATTCGAGGAACTGCCACCACAATATTTTTTGTTAGCGTTATTTCTACACGCAATTGTCAGTACTGTTAACAACAGTGTCTGTAAATAAGTTTACTAATGCGTGTAGACTAAAGTCCAAATTCCACTAGTTCAATCTGTTGTAGACTTTTCGGACTACATCCACAACATGTCGTGATGTAATGGATTTTCTGTGGACTTTCTATTCCTAGTCTATGCGCTGCGTACTTAACTTGTTGCGGAGTTGTTATACAACGTGCTGTACAAGTACAACAAGTCTACAAGTCCGCGTAAGTGGAGTTGTGGCTCATAGCACGCCGACCTGTCGAATGTTTTTCACAGAAATGACATCGTCGTCATCGACTGGATGCTCGCGACGAACTGGTCGCACGTTTTTAGTCTTCGACGCGTCCGACTGATAGTACGCTGTCGTAACATTAATAATATAATAATATTATAATCATCTGTAAGGCGCAAAATGTCAGCAAGCTAAATCTGACGTGCCGGCAGTCGCTACACATGTACGAGCGATATGATAAACTAAGCAGGTAAGTTTTGAGGTTACGTTTAAAAGTTAAATGGGAAGTGGAATCTTTTTCAAATGTCCGGGGCTTCATACAAAAAAGGCTTTTTCCAAAGGCAGTGTTGGCGCGAGGTAACGACCATAGCAAAAGCCAAAGTAATTCGGCTTAAAGCAAAATCGCTGATCGATGCTACCACCTGGTGTATCAGTAAGTGAGTAGGGTTTAACGTCCCGCTCGACACAGCATGGGTCATTTCGGGGACAGCCTTTCTAGGCAGAATGCACACAAACACATAGTAATGGAACGGTAAGTTTAACCTTTACAGTAAAGAAACAGAAAGTTTAACTTTTACAGAAACACAAGACACAAAAACAAGCTAAACCTAAAATTGTAAGAACTCCATTATATGCGAGCATTTGTGTAATTAAGAATAATGGTAGTTCTAAAATCTTTCCTGTTATCCTCCAGACAGTCATTAATTTCAGAATGCTGTTCATTGGATGACAGGGGGTGTGACTTGGTGTATCATGAATCATCTATTTTCGTGAGTTGAAAGCAGTTGCATGTTTTGTATCTGCCAAATAACGTGTAAATTCGTCAAACGGTTTAAGCAGGGTACACGAGTGCGACAGACGACAGATAGCTAGCACGGAGAAACGTTCACAACGATGTTTCATTTAGACTCCACGGCGGATGACGCCTAGCGCCATATCCAGTGCATGAATTCCAGTAGGCTATTGGTGTATGTTAGAAAGCCCAGTAAAACAAAATCAGTCGCCAGAGGGCACCAGACGACAGGCGGCTAAATATCTATAGTGTTTTACTTGTACTCACCAGGGGGCGTGACCTGTCTGGCTCTGCCAACGCGGTATCGGCTGGAAATCACAAATTTTCTCTACCCCCCTCTCATTTAGCGCCTTCGTTAGGGGTGACTCCCTTCGAACTTATGGAAAACCTTTACGGTTACTGAAACTAAAGTCTTCCAGGCAGCCGACGGTGAAGATTTGGTGAACCTAGCTTGCACCGTGTGACGGAGAGACAGACGGACGGACGGACGGACGACTAAAACTTGTAATGTATCAAATTCTAACAATGCCATTTAGGCTACACACTTACAGCAGTACTCATAACGCAAACACTACTTAAATACCAACATCGGCACTAAAATGGTAAAATTCGCACGTTTACAGAAAATCAGTCCACAACTTGTTGTATTCAAGCTTTAAATGTTGAAATATTGGACAGTGAGATAGAACACCTGGGTTAAGGAACCAGAGCCGCAGGTCTTCAATAGGAACCGATATCCACAACTGAGCAGGAATACTCATTACCTCGGCTTCAACTGCGGCATCCTGCAATTAGTTTACGCTTTTTACGCCAGAAAGCAGCAAAAAACAAGCATGCCGTAAAAATGCAACAAAAACAATCAAAAACACATTGCACACGTCACTGAAAATAAAAAAGCCAAACAAACTTGACAAACACGCAGTTAAACATAAAATGTACTAAGACCAAAACACTAAGGTATTAAAACACATTAAACGCCTATACAACAGTTGCAACATTTGTCCAGAGCCGGCGGAAAGGTCCCTCCGTACCCCCGGCCGGGGGGGGGGTCGCGTATGCTCAAGGGTCTCATGCTATGTATAAAAAATTCTAGTTTTTTTAAATAAACATACTCAAAATACAAAATAACTAAACATGTAGAAAGTTTACCCAAAATGGACAAGTCTATTACTTTTCATTAATGTACAGTAATCTGTGACGTACTGCGGCCTATTAGACTTCATTTTTTGCAAAGACAACACAAATTGTATCTGATTTTTTGCGTTTCACATTTTGAAAAATGGGAAAATTTGTGGTTTCCATTGACCGTCTAAAATCCGAGAGTGTTTCAGCTCACCCCCTGACCTCATATTAGGAGCTCTGCCCCTGAACCCCGCTAGGGGCTCCGCCCCATACCCCCGTTATAAAGGCCTGACAGTTGTATTTGGGGGGTCTCCAACTCTTTAGCGCCGGCACTGCATTTGTCACCCACAATACCTTTTTAAAATAACAATTTAAAACTGCGCAAGAATAAAGCTCAGCGCGAAGAGCCGATCGAAAATTGACGCCGAAGCTAACGATTGTCATCACTACTACTACTACTACTACTGCTACCACTAAGCCCCTACTACTACCACTACCAATATCAATACCACTACAACCACCACCACTAATGCTACTACTAGTAGTAAGTTTGACTCACGGCGGATTCCGACTGCGTGGTGTCGGTGATCGTGAGTATTCGTGACATTGCTGTAGACGAGATGACGATGACGATGTCAGACACTGTGACTTCTATGCGATGATTTTCACTGCACGACGGCGAGCTTTCAAGCCGTATCCACACCGACTCCATAATCTCACAGTCACGTACACCGACCATAATACGTGACAAGTCTTTTACTGGTTTTGTTCAGTATGCGCAAGATCGGTAAAGACGATCGAGAAAAATTGGAGCTCATCGCCTTTCGTTGAAAAAGTTTTCCAAGAAGACGTTGACCACGAGAAGCGTGGACCGGCTGCTGAGAAAAATAGATTCGACTAGCGTGACAGAACGTCGAAAAGACAGCGGCCGTCAGCAATCAGTTTGCACGTCAAAATTTCGGAATAAATCGAACCTGTAAATAAGCTCATCTGCAGTCATGTTGAGTGCTTTGCACGTTTACAAAAATCTGTACAAAATCGGAAGGAAGATGGACATTTCATGGTCGTCTGTTGATCAGTGCACTGCAAAACACTACCTTTGGCTCAAAACTGCAAGCGCTTTTCAATGGTGATTGTAATTCGACAGGTGGCGCCACATTATTTTCCAAAATTATTTAAAGTAAATTACGAATAATTAGTTTTTTGGAAACAAAAACTAATGCCAATTTGGTGCCGATCTGATCGATATTTCAAACGTCACATGCTGTGAAACATATGGTCTCACTTTTTATGACAACGATGTGAAGCATAGTACTGGTATTGCAAAAGAGCATATTTTGTCCAGTGTCTACACACAATGAAAACAAAATTGTATGGTACCGGTACTGCAGATGAATCTTTTTTCTCCGTCGTGTAGACGTGGGTAACAATTGAAATGTCACTAATATGCGCAGACATTGTTTGTATCTCGGGTGTCACCAAAATCGTTAACCCCATCTCAAACTAAACACGCATTATCATATATAGGCCTACACAATCAGCAAATACTGCAACAAAGCGATTTAAACAGAGATAATAATAGGTCTTGTGTCGACAAGTATGCGGCCGTCCGTTTAGTTGTCGTGGGTCGTATACGCGCTTTCTGCATTGCGATTAGTGTGCAGTGAGCACTGAAGCCTCTATAGATGCGTGTGAGCCGACCGGACACCGCGAGATCCATAAGTAATATGTTGTCAAGGGGTGGGCCCCGGTTGTCATTTTCTGGAGGTTTTAGCATCCGGAACGTTTTAGCTGAACATTGGCATACCAGTTACTCTTGCCCTAAAACATTTGCGCCATTTTTTTCTATGCCTTTTCGGGTTACAAGACCGTGTGGGACACAGACGAACGGACAGTCGGACAGACATGCTAAACCCGTAATACGGCCTACTGTCCTTTCCGAATTTGTCCAAATCAGTTTTATTTTCTGTGAATTCTTCACGACTATAGTCATACTCATGTGTTTTTCTGTTATTCCGAAAACAGAGAAGAAAGAAGTTTATTCACCATATCACCCAAACAACAAAAATATCATTTACTTATTTAACAGCAACAAGCTCACAACCAGAGATACGACACGATGACCCACTTTAATAATGATTGCAACTGGGTCTGGTCGGAGAAGGTCGTCAATGAAAGCCAGCTCGGTGCCGGTGATGTCTGCTGATAACTTCATATAGCTGCCTGATGATGAACTCCCCGGAGTCTCTTCAACAACCAGAGCATCTCTCGCCTCATCTGCACACCAGCCGTACAATCAATCAATCAATCATTTTATTCGTCCAAAAACATAACACACGCAAGAAACTGCAATTAAAATTACACTGACAAGAACGTCCAGGCTTTGAGCTCTTGCGGAAGTCCATAATAACAAACGTAACTATGAACACAATTCACGAACACAATTTGTATATAGAATTACCAATAACTAAGATTTGAAGCACTTAGATAATCATTTAAATTTACACTTAAAACGCTTTGCTTAAAGTTATTTAAAGAAGTAAAATCCACGCTGTCAGGCAAAAAATTCCAGACGTTTAAAATTCTTTAACCAAAAAATGTACCTCTACAGATATGGGTGAAAGATGGTTTATACAACTTATACTGATGACCACAAGTTCTAATATAACTACTTAATTAAAAAGACTCAGACATGTTGACATTAACACACTCAAATACAATTTTGTAGCACCAGATGAGATCTAAGTGCAGTCGCCTTAGTTCCAGACTTTGCAGTTTGAGCCTTTTTAACCTTTCCACATAATTATCGGCGCATCCAGCAATATGCTTGAAGACGTATAATTTTAAAAAGTATATCACTATCAAAAAATGAGACTTTCCCCCTCCCTGACTTCTTGTTGTCATCAACTTAGAATTTCCAAATTGGAAATGAAACAAGATTGATAAAATCATAGTGAAGTCATTGTCACTCTGCAGAAAGTCACTTGAACTAATTCGGAAGAAGTAAAAAGCCTAGTGAAAGCTGACTGATAAAGGCCTAGTGATGTGGCTGATTGGGGTGGTGGTATGTCTGCTAGCTGCAAACCGCGGGTCCAATTGTTCGCTGACGCGGGCAATGGATGACCGCATAGTGCGCTGTGGTATCATTAGTTCACGCCAGTCGGCTGCCATTTCCGAGATTGTAAAGCGCTTCTGATTACGAGCACGACTCATGTAAAAAACGCAATAGCAAGTGCCGGACGTTTGCCTTTAGGCGTACACTTTTTCACAAGGGTACACTTCACACTACTGCTCTAACGGATCTGTTTGTGTGTAAACAATGCACATTTTAAAATTTCAACGCAAATTAGCGATGGGGCGGAAGCGACTGTTTGAATTTGAATTGTTTGAAAACTTGAATTGTAAATGTAAATTTGGAAACTAACGAAATTTGTACTCAATACCTGCATTCTCTATGGCTTTTTTATGCCCACAAACTGCGTTTGTTGCTGCTGCTGCTAGTGATGATAATGATATAATGCCAAATCAACTTGCATTAAGACTGCCGTTAAATTTTTACAAGCAACGATAAAAAAGTAGTAGGGCCTATATCGCAAAGGCCTAACCTAAATCAGCATCGGCTCCCATGTCAAACACCATCGGTTCCGGTATTTCCAGATTTCTGGGTTTTCCCTTGGTGAAGAAGTTGACAACGGTGAGCAGAAACTCTGGGCAAGAGGTCACGTGAGTTCCGCTGACGTTCATTCGAACTGGACACAATGATATACACTTATACACAGTGGCGGATTCAAAAGGGGGCGGGGGCGGCCGCCCTCCCTATCGACCGGATGCATCTGAAAATATATGAAAATTTTGCACCAAAATGCATTATTTTTTGCATCAAATTTTCAAAGGTTTTCTGGGAAGGGGGCATAGCCCCATCCTCAGACCCTTCCGCCCCCCATATTCCCAGTTTCTGGATCCGCCACTGCTCATACATGTCATATATACGTATTTAAAGGGTTGAATGCTATCGTTGTGTATAGCTGTTCACATAAACCCATCTCAGAACTAAGAAGCGTCATCTGCCATAAACGAGATCACACGATGTCACCCGTCACCCGACACAGGCGAACGCGTTCCGCCTTAGCTCCAGCCTGGGGGGCAGACCGGTACTTGATTTACGCACTCAGAAAGGATGAAAGGCTGAGTTGACCCTGGTGGTTAGTTATATAACTATAGATGGTTTACCTGTCGGTGAATAGTCATGCACGCAGCATTTATAGTACTGCTCTGAAAAACGTCAGCTACATTTAGCAGCATTTGGTAAATATAACAAGAAAAGCCCAGCTAACACAAAGGGAAACGCGCGACAGCGATGCATGTGTAAAGGCCTGGTGCGAACGAAATCTAAGTTCACACCGATGTTTCATTTATAGACTCGACGGCGGATGACGCCTAGCGCCACGTCCAATGCATGAATTCCACCATTATTGGCTGAAAATCGCAATTCTTTTCATAAAAACCCTTATTTTAGTGTTGAGGGTCATCCAAGGTCATCGAATTCGGTTGTGTTTTCCCCAGGTAGTTCATAAACAAACGCTGGGTGAGGTGGGAAACTAAACTGTCGTTTAATGGCAAGTTGTGTCGGGAATATTCGTACCAAAAATTATCAAAATCTGATAATTGGTTTTCAAGTTGCAGTCAAATATGTCGGATATGTTTTTTTGAGACACAGTGTAGTGAGTGACTATACACAGACGGGCACTAACCGACTTTGCTGAAGCGTGTGTTCTGAGTGTATGTCAGCTCTATCCAGTTGCTACCCTCAGGCCTGCACAACAACAATACCTGTGTCTTACACATCCCATGACAGTTGGAAAATCATTTCTAAGGCGTTACAGTTTGTTCTTTAACGAAAAAATACACAAAAGCAGTTGTAAACGTCAAATAAACATAAAAATTACCATTTTTTCGTTCACGTATTGTCTAAATCTACAAATCCGTTGCTTCAGAAAGTCAGCATTCACAGCCTTTTCACATTCATTAGATTTTTGTCGTCATACACAAATAGGAGAATAGAATAATTCGAGATGCGTCAATTATTGATATGTAACGGCAAAAGAACGTCATAAAAGGCATGGCATACCTCGTCTGAAACATGCGACCCCTGCAAGCCAACACACATAAGTACAAAAATAAGCAAATAAGCAAAACTGTAATTTATGTGTAAGAAAACAGTAGGTAAACATCTGAAAACTGGTAGTGGAACTAAGATGTTGAATTGAGGTAGGCCTATAGTTACAAAGACGCTGCAGTGGTTTACTAACAGATGTAACCAGGGGTGCGAAATCAACAGTTTACATATACACACTGTCTTATAGCAACGCAGAGATGCTACGCTGAGAAATTTCACAAACGCAAACAACGTTGGCACACAAATCAACAGATATTAACCCATTATATATATTAAAAAACTGCAAACAATTTACTTAATGTTGTATAAGCGATGATGTAAAACAGCAAAAATCCAAAGTATAAGCACGAAGTAATGTATTAGCTTAGACATTTAATCTGTCCTCAGTAGCCAGATATAAATGCCTAAGCTAATGCATAATGTTCGTGTTTATACTTTTTGATTTTTGCCGTTTTACACCAGCGCTTATACAACATTAAATAATTTGTTTGCAGTTTTTTATATATAATATTTGTGGTTGTATTATAATTGGGAAAGTCACTATAGCCTGTTAGTTTTTACTACAACTACAACAACTACTACAGGGTGGTCCAAAAAAACCGCACAAAGTTAATGACGCCGTAATTTTGCAACCGTACGTCATAGACTCATGTGGTTTTCAGCAAAATGTTCCAAAAGAAATTTCTTACGTGACTAAAGTCAATATTTAAATACAGCAGTTAAATATTCTTTGTTATTGCCGCTGGAAATAGAACTGTGCAAAAAAGTATTACCCTCAACACTGCAGTCCATAAAACATGCCAGTTTTATTTTTTGAACAGCTCCGTGAAACATTGGCCGATTTTAATAAATTTTGGCAGGCAATATTAGAAAGAAACTTGACGCATGTGTCTTTAGTTTTGGCCAACTCGCTCTAAGGTTGTCGCTACACTACCGTGTGAAATGCAGTAGTCACAGTTTGGCCATTGACATCAATGAATTCCTACTGGATAGCGTATGCATCGCCTCAGAAATTATTAACTGAATACCGGCAAACGCAATTGACAATAATTATTATCACTCAAAGTCACACGTGTCACATCACATCACTTTCATTTTAGCATGTGCTCAAAATGTCCTCCTGCAGCACAAATGCAAGCGGTAGACATTGACACCATTTGCCAACAGCACGTTCAGTAACTGCATGACT
>Ga0056128_1004675_pt1 | contig 17161 bp, 11 predicted proteins | sample WorMetLIZISLAND2_FD_71113 | JGI IMG/M metagenome (GOLD analysis project Ga0056128, IMG submission 71113) | Marine gutless worms symbiont microbial communities from Max Planck institute for Marine Microbiology, Germany - Olavius geniculatus... ... | reverse complement strand
TATTTAGTTCAATGGTTTTTATCGTCTGTAACATTGAACTGGATTAAAATATTCAATTATCTCTGTGCGTTAGACCAAGTTCGTTTTTCGTGAATATGTAAATGAACATGACGTCAGCAGTGAACAGCCCCGCCCCGTTCGCTGATGAAAAACGCAGCTCATATCTGGATCCACCATTGGAGTGATTTGACAGGTTATGTAATTAGCAGAGTGTAGCACGATCCAATGGCAATGAATAAACATTATGCACATACAAACACTTAACAGCTCACAGTTGCCAGACAGTAACACAATGCACTGTCACGCAGAACACACGCTACCAGATACAAATCACTATCCAGATCTAATCAAACTCTGCCTTATCTTTCTCAGAAATTTTTTAATGAAAATTAATCCTCAATTTCGCTGAAAGACAGGCCAACAACACAGCATGCGTAGATCATAGCCAACTCAGCAGCGGTAATTAATCACTCCAGAGATAATTAACCTATAACTCTTTCACTGTATGACAGTTACGCTTCTTACCCTGCATGAAAACAACAACGTTATCGATTACTGTTATCAATTACCGGCAATATAATCCATTAAACTGCCTTAGCACAAAACAAAAACACCGGTGCAAGACTTAACAGTTAATTAACGAGGAGATTTAAGCAAGAATGGCAAGCTTATAAACACTTTTCCTGCCCGAAATGGTACTGAGAAAACACAATAAAACGAATACAGAAATTCTGAGAATATCAATTCAGCTACAACAGCACAGTCCATCCTGATATTAAAAATCAAAACAACGTTGCAGAAAAAAACACTAGCTCAGGAAATGATTTGTTTTTTGTTACACCATAGGCCAAGAAGTATCCAGCAATGTACTTAACATTTTATATGTACAGCATTCCCATTGCTTAACCAAAGGTGAAAAAGCATCACATAAATGTGTTTTGATTAACTGATTGGTTGACTTGTTATATTTAGCTTTACAGAACCGTCGACTACACATTAGTGAGCCAAAAAAACTGACAAGAATGGCAATGAAAAAAACGGTTCAGTAACTTGAAGTAATCAGCAGTGAATAACTGAACAGAAAACTGACAAGAACTAACGAGAAATTTCAGCTAATGCTCACGAGACGCGCGAAAGCCTATAGCAGTTCCGGTTCAGTAGTTTAGTGAAAATTGGGGTGTTCACGCTAAGTTAATATACAAATACCAAATTCACTATGTGGATCACATAACGATAGTTCCGTGGCGCCACCTTGTGAATGATATAGACTTGTGTCACAGCCCAAAATCGCCAAAAAAATCCATAAAACCTCAAGGTCATTCAAGGTCATTGAATTCGGCGCCAATCGAGAGCCAGTGTACGACGTCCTATTAGTGATTAATAGTAACCTAGGCCCTATCTCACACCATTACTGAGATACAGCGACTTATTGGCCAAAAATCGCAAATTTTGCCTACCCCCCTCTAATTTAGCACCCTCGTTCGGGGTGACCCCCTTCGAATTTATGGAAAAAGCTTTTTGGTTCCTGAAACTAGAGTCCTCCAGGCAGCCGATGGTGAAGATTTGGCAATCCTAGCTTATAATAATACATTTGTATAGCGCCGTAGCTTCAGAGGCGCTTAGACCGTTTCTGACTGATCCACCAGTGTGACAGACAGATGGACAGACAGACAGAATTGCAATGGCTAAGACATGCTGAAAGCAGCAGCTGCTTTCGCGCGTAGAAATAAACTAAAACAGAAAAATGCTCAGTGGCTGATGATGTGTGAAATTTGCAAGAAATATTCAGTACAAACTGTGCCGCTGATCTGGTCAGTAAATTCAATATAATTACTTTCCACTCACCAGAGACTGTGATAACTTCCACAAACTACAGTTCTAATCAACTCAAAATACCACAAGGGTCATCCATGGGGACCAAAGTTTTCCGCAGCAATTTTTTCCACAAGTCAGTTAGCCAAATTGCACTGTGAATTTTTCTAATTCATAAAATAAATTGAAAGCTTTTTAAATCAGTAAAAGTAAAAAACTGATATCGTTCTGTGCATCAAACATTCAATAATCATTATAATCATAACTGTAATTTTGACATCATTCAATCAGTTAACGAAAACATGAAATGAACTGTCGCCTAGTTTGAAATGCAATTTAGAACAAAAACTAATAACTAAAATTATTGTTTCAAAAACTGTCATTTGAGAAATTCCGTCGCAGTGGGCTTGAAACAGACATCTTTATTGTGAGAAAATCAGTCAACATCAACAGACGGTACTGCTAATTACCAGCCAGTACCAAATTCTGCAAAATTCTGTAAAAATGCGGATATTCCATGAAAACATTCTAGGGCTCAGCTACAAATTCCGTGCTCCGCGGAAAACTCTGGTACCCAGTCATCAGACAGAACAAAAAATACATGGTGACCAATTAAAGCAATGCACACAAACAGTTACAACGAATCATCATCTATCTTCATACTGTAAAACGATCGATCGCTCATACACTTACATGTAACGAGCTACAAACCTTCGTCAACTGAGTCTATACACATATGTCACAGAAATTACTACCGACGGACAAGAATATTTCTCAAAAACATACTGTAAACTGATTCTTGAACAACGTTAGATGTATAGAATGTTAACACAAACTTCACAGAGCTACCAACAGTGAATAACTCGTGATCGGTGCTTAACAATACCACACAAGCAGGATGACTGAGTAAAATTACAAAAGAAATTGAAATTAATAAAAAGGTTCAATTCGATCGCTTGCTGTGCTGTATATTGTATTTACAACCAACGATCTGTCAAAGTCTGAAAGAAACTCGGTGTAAAGCTAAATTTATAGAGTGACACGATAGTTCGTGAACGATTTTAAATGGCAAATTAACTATGTTAAAAGTAGCAAATAATTATTGAGTTGCTACTAGCGTTTAGGGAAATTTAATACAATACTGTGTGCAAAATATCACAACCGTCCGTTACTTGCTCGATTTATGTGAGCCAAAATAATGACGTCACCCAAAAAGCAGTGACGTCATGCAGACAAGCACTGGCTTAACTCATGAAGAAATGTTTTAGCAGGATGGCGCTTGTGCGCATATACCAAAGGCTATATACAATTACCTCGCTAGATGTAAATATTAAACACTACATTCCACCGGAGGACTGGCCTCTTAATTCGCCAAATTTCTCCGATTGAGAACGTTTGGAGCCTTATGGCAACAGCTGTTTATGCCGATCCTGAGTCTCATCAGTCACTGCAAGCATTGAAGCACCTTTTCCGAAAAGCATGGAAATCGACTTCTCTGTCAGCACTTCAAAATCTTATTGGTTCGATGCCTCACAAACTGATAGCAGTCAGCAAGAACAAAAAAGACACCATTACATACTAACAGTAGTGCAGTGCACATGGACAGTGAGCTCGTTGTCATTAACGTTTATCAATCTGTTGTTATGCAATTTTAACGGTGGTGTTATTATAAATGAGTACTGCAAATGCTGTATAATAACCACGACTGTGAAATTTTACATGAAGAGTTTCACTGAATATACCTACAGGAAGATGTAAAATTATTGCTGGTTACTGCTAATAACTGGCTTATATTTAAAATCAAAATCATTCACGACCTACCATGTCACCCTATAGTATTAATCAGAGATCGCAGTCATTCATTGCATTAAACTGCATAATGTCAAAAAAAACTCTGCAACTTGTAAAGTAATCAAAATGATGCATGTCAAATTATCCTACTTAATAATTTGTAATTCAGCATAAAAAACTTTTTCTGTGTATGAAATGGTATAATTTCAAAACAGGTTTTGATATAAAATCAAACTAATGGGTGGTAGAGGTAAAACAACGTTTGCAGCTACTCCAGTATGTTCCGTGACTTGACTGTTCAATTTCTGTGCAGAAGTTTGGCATAAACTACTCGGGCAAAAACACAGCGATAACAGCAGCATTCATACAACATGAAGTGATGCAAAACAGTATCCCTGATGACTCGAGTCACAGAAGGCATTGGAGACATGGCTCATACACACAGCTTCGGACTAGGGCCCACAGTTTTCCGCAGGCTGTGGAATTTCGAGCCGAGCTGGAAAATTTGCCCTTTCCTGTGGAATTTTGATATTGCCACGGAATTTTGCAGAATTTTACAGAAGTTAAGAAATGACCAGTGATTAGTACAATCATCAGCTTTAAACTTTTAACTATAAAACGAAAAAAAATCAAACCGAATTACCTAAAACTGCGTCCCTACTAACAATTACCATAGTATATGGCACAATCGTAAATTAACACATTGCAACTAATTGACAAACTGCACTTGTGAAACTAACAAAAAAATCAATAATTTCCTTTGTATGTTGCTAGCATAACCGAGCGCCATGCCAGCACCCAAAAACTGAAGTCGTTTTAAACAGACTAAAGCTTAGTTTATGCACAGACAGAAGGCCGCGGTAAGCCACTGCGGATTTTGGACAATTTTGTCGCAGTGAGCTGCGGAATTTTGCAAATTGGCCGGCGGAATTTGGCAAAATTTACCACGGAAAACTGTGGACCCTACTTATGACTGTCTTCCAAATATGACAATGCACTGATCTGCTCAACGTTTCGATTATGTTCAAGATCAGCATGCATTCTTGCACAGGGGAATTATCTCAAATATTGAAATCGTGATCAACGTAATTAACTGTAAAACTGTTGGACCTAGTAATGCTACATGTTTTTGGATTGCTAATGCAGTATTTTACCCAAACAACAGAGTCACTGCAGGTAATATCACACTTCACAACGTATATTGCTGAAATTGATATTTTATCTACTGGGATATTGCTGTTCCAAGGAAGACTGGAATTCCAAAACTCCTAAGTTACAATTCCAGGACTATTCCACAACTACAGTTTTTTAAAGAGCTTCTACACGCTTGAAAATGTCATCCGAAGTACTAGGACTTTGTAGATCAGCACGAAGCCCGAAGAGAAGTGTGACAGTATAGATGTATTGTGCAAGAGACAGACAGACGGCCATACAGACAGATATCAACAGAACATCGTTATATGCCACTAGCACGATGGTGTCATATGAAACAGGTAACGCACACACACGACTTTTTTAGGAATGGCCTTGCAGTACGATGAATCTGCAACTGGTTCTGCAGACAAGCAAGACACACTGCAACACACTGCCGCAAACAATCGGTCTTCACATTATACACACACAAATGACAGCTTGCAGTGGAAGCGGTGACAAAACTATACACAGTCGGCTGCATGCGTGTATCCTGACAAAAACACTGTACTGTTCACGTCGCTGAGTTCAGAATGAACGAACAAGGCGAACGTACTCGTTGTAGACAGATAACTTCACTTCCTGAGGTAACGTTCTCAGCTGTGTGTTCACATGATGATGACGTGCGGTTCGCACAGCCGACACACAAAAAACACAATATCTAGAGTCCTGATCCGGCCTCCCCTGAAATCCACAAACAAAGCTAGCTAGCTACGAATGCTGACTGTTGTTAGCAGCGTGCCGTTGTTACGAAACTATACGGAATGTGGCCGTTTGTAAGCGCGCTCTTTCGGCGGGCCGCATCAGCATCAACGTCAATGGTTGTTGGAACATCCGAGGATGGCCCACCGCCGCCACTGTTCCACGACGCTATACTGCTACTGCCCGCTGTAACATCAGATAATCGGATATTATCAGCGTCAGAAGACGATGATGCTAGCAGACGATCAGTCAAAGCGGACTGCGATGCCGCTGGTGGTTTTTCAGAGGAAGAGTCTGCAATTTCAGTCTGTCTAGAGTTTTCTGGTGCGCAGTCTCTCGAACCGTTCATCCGCAGAATGCTGGAAGATCTGTCCGTCGTAAACTTTGGTGTACTTGATAAAGATGTGTTGCCGCCGCTACAGCCAGGTGCTGATGACTCATTTGGTGGCTGGTTTAATCGATCTGTTTCCAGATCATCTGTGGCGTCGGCTTCGTTGTCATCCGAGACCGACGCCGCCTCGCCGACGTCCTGGTTGAAGTAGAACGACGTCTCACGGAACTTGTCCGACATGTCGGCCTCGAAGTCCTGCAGAATGCTGAAAAACGATGGCCGATGCTTCGGACTGTACGACCAGCATTCTCGCATTATGTTGTAGCTGAAACAACCGCAACAAACAACTCACGTAAATACACAACACGTAACATGCAAATGTTAATCTCCTTCTGGTGTTCTGCTGGTTTGTGGCTTCCACTGGGTCCATTTGACTCTTCATACAATAACATCTACATTCTCCATTATCTGTATTGTGTCTTCTGCCTGCTTTTTCAGTTGCTCATAGCCAAATCATTCATATATGTTACTCATCATCTGTAGTTGCACTCTGCTTCTCTTTCATTCCTTCATTCCATTCTTCCTTCCAGTATGTCTTGCAGTAACATGTCACAGAAAACATGCTCAAGCCATGTTAATAAACAACATTAATAAATCAAAGTATCTGAATGATAAATGCTCTCGACCCAGCCAACGATGTCACTTTCAACATTCAGAAAAGTCTACGAACTCTGACTACTACCACTGCTACTTTCATTTTTGGTGAACTGGCCAACTGCTCCACCGATGTACACTGCGTCTCAAAAAAAACATCCCTGACGTTTTCGACTCTAATTTGAAAAACCAATTATCAAATTTTGATAATTTTTGGTACGAATATTCCTGACAAAACTTGCCATCAAATTACCGCTCAGTTTCCCACCTCACCCAATGTATGCTTCTGCATTACCTAGGGAAAGCAGCTCAAGTGCAGTATGTGTTGAAATATACAGGAAACCTGAAAAAAACATCCCGACATTATCGAACGTAACTTGAACAAAGATTAGCAGATTTTAATAATTTTTGGCACAAATATTTCTGACACAACTGGCTATTTAATAAGTGTTTTGGTTTCCACCTCACCCAACATCTGCTTTTACACTACCAGGGAAAAGCAGACCAAACATAATACGTGTTAAAATGTATGACAAAATGTCAATAAATTTCATCTATCCTAATCTGTGGGCCCCAACAGCCAGTCTATTACAAGGTTTGACTGTCATGCAGCAATGTGTCTACCAGATGAAGTTTAGGACTGTTTGTGAAGTCAAGAAGCGACTGATACAGCCTGGATTGGTCTGGAGCAGAACATTATCGATGCTGCTGTCGACGAATAGAGAAAGCGTCTCCTTGCTCGTGTTTGCATAGTGGGCCAACACTTTAAGCAATTTTACTGCAGGCAGTTGAAAAATGGACAACTAGGTGAAATGTCGGCCAAGTGCCAAAAATGTAAACAAAATGTGTTTTATGTGTTATGTTAATAAAACAATCATATCGCATTGGACAAAAAAGTGATATTTCGCTCGTTGTGTTTTCCCCAGGTAGTGCAGAAACAAACGTTAGGTGAGGTGGGAAAGTAAATGGTCATTTGATGACAAGTTGTATCAAAAATATTCCTACCAAAAATAATCAAAATTTGATAAGCGGTTTTCAAGTTACAGTCGAAAATGTCAGGGATGTTTTTTTGAGACACAGTGTACAGGTCAGGCTGAGTGATTAGCCAATAGTGATTTCTTAAGAAAACTGTTAACCAGGAATTTCTTTTTTACATGGCAGAAGCCCATTTTCTTTAACGATTTCAGGGATTACAAAATGTACATACATGCACTATATTTTCCACATTTCCTTGTGATCGTCAATAAAATGTGCTGGATGGAGTAAATCACAGCTATAATGGAGAAAGACTTACAGTCTTGCTGGACAGCCTTTGGGTGCCACCATTATACCACCGTTTCCAACATACTTCAGCACCTCTTCGTTTGACAAGCCCTGGTACGGCTGCGCTGCCAACGTTGCCATCTCCCACAGAACGACACCGTACGACCTGCGACAAAACAGAATATCATATCGCACAGCAGGCCACAACCAACAGTTAATCTGAATCCACAGAAACAGTGAGATTAAACGATGAAAACAATCACCACTCATCATCAGCATTCACAAGAGTTTACTGTCATTCACACATGTGACATGTGACAAAATACAGTGAAGTGGTAATTTGATTGTACAGCATTAACTAGACATGATCATGTATCAATTAAAATGAAATGCACAAAAAAAAACAAGAACTGTGTTACTGGGAAATTACGCAATTTCACACAATAACTGGTTCATCATTCATTACACAACATCACAATGCAAAAGATAACACAGTGAGGAGCTGCATTTAAAATTATAGTAGTATCACAGTTGGTCACGTCGACAAAGTTACACTACTCTGAGCCAGGTTAGTACTGGAATGGGTGACTTTTCACAGGTATACCATTTACCCACGGTATGTAACCAAGCCACCCAGGTCAACTCAGCCTGGCCATCCCTCAGTGAGTAGGCACAATGAGTACCAGTAAAAGCTGAAACGTAACTAAACAGATACATCACATGATGCACTAGCCTTGTATCCATTTTCTGGCAGTGTAAGCTGGTGTCTGGCTGAAAGCTAAGGAAACGGAGATCAGCACTGCCATATGGGCTTATGGCTCGTAAAGGACTTTATGCTGTGTATGTGAATTAAAACTGTAAATCAAGTTAGAGATGTGCATCGAGCATCATTGCTAACTACCTAGTCACTAGTCTAACTAGAAGGCGCTCGTAGAAGTGCAAATCTCTACAAAGTCAAGTAATTTAAACATTACGACTACTACTACTACCACTACTCCTACACCTACATCTACAACTACTAATACACCTAGGAACTACAGCTAAATATAATGCGGTCACGACCTTGACCTTTCGGGGTCACATGACGTCATCGGTCACGTGACCATTCGGTTGACTTTCTGTGGGTGGTCCATTGCGACCATGCATCTATCTGGCACCGTTATAGAGATATGGCACCTCAAAGATGTACATAGACAGACAGATACACACACGGACACACAGAACGACGGACAGAACGACCAATCTCTCAATCTCCTCCAACGTTCACTACGTTCACCTGGCGGAAATAATAAATGACAACATAGCAGCACATGGTCACCCACCAGACGTCGGACTGGCTGTCAAAAATGCCATCCTTCAGTGATTCCGGTGCCATCCATCGCACGGGCAGCAAACCCTTCGTCCCCTTCCTGTAGTAGTCTGTCTGGTAAATGTCTCGCGCCATCCCAAAATCTACACATGACGCTATCAAATGTCAATCAGCTGCCATCACTGCACCATACCCCAAGTAAAAATGTTGTCTCACTATTAATTTTTCAGAGGTCTAGTAAAAATTTTTTAACAAAACTAAACCCAAGACAAATAGGCAGTTATTTTAAAAAATAAAAACAAAACCAAACCAAATTTTTAAAACAACTGGTGCACCGCTAATTTTATTAACTGCATTAATCCCACGATTGATTAATCTGCAAAAGTACGTCAACAATCAGAGTAACTAACAGTCAAAACAACAAAGAGCAACCTCAGGGGGTATTAGCATAATGTACAAAATGTCACTTGCAAGTTTATTCACACTACAATTACATTTACGGATAACACTCGTCGGGCCAAATAACCTATGAGACACTCCACCAAGAAATACACCGAACAAACGCCAATAAAAATCAACAATAAATGTTCCAACTTACCTCCGACTTTGACGGTCCTGTCCTCGGACACCATGCAGTTGCGTGCAGCTAGGTCACGGTGCACAAACTTCTTCGTCGACAGGTAGGCCATTCCGTCGGCGATTTCACCAGCCATCTGAATGATCTCGGGCAGACCAAGCGGCTTACAATCGTAATTGTCCTGAAAGCACAAATGCAATCAGATAAAAAATAATGGAGAATATGGAAAACCACTCGCAAAGCCACAAAGCACCACCTGCCATATGGGATCAGTGTCAGCTGTCACCTGACACAGATGAACTGTGCCTTACCATTGTCAAGCAGGCCTGTACTTGATTTACCTACCCCAGAGGGATGGAAGGCTGAGTTCACCTTGGCGGTTGGTTATATACTGGTACCAAGATGGTACAGTCAAACACACACAGCTAAGGTAAGTATATAAAACATTACACAGCTAACTGCTTTCACTGCATGCATAAGTGCAACTTAACATAATCCAGGTTCTGCTCCGTGATACAAAAACTCATATTTTCAGAAAACCATGCCTATCAGCCCAGGCTCTATCTAATGAAGAAGCTGAAAAAAAGAAATTATAGATATAAACATTTTAGATTAAACATTATAGATATAAACATTTGACTGTATTTATATTCACATTCTACTAACTCAACCTTGACCAAGCAAACTCTACTAAACTGAAAAACAGAATGTGTCTGGACAGCCACAGGAATTAGGAAAGCCAGTTGCGGACAAGATTGAGCGAGTGAGTAGAGTTTTACGTTCCACCCAACATATTATTAGTCAATATGAAGACAAACTTTCAACGCAATATTGGCATGCTGTCCACATGGCCACTAGAATCTTGAGCTGTCTGATTAAGTAAAGTGACACACAGCACCTCTTCAGTGGGTCGATGTCTGCGCAGATAGTTCTTGAGATCACCCTGAGACATCAGTTCCATGATGACCAGAGTCGGCTGTCCCTGGGACACCACTCCATACAGCATCACCACGTGGTTGCACTTGAATGCTCTGCAACGCAACAGAGACAGTACTGCATTAAAAACTGTCAAATGGTGTACCTCTTCGTAGGAAACACATCTCACAGCTACAAAACGTCACCTGCCATATGAGATCACACTGGTAAATGTGCCCCATCATAGCCCCACCCCATCACAGCCCCAGCCTGACAGGCCGGTACTCAGTTTATCATCCCATGAAGAAATGAAAGGCTGAGTTGACCTTGGTAATGGTTATATACCGAAATGGTTAACCCATCCGCAGACAGTCACCTATCCAAGTACTAAACACTTGATAGCGATCCAACTGAGAGTCAAACCACTGCAAGGCCAATGTCATAACAATTACACTGTCAAGCATCACAACAGGTGCTCGTGAGAGTGCATATCTCCGCCAAGTGAAGTGATTTAAACATCACTATTACTACTACTACTACTACTACTAATAATAATAATAATAATAAGTGAACATTTATATAGCGCACTATCATTTTGTAGAAATCTCTAAAACTACTACAACTATACCCTACGACAAGGAAAGGGGAGGCAGAAGGAAAAGCCGCTTTGCTCCAGAGAGAAAAAAAAGTAACCGCCAGCATTGTTGCTTGCGCTGTTGGTGCAATGACCTATTGCTATTATGAGCCATCATGTACACAAAAGGAACGACAGAACAATGAACAGAATGGCCAATCTCTGAAATCTTCACTACGATCACCTTGGCGGAGATAAAAAGCATTTCTAACTTACCACTACAAAAACTACTGCAAATTTTACACAAAACAGCACAAAACAACAAGAACAACATAAAACACAACAATAATCCAACCGCAATAACATACCCAACGTTCAGCACAACACCAACAAATAAACTGCCAAATTAAACATAACTGTTGGTACCTCAAAATTATTAAACCACGTCGCACCCTGTCGAACTGATGATGCAAAGGTGAACCATCTGATACAAATAATTGGCCACGTAATGTAACAATTTGAAGCATCTGCGTTTCACATGGTAATGAGTTGACAAAAATCAGGTGAAGAGGTAAATAAAAGCACCATACATAATAATACTGTCTTGGCCATCTTTATGCCAAAAAATTATCAAAGTTGGTGGAAATTTGACAAAGTTATGTCAAAAACAATTTTGACTGTTTTTTGAGACACGATGTATAAATGTCAGAGTTGGATTGGATACTATTATTCTAATGTCCACGTGTAACACTAACAAAAAAGTCCAATGGGAACTCACTTCATAACGGAAGCCTCGTTTAGGAAAGCAATTCTGTCGTGAATTGTGGCTTTCTCGTTTGTCGTCTGCAACACAACGCACCATCAAAATATAATAACCTACATTGTATTAAAGATATTAATTACTTTCAATTTCTGTTTAACTGGCTAAATATTCTGGAGTTACTCCCCATTAGGTCACAAGGTCAGTCACCAAAAAAGTATCTGCAAGGAATGTGGAGAAATATCACTTTCTTGAACTAGCAAAAATGTATCGATAAACAGGGCTGTGAAGATTGACAATTAGTCACACAATTAATCTTTAAAAATTTTTGTTATTTCAGAAAAAAGTCAACATTTTATACCATTTACAAGACTGCATTAAAAAACACAAATTCTGCCTCAGTGCACCTGGGAAAGCTCAATAACAAAAAACTTGCTGAGCGACAGAACGTATTTTCGTTGATAACTACCACTGACAGTTAACTTTGCTCAAAATCAAGGCTTAACCAATGGCTAATTTTGTAAAATCAACTGTCTGAAAATTCTAATCATTAGCTCTACTTCTGAGAAATATGCAACATGGACACAGTACCTTGACAGCGACTCTGATGAGTGGCTCGTTTTTAATTAGATTCTCGGCCGTTCCTTCGTAGACCATTCCGAAGGTCCCGGCACCAATCTCACGCAGGATCTTGATCTTCTCACGAGGCACCTCCCATTCATCAGGCACGTACACTGAGCACACGACGTACATAAGCATAAAACATGACAATCAACCACAAACGTCAGGCACACAGTGGCACGCGGGAGCAAATGCCCATTCTAAATTCTGCGCTGTCGGAAAAACGTGGAAACATGTTCTTCTTTTTGGAAATTTTCGGTATAAAAAAACCTCCATTTTGGAAAAACTCAAGGTCAAAACTAAAACACTGAACATCCAAAATCCCGTTTGTTTGAAATTTGCAGCGGTGCATCGGAATTCTGTCAAAAATTTGCTGTGTCTGTGGGAAAAATGCAACTTGCTGTCCTACCTACTTTGTCAACTGGCGACACCACTGACAAATACAAATCTTATGATCAAACTGCAGCATAATACCCAACGACATTTCTAAGTTACAACTAAAAAAAGGTACACGGACACCAAAATTAACAAATGTATTTTATCTATTTTCATAAAACAGCATAACTTTCTGATAATTTTGATAGTAAGATCACCGACCAGCGTTTGGTCAACATGAAAAACCTACATTTGAAATCGACGATCTAAGAAAAGGCCGTAGAAAACGAACCGCCACGTTGACAGGCTAGTGACATCACCGGCAGGACACGTCGTCAATGTAAAATACGCATATAAACGTAAGCATTATAAAATCATATTTTCTAACTATGTACTGCTGCAGTTGTCATGCGACACAGTATTTTTGTCATTAAAAATATAAAAAAATTAATTGATAAACACTGCCTGTGTTCCCCGGCGATGTCACTTCCGGTCACTGACCTAGATAGATTATTTTGCATAACGTAACATAACACTGCATTTTGTTACAATCTGTGCATTATTTTCATATATTTATAAAGCTTAAATCAACATATTATATACGCAAGGTGAAATGTCTAATTCAGATCTACACAAATTTCACAATTGAGTTTGACCGTGGCCATGGACCTTTAAAGGAAAGGTATCACATATGGAGCTGTTTTTGTTTAACCTACTAACACATTTCAATGTTGGTGAATTTTATGGGACTGACATTTGTTAACCTCTTTTACGCGAATATGTTGATGATGCAGTGATCACAAGCGTGAATGAATATAATTTATGACCATTAACAAACAGTCAAAAATCCACCTATATTATTTTCATCTACAGCCAATGCACAACCGTTTCTCAAAATCACGATAAAACAAACGACGCACCTTCTCCAACCACATCATAGACTGGATTTGGTGACAGAACGTACAAGCCGTTCTCCGTCATCAGCCGTTCTTGCCTGCCGTAAAATAACAGAAACGTCTTTGTTATTAGTCAGCAATATTCTAACCAATCACTTGCTTAGTCACCGACTTATCTTACTCCATGAACCATCATGAGATATTAATATTGTGACACGATAGTGCTCCTAGTGAAGAAATATAATTACATTGCAGACTAAGTCTCTCTGTCATACATACCGTAAAACTTTGAATAAAAGCTGTGTCCCATATAAATGCTGGGTCCCAGATACAAGCTGGGGGTCAAAGAATGTTGTAGTAATAGAAGTCAACGACTTCTGTTCGAACGTTTTGCAGTAATATTTGCCATATCATTATAGGAATATAGTGAGTAAAGTACATAAATGGCATGTTTCTTAAAGGCACACTGCGGCACAACATGACAAGCTTGTTAAGCTGTACCTCTCTCAATTTCCTTCTTATTTCATGCAAATAAACGGTCAACACCCTTTGACTATTGACAAGTAGTCTATGATAAAACAATATCCCATATATTAACAAATACACCATAAAAAAGAAAAACAACCTAATTTCATGAAATCTATTAGTTACAAATCTGTTAACATAAATGATTACTATAGTAACTTACCGCTTCTTGATGCACCAGATTGCGACAAGGACGGCAATAATGGCACAAACGACAATGGACGCAGCAAGCAGACCCACTATGAGCGGTATTGCTGCCGTGAAATCTGACAGATGCCACACAACACATTCACGTGACGCTGACAATTAATGACAGAATCAGCGACGTCAATAGCATAACACGAATTCATTCTGAAATTCACACAATATCTGTGAATGTAAGCTACTGCATATATGTTTGGCTGCACATGAAAACTATGATGACTGAAATACAAACATAAAACAAGACCAAATATGGCTGCTCTTAGAACTCTTCTTCACTGACAAATGACAAACAAAAGCCTCAGATATGTTGGCCCAGTCATGACTCGTTATGCTGCCACCTCCCTAACCTTTGACTAGCATGTACCAGTTACTTTTTCCTCAAAACTTTTCACAACAATTTTCGTTTCTTTTCAGACGTTTTAGACACATGAATTGGCTACGTAATACTGTACATTGCACAACTAAATGATCAATAAACAGTCGACTAAAGTCCCATATCTCTGGACTAGGAGCAGATATCAACATATACTCTCTTCACCGATCTCTAGGAAATAGTCGTCCTAAAAATCTCATCAGATGAAAAAATTTTGTGGCGGCACATGTTGGGGTTCAGCAGCAAAGAGAAACCGGGGTGATTTTTGGACTCCACATGTGGAATGCTACCAGTACAGCCCTCATACATGTGATATGGCAAAATGCAGCTCAAAACACACCACTTGATGTGACGTAGAAATACTGATATTCAGTCCATGAGCCATTGCCAGCTAACGACGTTACTCGTATGCGGAAAGACCAGTTGCCGGCAGCCAGCCGACTGGCGACATAACCGCCTTCTGCCAGATATTGCTGGTATGGAATGCAGTAGATCTCCGGCTTGTACTGCAACACACACAGAAATGACACACGGAAGCAATTAACAGTTCAGACCAAATCAAATTAACACCAGGCTACACTGTACCGGTACTGCTTTTTGAGATAAATAAGTTCAGTCACAAAACACAAAAGCTAGGCCAAATGTCAAAAATGTGGCCATATCAAAGTTGGGTATTTTCCCCTGGTTCAAGAATCATTAGTCATTTGCGAGCTCCCATTGTAAATGGTGGGGAAGATAGATTTTGAAAATGAAAGAATTTCCAACTTCGAAAGCCTCATGGATCAGGTTATGTGGTACATCATCACTTAGCTCTCATTGAGCTCTACCTACACACCAAATTTCGCGTTTGAATCTGACAAACTACAAAAACCTTTTTTGTGGACAAACAGATGTACAGAGGAGACGCTAGCTTTATTAGGTCAACTACGAAGTCCATCTAAAAATCACCGAAAACCATAAACGTGTTGCCGTGGCTACTAACGTTGGAAACGTCGGCCTTGACAAGCTCAATGTCGTAAAGAACAATTAGTCCGTTGGGTGATGGTGGGTTAGTCCACAGTATACGCACTTCACCCGTACCACTGTTGTCCGAGCTCTTCGACGTCGTGTCCACGGTGATGTTGCGAGGATCTATTGTATCAGCTTTGTCTACAAATAAACAGACAAAATGACGGAACAGCCAGTTTCAGCACACAAATAACATTGGCACGTACGTACAGAATGTAAGCAGTATCTGTTGTAATTACCTGATTTGCAATGGTTTAGAGTTTCTATCAATCAAAAAACTTAATTCACTCAGATGATTTTTATTCATCGATACTACAGCGCTGGCATTTTGGCATTTCAGCACCAGACTTCATGTAACTCCTGAATTCCCAATGTCTTGTTATCAAATAACAGCCTGGGAATGTCATTAGCACTGTGTCAAACAGCAGAGATACTCTACCATTTCGTACAAAACTGTTCCAACCTATCTCCATGGCATCTTGCTCAAGGCAGCTAACACAGCACACTGACTCACTGGTTGAAATAGTATTTCTGGCAAATGTAAAATTTATCGAGCTAAGACCTTTATTTACTACTAACCTGATATTCGGCAACCACTGTTGCCTTCCCAGAACACTAGATGTTGTAGCAATATCCAGCGGCAAACTGAAATTGTTTTCAGGAAAGCAGACATGGTTGCTAAAGCAAGATGACATACATGGTCCTTGTTTATTTAACTCACATTGGTAAGCAAGGGTTTTTTTAATTTAATGAATTTCTACAGATTATTAACAAGTCGCCATTTCTCTTTAACCCACCACATCAAAGGACTGAAAAATGACAGTGCAGAGACGAAAATTCGTGGAAAGTGAGGCTAGCATAACACTACCATGCTGATATGGTGTGCCGAGTTCACAGTCTGGCAGTAGTTTTTACAGGTCAGTTCGTCCCCGCTGTCACTTGACCAAGTACATCAAAGCACAACAAATAAACTGATAGTATACAGGGTGGTCCAAAAAAACGGATACCCAGTTTTATTTTGGGAGAACTTCGGTAATTCAGCACCGATTTTAACCATTCTTTCACTGTTACAAGCAGGAATTTATGGCGCGTAAACGTGAAGTTCTTCAACCCACCGCACCTTTATTGTGTGACCACATTACCTAGGAAAACAGTTCTCTGTTCGTAAGCCCATGATCAAACAGCGATCATCCTTTGTTATTCTGCCCATATCAAACGATTTATTCTAAAAATTATTACTGATAAACAAAGTAAATAAACACAATATGACGTAACAATGA
>Ga0056128_1004674_pt1 | contig 17163 bp, 11 predicted proteins | sample WorMetLIZISLAND2_FD_71113 | JGI IMG/M metagenome (GOLD analysis project Ga0056128, IMG submission 71113) | Marine gutless worms symbiont microbial communities from Max Planck institute for Marine Microbiology, Germany - Olavius geniculatus... ... | reverse complement strand
TTAACGCAAGTACAACTTTTGGGGCACCGCCCCCCTTAAAATTTGGGAGGGCAAAAAACGTGCCAAAATCGGTGCGATTTACGACAACTTTCGAGTTTGAGCGCAAATATCTCTGGAACCAATGAAGGTAGCGACAAAATCTAAACGGCGTTGATGAGAACGATCCTATCTGCGTTGAACAAAGAAAATTTTGTGAAATTCCGTCCACTAGGAACAAAGTTATAGGCGCTCATGTTGACCTACCCTAAGTCGACAATGCGCGTTCGGCGTATGCCAATGCATTTGAGTTCGGGCCACGTGACTTTGATGCCGGGGAAATTTTACCCCTCCCCGTCTTTACTCCCCCCTAATTTCCCCCAATCGGACTTAGGGCGCTGGGCGGACTCACGTTGGGCTTTGCCCCAAATTTCTAGTTTTTGTTTGCTTTCAAAGTTTTAACAAAAACAAACTGCACGTAGTCCGTTATGCTGCAGTGTTTTTACTTTAGTTTCCATGGCTACAGTTAGTGTGTCACTGTTGATATTAGTTATCATCTAATATTATACGGCAATGTGACGGCATATGTTATAAAATAAAAATCAATAAATTATTACCCGTCCCCCCGTTCCTACTTCTACTGGACTGCAACCGGAGCCACACAAATTTTATATTTTACGCCTAACGATAACTGTAATAGAGAAATAAAAAATAACTATATAGAAATTAAAACGGAAATCTTTTGAGGTCTAAAACGTCTCCGTTGCTGCCATACATTTCTTTGCTGCTGCTGCTGCTGCTGATGATGATGATATAGATCTGCTGGTCTGTGTACTAGTTACTGCCGCTGCGTGCGACCCACGCAGCTTCCTCGCGGCAGTCAATAACCTAGGTCTGCTGTCCTATATAGCAGTCTGGTGGCATATCTGTCCTTGTCCTTGAGACGTTTGTCCCGTGTCCCGTCTTACCCATCACTTTCACTAGATCGGCCGGATTCACGGTAGCCCAGCTACGTCATAAGATTATCTTAAGATATTTCTACTGCCCGTATTTTTTCGGCATTGTCGCTAAGTTTTTTTCTCTGTCAGAAAGATAACTCACAAACCGCTGCACTTAGCTTGATGAAATTCTGCACGTACTTGTAGGATCTCGACAATCTTTAGAAGTCTATCAAATATCATGGTCACAGGTGAAAGATCACGCCAACTTGGGTATTTGTGCGTTTTTTGTGTACACGATTTGCGAGCACTGTTTAGCTTTAAGCGAAAGCTTTAGGCCTAGGCTACTTGCTACTTTTTATAACATAATCTTCTCACATAAAGTCGTGTGACAATGCAATGACAGTCAAATGTATGGTAGGAATCAAAGATGTAATAAACTTTTTTACGTCTTTTATTTCTTTTTTACATTTTAACGTTTTTATTTTTAAAAAATACGTTTAAGAAAATTCTGCCAAGAACTTTGAGAAGCACTTTTGAAAACACAGCAACAAAATGATAGGCTGCGGTAATTCATTTAGCCATCAGGCGGCGTCATTTAGAAGGGTAGTGGGAGGGAGTGGAGGAGTCTGCGGACCCCCAAAGATTTATTGATTTTATTTTTTCTCTGTAAATTGTACGTTTGAAACAGTGAATTACTGCTGCAAAAACAATACGTTATGTAGACTGAGACCTTTAAAGATTACCGAGACCGGAAATGACGCCACTGTTAGCTAGTCTAGTAATAAATGGTCTTATGACCGCAAGATCAAATTGAAATTGAATGCCAGCTACATTGCACCCGCAGCACAAAAACTTAACAAATTAAGACCAAAGTCCTTTTATTCAACGTTTTAAAATCGTTTTTTTTTTCAATTTTTTGGAACGTTTTTACATCTGTTATCGAAGGTAAACGGTAGCCTTGGGACCTTATACAGAGACAACGACAGAGGCAAATAGCTGTTGTTGCAAAAGGTTATCGGGCGACGTGTGTCCACGAAGGCTCTAATAGAAATGCATGAGACAGATAAATGCGGGATGCTTTGGCATTGTGTCCATGCGAGCCGCCCGACCGCTAGCCCAAGCTTAGTGCGTGGTTGATTTCCTGACAGTGGGCGAGGCGTTGGCTGCAGAGTAAAGCGTAGGCAGAACCATTCTTTTTATCCCGGGAAAGCTGCAGATGTAGGCGTAACAAAATACACGTAGGATTACTTTAAAATAAACCGTTGATTAGGAATTAAAGAACAAGAAGACAGTGGTTTTTACCCCCCCATACCTGGAATCTAAATCGGGAGATTTTAGACGTAGGCAAAGTCGCTGTATCGCCAGCGATTTTGCCCACGCTCTATCTGTCACATAAACCTTTTTCGTTCAATGGACGACGTGATTTTTTTTTATTTTGCAGATATTAACAATATTACTCCTAACATTACAGTAGTGCGCTAGACTTTCGTATTAGATGCGCTCTATAGATCTGTTTTGAATTGGATTGGATTGGATTTGGCCTACGGAAAACCCATCGCAGAGCTACGGAGCGTCACCAGCCATATGGGATCACACGATGTTAGGCCTACCTGCCATGCACCCGACAGTCCAACAGAGGTGAACGCGCCCCGCCTTAACCCCAGTCAGACAGACCCGTGCTCAACTTAGGGCCACCTAGCTCGGAGGTCTGGAAGGCTGAGTTTTCCCCGGTGTTGGTTATACCGGCATGATTTACCTGTAAGCAGACAATCGCCCATCCACTTAGTAACCACTTGACAGCGACCCGACCGGGAGTCGAACCAAAGACCTCGCGTCGCGATCGCAAGTCCGACGTCTTGACCGTTCCAGTAAAAGCATGGATAAAACTAGAAAGCAGTCAGAGCCCGCAGACCTCCGCCAAAGCCATGTTGTTCGCCAGATGGCAGCACCATGTTCGGTTTGGCAGCGGTTTCCTTTATGCCCCATTGAAAGCGATGTTAACGAAAATTTCAGTGATCCAGAATCCAGGATTCCTTCCGGATCAACCCCAAAATTAAATCGTTGGTAGTTTTTGCCATTCCCGACATTCCCAGAAAATTTCAGAAAGATCCGTCCATAACTTTTTGAGTTATCTTGCTGACACACACACAGACAGACAGACAGACAGACAAACAAACAAACAAAGTCTGGCAAAAACATAACCTCCTTGGTGGAGGTAATGACTGTTCTGTGGTTGCAGAAGATCTGTCGCTGACTCCGGACCACTAGGCCTTACTTACTATGTCAGCAGCGAGGACGATGCTGCATAGGGCGCCGCCAGACGTGACTTCAATGAACTTTCATCAGTTACCCGCAGCATCTGCCCTTCGCTTTTCAACTGTCCCACCGCCACCGGGCGTCGTAGCTTCGTCACAGCAACATCAGCAACAACATCGCGTTTTTCAGTTTCCTCTACACCCCCATCAGTCACGCCCTCTTCCGGTGGTCGGAGGTTTGCATCCGCAAGAACACGAACAGGCTCTGTTTCGCCTGATGCCGCACCAGCAGCGTAGGCTCGACTTGCCCGCCAACACACAGGTAGGCCTACGTGTTTAAAGCACAGATGTAAAAAAAAAACGTTTTTTACGTTTTTTTTATTCTTGCCACATTTTTTACGTTTTTTTTTGCTAAACGTTTTTTTTTTATTTTAAAAAAAACGTGCATTGAAAATCCCATCAAAAGCTTTGTGAAGCACTTTTGGGACCACATAAACGAATTAATGAGTCATAGTGATGTAGTTTACTTAGTTAGTCCAAATACACTAAATAAAATGTTTTTACTAGTATATTTAGTTAGTTTAATGCTATTGTCTTATGACCACGCAGCTGAATTGAAGTTAAATGAAGTTCTCTTTATCTAAACTATAATTCCAGGTATACTGCATTTACAGCATTAGGCATTAGGAAAAAAGTTGAACACATTATGGCCAACGTTTTTTATTCAACGTTTTTAAACGTTTTTTTAATCCTTGCTACGTTTTACGTTTTTTAACGTTTCTTTTTATTTTTTCCTGGAACGTTTTTTTTACATCTATGGTTTAAAGGGTATAGCCATGTACTGTGGTATAGCTCTCCATGGAGAACTCATATCAGAGTTACGGAGCGTCACCTGCCACATGGGATCGGACAGTGTTACCTGCCACCCGACGCAGGTGAACGCGCCCCGTCTCAAACCTAGCCAGACAATTACCTGACCCAGAAAGATGAAAGGCTGAGTTGACCTTGGTGTTGGATATATACGTGAATGGTTTAAGTAGTAACCACCCACTTGATAGCGACTTGATCGGGAGTCGAACACACGATCTCTTGATAGTAAATCTGACATTCTACTTTTACGCCACCAAGTCACCAAATAACAAGGACCAAAGTATTATGGCAAAAGGCTGAATCGCCGTGGCAAGTCACCCAACTCGTCGTTCGTATTCGCCCCAGGAGGCAGCATACGACTGAGGTTTCGCTTCAGTTTGCAAATTGCATATTTTGGCTCATAGGTTCAAAGTCCCAAATGTGGATCCCCTGGGGGTCAGGGGCCCCGTATTTTATGATCTGAATATCACTGCACGTGTCATTAATTTTTGCATGCAATCGTGATAGGCTGCTGTCTGCTCAGGTCAGCTCAGTCTGCTACCCTCAGCGGGATGGGAACTAAGCTTTATGTTTTCTTAATTACTACTTACATTTTCCGGACATAGACAAGCTCAGCTCAGATCCTGGATGCGCGGCTTTTTGTCTCCGTGACAAAGTAAAAAAAAACTCCCGTGCACGGAGCGCCGGACACTCAACCGACCGGAGCTATAAGATACACTGCCGGGGAAATGAAAGAAAGAAAGACCCTGGTTGATGCGTGGTAACAAGTGTCGCCATTTCCGGAAGAGGAGCAAACAACGACACCTAGTGAATGACGCGTTATTGTGTTTGCGTCTCGTATTATGAGATTATCCTTGAGAAGACTATCGGCTCACGAGGAGCTGTAGGATCTAATCCAGTGGCCTGGCTTGGCTAGTCGGGCGATGGCCTGGGTACGGTAGCCTTTAACACCCCAGAATAGCTCCACAATTTCCCAAAACACTCCACTTTTTTCCCGATTACTCCACATTCTCCCAATGTACTGTGTATCATTTTAGTTCACCATGAAACACTTAAATGCAACGCAATATATATTAAGTATTGATTAGAGCCTTAGGCTAATGTTGATTACCGTAGGCCTACTAGTCGGGTGATGGCCTGGGGACAGTGTCGCGTCTGTCTGTCCTTGGCGAGAGGTAATTATTTGGGCGGCCCACGTGTCAGTTCCATGAATTACCGCTCATCAATGTACAGCGCATACCTACCTACCTGCTTCCGCGAGCAGCGGTCTACACCGTGACTAAACAAGAAAAGCCCAGCTAACGCAAAGGGGAACGCGCGACAGCGTTGCGTGTGCGAAGGCCCGGTGCGAACGAAATCTAAGCTTACAACGATGTTTCATTTAGACTCGACAGCAGATGACGCCGGGGGCCATATCCAGTGCATGGATTTCAGTATTGCGCGCCATGTGCAATGCATGAATTCAACTATTGGCTGAAAATCGCAATTTTTTTCTGCTCCTCTCATTTAGCGCCCTCGTTCGGGGTGACCCCTTTCGAATTTATGGAAAAGTTTTACTGATCCTGAAACTAGAGTCTTCCAGGCAGCCGACGGTGAAAATTTCGTGATCCTAGCTTGCACCGTTTTTTGACTGATCCACCCGTGTGACAGACAGACGGACAGACAGACAGACAGAATTGTGATGGCTAAGACGCGCTACGTAAAGCAGTACCTGCTGTCGCGCGTAAAACGTGCCACCAGACTTTTGTTCATAACATCGTCAAATGTCAGCCGATTTTCGAAAATTCTTTCATTGGTAAACTCCGCTGAAAATTTGCAATAACATGAGTGTTAAATGTCCTCGATCTTGCTACGATGTGTTATTTTTGTTTACCAACATTTCGCTTTTCTATTGCGTTTCTCCGTAGCGTGTTCTGTCGTCTGTCATCTGTCACATTAATGTGCATTCTTCTTCAACCGTCGGACGGATTTTGATGACATTTTGCAGATACACTTGTGGGGCTTTCTTGACACTGTGTTAAATGGGGGTCCCCCGTTGGAAGAGGAAATGGAGGTCAGAATCCAGTCAATGTATGTAATTTTAAATTCGAACCAAACTATCAATCCTAATCCTATGACGCCTTTTGACGAATACAAGCTAGTTTTTGGGTGGTTTTGCCACATCAATTTCGTTTTTTTTTCCAAATTTCTTTGGTCCTTGTTATTAAACGTTTGATAACATGTTTTTTTTGCTTCAGAGTGTAATGTCGTCGTCATCCAGGGTGGTTGTTTGTCGTTGTCGTGTCGTTCACTAGATGGCGCCTGCGGGCGGTCATTTCTCGGCGGCGGAGGGACATCTAGGCCTAGGCAGTGCGGGGGCGACTCATCATCAGTCGTTCAGCGGCGCCTCGCCAGGTGGCGATACCTCCGTGCGTCAGCGGCTTATTGTGAGACACCCGCAGCACGCCTGCTTGATTCAGACGACGTCAGCCGCTGACGACGCGTGCTGTAAAGGTCAGTGGTAGTGGAGATGGGAAAGAAAGAACCCTCAGCGCTAGGGTTCGGTTTGGTTTCTGTTCGACTTTGGGAATCTGCGTTCTAACAGCGTTTGACTGTAGGTTTTAAATCGACTTTGCTTTAAAAAACCTTTGTTGTTGAACAATTGAACTGTTGAACTGAAATTAAAATGATCATGTGCGGTATTTAATAAATTATAAATAATTCATTGTTGTAAACTTCCAAACTATGATTTCTGCATTTCACAAGGTAGTGTAGCAACATTATTAAGATAAAATAGGCAAAACTGTAGTCATTTATGCCTACGCCAAGATTTTTCGCGATGTTGCGTGCCGAAAACTTAAAATTGGCCAACGTGACACGGAGCCATTCAAAAACTAACACTGGCACCGTTTTTGAGACACGGTGTAGAATATTTTATCGATATTAATTTATTCAAGTGTCCATTTAATTTAGCCAGTGGTCATTATCACAATTTTGGTTGATTTTTTATCATAATGTTTCCGTTTGAAAGAGAAATATGTATGCATATACTCGAGTTCGAACAATTGCTCGAGTCCAATTACGGACTCGAATAACTACTCGAGTAGATACTCGAATACTGGGCACATCACTAGTCGTTGCTTGTTGCGAGCGGTCAATCTCCTTCGCGTTTAATTACGAACGCTGATGACGGTGACCGCAATGCACGGCCGCTAGTGGATAAAAACTGCGAATGGATATGGATGGTGCGAGGCCAGTATTCTGAAGACCAAGTTCAAGGCCAACGCCATCAAGTAAGTATGTAAGTGAGGTAAGTATTATGCTACAATATTGTGCTGTGCAGATTTCAGTCTAATATTATTCAAACAATGATGAATCATAAAAATGCTTAAACAAGCATGGTTTCAGTTTCTTAATTTGCACAGCACGTTGATTACAAGTGACTAAAGGCCAAGGCGCCGGTGCCAAGGTCAAGGCCAAGGTCACGTTTTTTGTCCTCGAGCTCTCCTCGAGGTCAAGGACAATCAAAGACAATCCTCGAGAACCACATCCTTGGCTGTTTATATAAAAAAAACTGCGAATACTGCCTATTCATCTAGGTGCGACCTTCACGACGAAACGTAACGTAACGTAATGCGTGTTCCGCAGCTTTTTTCAGCTTTCGACCGTTCACCGTTCTAATTTACTTACTCGTAGTGCTTAAGTGATTTAAGCCCAGTCTTTTATATCCAGGGGTCATCAGACTTGACCTTTGCGGAATGCGGTCACACCCAGTAGTGTCGTGACACACGGGGTAATGGACAATTGTTATTCTAGTATTTTGGAAAACTTTTCCTTTATAAATACAAAATTTTAGGCTGAGATGTCTCATTTTGGGTGAATTTTGTGGCAAAAAAATGAAATTGTGAGCACCCGTATCTCCCTGGCGGAAATTTGCAGTTGCGATGTCATAGGCCTAGAGCATAGCCAAGGCCTGACATCAATGCACATGCTGCTGCTTCGCTTTCCAAGGAGTTGTTTTTGCAAGGAAATAAATGTTTTAAAGTGGAAGGAAAATGGTAGATTTTGGCGAAGTGCGGGATTTTCAAGGAGCAGAAAATGCAACGAAAGATACAGTTGAATCTGTAATGAAAGGAAATGGCAAGAAATGAAATTTGGAGGGAAATGGAAAGTGTAAGGAACGAAATTTGCAAGGAAGCCGTACTGCAATACATTTTCTCCCACAGTTAAGAAGTGGTAAGCTACTAGCCTACTACATCGACAAGTTGAAAACTAGGTATCCTACTCCGTGGTGTCACGTAAAGTGTAGCCACGGCATGGCCAAGATCCCGAATGTTTTAAGCTGATGGGCACAGCTTGCGTGAATTAAAGATATGAACCACATCTACATCTTGAACAAAACTTTCTCATAGCAAAGGGAAGAAGCCCAAAAAGGAAAACGTGAGTCGAAAAACGGAGGGAGGGCTTGAACCCGATTTTGATTCCAGATTTTTGACGCACTACAGCTATTCTGCAGGAGTCTTTTTTGGCACGGTTGTCCTCTGTCTGTCTGTCTGTCTGTCTGTCTGTCACGAATGTATTGTGGCTAAACGGTAACTCGCAGGGGGTGGCGATAGTACCGTCGGATAGGGCACTGGCGATTTCCTATAGGCTATCAATAGCCTACTAACGATGTCTTCATCTGCAGTGGTTTGGCAGCAATTTTCAATTGAATGTTTTAAGCTATAAGTGGCCGTATCTTGGAAACGGTGAGAAATAGAACCAAGGTTACTATTAATCACTAATAGAAAGTGGCATACCTCTTTTCAGATTACATGAACTGATTGACCTTGGATGACGTTGAAGGTCATTACTTCAACCGAAACGGTATAGGCTGTAGCGCTTTTTCCCTAGCGACAGCTGAGTTTTCTTGTTTTTTGGCGGGGTTGATAGAAGCCACTGTAAGGCACGACATCAGTCTACGTGTCTATGTGTGTGCAGACGGCAGTGTGATGATGGACGCTTCGGAGTGTAACGGCGTGGACGGCGGGTGCAGCAGTCGTTCAAACAGTCCTCAGTCCGCTGACACCGCTACAGTTGATGCCAGTGCTGCTGCAATGCACGTGTTGTGGAGACATGGTTACTGCAAGTGGCCCGCCTGCGACACGAACTGTGATAACGCCGCTGTCTTTCTCAGGTCTTCAGTTTTCAGACCATCTGGGTAGTTTAGTATTTTAGCCGACCGTACTTAAGTAACGGCCGAACTATTGGTACGAGTTATCGTCTGTTTCTCCGTCTGTCTGTCGTCATCGTCGTATGTAACGGATGTAATGTGACTTAGTGTTAGGTTGTAGGAAAAATCTTTTTTACAAGAATCATTAGTCATCTGCCTTGTACCTAGGCATGCAAATAAAATTTTAGCGATCTAGTGCAAGTGTAACATTTTCAAATTGGGGATTGAATAAAGGAGGGTAAGAAATTCAATGGAAAAATAACCGTATCTCGAAAACGGTGAGATATAGGGTCTGCTCCATTAACGTGGATTGTAGCTTTTCAGAGCAGCGTTCGGTTAACACAGCGTGCATGGAACTGTCACTTCTGAGAAATCGCATTTTCTCCCTGATTGGAAGTCGGACGCTGGTCTTCGGACGTAGGCGGTACGGTAGGCTTTTCCTAGCGACAGCTGGGTTTATTGTTGAATATGGTGGCTTAGTAGCGTAACGGATAGGGCATTGGATTTGCCATCGCGAGGTCGCTAGTTCGACTTTTGGTCCAGTCGCTATCAAATGGTCAGTACCTGGATGGTTGATTGACTGCGGGCAGGTAAAAAAATCTAGATGAACTTAGTTTTCCATCCGTCCGAGGTAGATAAATCGAGTAACGTAGCGGCCTGATTACAGGCCAGTAGTCCAAAGGGGCACTGTAGTCCGACAGCCACTATTTCGACCGAAAAACTGTTAATAGGAATCAATTAAAGTCAATAATACTGCTACAAAACACTTGCTGCGTCCAGAAAAAGGGCGGTAAATGCATTTGCCCATGAGAAGTGCATTATTTTGTACGTTTGTTTTAACAAAAACAAAAACGCGACATGAAAAAGTACAGAAACATTAAAAAGCACGAAAAACATGTTTAAAAAAACTTTCATAACGCATATTTTTTTACATTTTTGGTATAATTGCGTGTTTGCAGGCACTTACACGAGGTGCATAAACCGGATGACAAAAACGTCGTGCAAGTTCGCCTTCAGATGCAGCTTGTTAGCCAGTTACAAGCTCAGGTAAACTACTATACCACACTACACTGACACTGTTGTTGTTGTTGTCGTCGTCGCAAAGCAGTAGTAGTAGTATTAATCGTAGTATAGTATAGTATAGTAGTAGTGTTTCATCCGCAATGTCTGAGGCTGTGAATACCGATTTAGACGGATTACATTCAAAGGTTAAATTGAAATTTTAAGCACCCCGCAATCACCTGTTAAAAATTGTAGCTGCTTGTCAGAAATCTGCAACTTAGTGCATTTTCAGCATTTAGTGGGAAATTCTGGGTTTGTATGTTTAAGCAAATATTGCACGACAATGTGCAACTAATTGGCTGATAAAAAATAAATAAATTTATCTGTTTGTCTGCAGCTGTCGAAGGAGCAGAGTCGTCTGTACGCAATGATGGATCACCTGGGCGTGCACGTGAAACCGACACACCTGGACGACTGGACTACGAGTGATGGACTAATGTCGTCACGCCTACCACCAGCGCTACTTAGACCCGAGTCGCCGCCCGCACCGCCTCCGATGAATTTTTCCACGTCCTCACATCCACTGGTATTGATATGTAGCGTTGTCTGTCTGTCTGTCTGTCTGTCTCTCTGTCGTCTGTCACATCTATCGGTGCGTGCCTTTTTATTGCTTTCCGCACCAACTTGTCTCTTGATTAATTTTATTTCTTTGAATCAATTTATTGTTCTTCACTTTTTATATTGTATTGCATATTTTAACATTGTAATGTAATTTAGCGGTTTTAGTGCTGAAAGGATAAAACTTACTCATTTACTTACTTACTTACTACCACTCTATCATAATAATGCCATCATCATCATCATCATCATAATTATCAGCCCTTACCGAATCGGACATAAATAGGCTATACTACGGTAACTGCAGGGTATTTTCAGAATATGTTTAGTCACGTATCGTTTTTATTACGCAACGTTGTTCGTCGTCAGCCGATGTAAACAAGTTTTGTTTTATGCAAATGAACTGTAATTTTGTCATGATTGTCAGATTAAATGACAAAACTGACGTCCTGTTTTCTAAGCGGTAGCTGACCTTTTTGTTTTGTTGACAATTCAGTAATTGTATTTGACAACGCAGACAGGAGAAGCCGCAAAGCTTGCCTATCAGCCGGCGGCAACAGTCGCAGTCAGCCCAGCACCTGTTCCCTATGAACCTGCTTCAATGAGGAATATACCGCCATCACTGCACGATGAGATCTCTATGTCAGAAACACAGCAACCACTTGGCGCTACTACTGAACCATATCATCATTATTCTCCTGGACTCGTGGTCTTACCTCCGCCACCGCGAGGAGGAGCGGAGACTTCACATCACCCCACAGCCGCGCCGGGGGTCAGTTTCAACCATGCCGCTGCTACGTCCTCTCTGCCGCCAAGGACCAACTTTGAAGTAAGAACGCTTACTTTCGGGGCGTCCACACCATTGACATTTTTTTCGGGCGGGTGGAGGAGAAGAGTGTGGAAAGAAAGGGAAAGAAGAACGCAAGGGGAGGGCAGAATGAGGAAAGAAGAGGGGATGCTGGAAGGGAGAGGCATTGGTGCAACCTGGGGAGGTAGCTTTCTGATGCTGGTAGTGTATGCACGTCCCTGAATTATCTCGTCTCAACAACGGTGTTGTGGGTTAAAAAGAAGGCAGGACAGGAAGTTGCAGTTCTCCAACATGCACGGCAAATTTCCGACAGCGGAGATTGTGTTCTCATAATTTTGATTTTGCCCATAAATCTTCTCAAAGTGGGGATTTTGCTCTAAGTTGCGCATTTCTGCACAAACGTTTTTCAACAAGAAGAAGAATTTTTTATTATTTTCCAACAACTCAAAATTTGGGAAAGGTGCACTTGTCCCCTATTCCCTTTGTCTGCCACGACGCCACTATCTGTCGTTGAATCATACTAGCTCAACTGGCGTTCAGAAAGTTCGTAGTTTCGCATTGTTAACCCCTACCAGAAGATTATGTTGGTGTCAAGTTTCAACATAGCCTACGGAATGGACCAAAAATCCGGGCACTTTGTTTGACAGCCTGCAACTTTGTAAAATATTGACCACGTCGGTACCAAATTTGACACACGTCAACGCTATTTTATTCTTAGCATTCATTCGTCATTTATTCAGGCATATTAACAAGGACGCAAGCCTCAAGGCCAAGGCCAGGACCAAGGACTGTGATTTTGTCCTTAAGGACAACCCAAGACCAAGGACCAAGGCCAAGGACAACATCTCTGCATTTATTCGATATAACTTTTGAAAATAAAGTAGCGCCATCTATTTTGATGATGTATCATTTTGTTCCAACGTTGATATTGTGCAGACTCGCTTGAATGCATTAAAGTTAAAATCTGTGTACAGCTTTTTGTGGAAAACCCATCGCAGAGCTACGGAGCGTCACCTGCCATATGGGATCAGACAGTGTTACCTGCCTTTGAATGGACTCATGAGGTGTTACTTGCCAATCCACACAGGTGAACACATCCTGTATTGACCCAACCAGACATACGTCGGTACTCAATTTACCTACCTCGAAGGGATGGAAAGCTGAGTTGACCTTGGTGTTGTTTATACGATTACCTGTCTGCAAACAGTCACCCATAAAAGTAGTAACCACCTGCGCGATAGCGACCCGACCGGGAGTCAAACCTGCGACGATCGTTAGTCTTGTTAAGTTAAGTTAAGCTAAGGTAAAGGGCTAAGAGATGGGGACTAAGTAGTAGCTTACTGGCTACGGTGTGAAGTCCTCGTGTGGCTTATTGGGGCGGTGCTATGTCTGCTTGCTGCAAACCGCGGGTCTAGTTGTTCGCGGACGCGGGCAATGGATGGCCGCATAGTGTGCTGTGGTATCACTAGCTCTTGCCATTCAGCTGCCACTTGCCCATAGATTGCAATTCGCAAGTCTGACTCACGTAAGAAACGGTATACAAGCAAGTAACTAACATGTACATTCATCTTTTGCTTTTTACCTAGCCGTTATGCCACAAAACATAAGTTTGCTATACGGCTGTTGTAGGCGCCGATGTTCGAAGTGTCATCGACTTCAGCCGTCGCTTCGATCACGCCAGCATCATCTCGTGTCAGCGATCATCTTTCATCAGCAGCGTCAGCGGCGTCAGTGGGTTCTGATGTTGTTGTTCCTCCTCCCGCCGTATCCATGACAACGACGCCTCCTCCTCATGCCGCCATGGCAACGTCACCGGGCGCCGTGGCCGTGACGTCACAGCATCACGCGACCACGGCAGCACAACATCACGTGACGTCATCACACCACGTGACCATGGGACATCGCGTGACATCACCGGCAAAGCACGTGACGTCGCCGTCACAGCACGTGACGTCATCGCATCACGTGACCCCGGCGTATAGGCCACCAGCCATCACTACTGCGTCTGCGGCGAAGACTTTGCCCGCTCTGGTTCGACGCCGGGTACCCGACAAGTCGCATCTGCCAATCGCCGTAGGTCAGTCAGCGAATTTGTCTATGCACTAATGATGGTTAGGTGTCAAGAAAACAAATTCTGCCTTCGGTTTCAGCCAGCTTAAACATAGGGACAGGGGGTGCAGAAAAAATATATTTTTAATTTTAATCCCAGGACATGTTATACAATATTTCAGAACAATTCATAAACAGTTAATGGCACACTAAATGGTACTTAAAAGTTATGAGAACCAAAGTAAACGCATGGCAGCATTACACACTAGATGCAAACAGTTTTTAAAGTAAAACTTTGAAAGCAGACTAAAAACTGCAATAATATTTTTGAGGCTGTAATAAAATAAAATTAGTGACACGGGTTTTTAGGTACAAACGGCAACCGGAAGCAGAGCATTTTTTCTTAGACTTTATCTAAAACAAGGACCAAAATAATGTGATAACGAGTGAAAGCATTGGTTTGTGTTTGTCAGGTGGCAATATAGATTCTATTTTTTTCACAAAAAGTCCAACCCGGTGTATTTTAGTTGGTTTTTATTGGGTTTTGAGTTTTAAGGTTAAATCCGGGTTTCTCAAAAATTTAGCTTAATGGATACGTCAAGTACAAGCGATTTACTTTTGAGTGTGTATAGATGTTTTTTTTTAAATTGTAACTTTATTACGTCAGTGCTTGAAACAGTTGCAATCATGGTTGTTGCAGATATTCTGAGAAATGGTGACCTGTACCGAAGCACCGACATACGTCCTGCTTACACCTATGCGTCTCTCATCAGACAGGTAGGCCTATCTGTAACTTAATTCTGAACCAATAAGCCACTGCTGGGTAATAGTTAAGTGAGTACGCTGTACGAATGCCAGCCGAGTCTGGTTTGAGTGAGCCTACAACACAGGGGCCCGTGTTTAACCACTCCCCCCGAAATGTTAGGATTTTTTTTGCTTGACAAGTCAACCAAAGACAGCCATTTGCATTGCATATGAAGGACTAAAATGTTGCCACGAGATGCGTTTTGTGAGTCAAAAGGCGTCAATGTAGGTTTGCAGCACCCCACTAGGGGAGCTTAAAGGGCTCATCAAAAATAGCCCCAATAGCTGCATTTGGAGAGGAAAGAGTAGGAAAAAAGCGAAAAGGATAAGGAAAAAAGAAGAAAAAAGAAACGGGTAGGAGGGGAGACGACGGAAGGTCAAATCCCGCTGAGCATAAATTTTGGCTATATGGCCTTGCCACTATAAGTTACAGCACGTTTCAGGCTTAGGCGTATCTTCTGCTGATAGGCCCGCCTACGTGAGTTGTCAAAAACTTCCGTGTTCTTATTATCATAATATACTGTTGTTTCAATCACCTAGCGTCATCCTATTGATTGCGGATGAGTCAGATCATATCACTCAGCCGCACGTTGCTGTGTGACCTATATATACTGTAGATAGGCCTACTTCTACTTACGCAGTACTTAGACTTAGTTTCTCCCATTCGGTGCGGAACATTAAAATAGATCAAATAGATCTCCAATACGTTTCCAGTTCAGTTTAATTCAGTTCAGTTCGACTGGAAGTCTCCCTGTCCACTGGAGGTTTAGGTACTGGCATACAATAGGCCTACTTAAATTTTGGAAAAAGAAGTGCTGCGAGCGAGCGAGGCGCCGTAGGCGCTGATATGAGACGCATGAGAAAACGTCGAGGGGAAGATCTGGAGAGGTGATGTTTCACTCACCAGCCGACTGAGATCTGGGGGAGAGTCATAAGCTCCCCCAGCGGGTTCTGGGGCGGAGTCACAGCCGAAATTAAATTCGGCATATTCGGGTGATAAAATCAGGCATATGATAACAATTTTTACAACAAATGATGACAAGAAATGGTGACGGAAGTGGTCAAACCACGGTGTTAGAAGGTGCAACTGGCACAGTAACGCGCAAGCCTACATCAGACTTCCCCATCCAGGTCTGCCAGAAGTGGGGGAACGACTTCCGCCACGTTATCCGTCAATTTATGCAATCTAAAACAATGCGTCAGTAGACGCAATAAAAGTTTATTGACGCACTGTCTTATATGTCAGCAGGGCGTAAATTAGAGGGTAACGTGGGGGAAATTTCATCTCTCAAATAACATTCTAAATCAGTCAAACGGTGTAACCAGAGTGCATGAGCGTGCCAGGCGACGGACAGACGACAGAGAGCACAGACCACACTACGGGAAAACGTGCTGCAAGAGTGTAAAGGTTGCGTCGTTGGACTTGACATCACGAAGTCGTAGGTTTGACTGCCAGTCTTTCAGTCGGTCGCTATCAAGTCGTTAACTTTGACGGTTGAATGTCTGTCTAAACACAAGTAAACCATTTCCGCGTATAACCAGCGCCGATGTCAACAACTCAGCCTTCCATTACTGCGGCGTAGGTAAATCAAGTACCGGGTTGTCCTGCGGGAGTTATGGTGAGGCGCAATCTCCTGTGTTGGGTGGCATGTCGATAACATTGTGTGATCCCATATGGCAGGTGAAGATATGTAGTTTTGAGATGGGTTTCCCATGTAGAGCTACGAGTTCGTATATACCACGTCACGATTTGAACCATTAACCAAACGGTAGGCCCTATAATGTCGAAAAATTTATAAAGGTCGCGTTCATGTGGCAATCAATAAACATGTATTATGTGCAGGCGATATTGGATTCGCCGGCGAAGCAGCTGACGCTGAACGAGATTTATCAATGGTTCATGAACACGTTCGCTTTCTTTCGCAAGAACCTCGCTACCTGGAAGGTAAGCGCATCGGATGGCGAATATCTCGGGAGTGAATCAAATATTGGAAACAAGCTTGATTGACTGCGATCCATCTGGAGCGCGTTCGGGGTACTTGTCCGTTAATTCACCCGCACCCGAATTAACTGCTAGAGTTAAGCCTAAGGGTATGGTTAAGGTTAGGGTTAGGGTCAGGGTTACGGTTAGTGTTAGCGTTAGCCTTAACAAGAATAATTTGGGTGCGGGTTAATTAACGGACAAGTACCGCGTTCGGCAAAAACTGGTGAATTTTGGTCCACTAACAAAAAGTTATAGGCGCGCATGTTGATCCGCCTGAGATCGACACTAAGCTGTGCAGACAAATGTGTTTGCTTTTGTGCCACGGGAAGTTGCTGTGAGGGGAATAACAGCTTTTGGATATTTTCCCAATATGACTTGTGGTGCACTGGCATTGTGCAGTTGGGACCTAATTAAGAAGCCCACCCCAATATATTGTCAAAAAACGAAACAAAATTTTGTCTGGTTGTGTATAAAAAATTGCACACGTATCACGTTTTTGAGCAGGGTAGTGGGTAGACTAGATACCCAACCCCAGTGCATAAACTAGATAAAATGTAGACATGGGCGTTGGAAGTGTTTGAAAGTTGGGGGAGCAAGCAGTGGCTGCGGCCATGGCGAGCGCGTGGAGCGCGAGCCTATAATGGGGGTCTGGGGGCGGAGCCCCC
>Ga0056128_1004673_pt1 | contig 17164 bp, 10 predicted proteins | sample WorMetLIZISLAND2_FD_71113 | JGI IMG/M metagenome (GOLD analysis project Ga0056128, IMG submission 71113) | Marine gutless worms symbiont microbial communities from Max Planck institute for Marine Microbiology, Germany - Olavius geniculatus... ... | reverse complement strand
CGGCCATAAAGCCGTAACGGCTGTGAAGCCGTAAATAAACGGCTGTAAAGCCGTAAGTAGACGGCTATAAAGCCGTAGTCAGCTGTGAAGCCGAAACCAGCACAAGAGAACTGGTATCGTATAGCAATATGCCTACACGAATTTGGTCAGCGCTTAGTCGCTCCTCGCCTCCAGATTTTAGAAATATTTCGGGTCATCGGTGCTGAGCCCCACCACCACGGCAAGGTGGCTGACCTCGGTGGGGAATTCAAAATGTCACAAAGATGCTAAATTTGCAATGTTCCAGATGTGCCCGACCGACCAACTGATAGATTGATATACGTTGACGCTGCAGGTATCGCGGTATGCTCCCAGTGGTTCGGTGGTGACTCGCGTGTTTGCCCGTGACGCCGACTTTGCCAACAACGCGCGACTCAGCTTTCTCATCCTTCCCGCGGACACGAACGACGACGAGGAGGGCGGGGCGTCAGCTCTGTTTGACATTGACCGTGACCTTGGTGCTGTCTCTGTGGCCGCGGACCTCCGCCGGGCGCAGCGAGACCGATACGAGGTTACACATATACTGCACGCCGATTGCTTACTTAGACGTTAAAACGTCCATGCTTCCGGTTTCGGTCGGTAAAAAACTAAGGACGAGGGGCAGAATTTTAAAATATTTTTTCTTATTTTTACGCGCGACAGCATGTAATGCTTCGCGCGTCTTATAGTCATCGTCTAGACGTCTGTGTGTATGTCTGTCACACCCTTGAGCCCTATCAAAACGGTGCAAGCTAGGATCACGAAATCTTCACTGTGGGATGCCACAAGGACTCTAGTTTATTGAGACAATATTTCGTGCCCTTGGGTGAGAGGGTTCCCCTCGAACTAGAGCGTCAAAGAGGGGTACCCCTTGAAAGACCTTTTAGGGACGCAGGTTTTTTTATGGACGGACGCAAACCGGAATCACAGAAATTTTTATTCTTTATTCCGTGGCTTCAGCTAGTTTATTATACACTGGCGCTCGTACTGCCCAAGTCTACCACACTGTCTAGAGTGAGACAAGGTGTCGATAACTCACTAACATCACCTTTTTTAAACTATGTGGTCTGCTATAGGTGCTGATATCGGTGAGCGATGGTGGGGTGCCTGTCCAGTCAACCACTGTGACTCTAGTCATCCATCTGGTGGACACGCCATGGACAGAGCCGGTCATACAGTCGGGCATGAGCCGTGACCACGCACTAGCACCACCAGCTGTTGGTAGTAGCAGCGGTACAGTGACTGAGGTGTTACGGCGCCAGTATCGACTGATTCTGGTCATCCTTGCCGTCGTCACCGTATCTCTGACGCTACTGCTTCTATTGGCCATCGTCTGCGTCAAATACCGACAGGTAACTATGTCACTCTAGTCTATCGCTCACTTGCTGGCTCACTTAAGGTGGGTTCAAAGCGACAGTAATGAAACGAGATGAACCCTCGAAATGAAATGAAATGAAATGACATACCGGATGTTCCAAAAAAATTTGCGATAACTTCTGCAAGTGTTCACGGAATTTGACCATTTTTTCACTGTTACAACAAGATAGGGCAGACAGGGCAGATAGGGCCTAGGCTGCATATTGATCACTCTAGGAAGTCGCATAAGGCCTTTCACATGACATGAAAATCATTGACCTTGGATGATCTCAAAGGATTATTACGCACTCTGCAATGCCAGTCGTGCGGTATTCTGACTGAACGGTGAGTCATGGGGGGTCGGCAATGGTACTATAGAATAGGGCGATGATGACGACTTCCTATAGACTGTCAATCGTAACCACGTCTCTATCTGCAGCGGTTTGGCCGCGATTTTTAATGCACAGGAAATGTGTAGCACTGTAGTCACTCTAGGAAAATGCTTTCTGTCCCCGGCCGGTAGTCGGACGCTGGCTTTAGGATGCATGCGGTACGGTCGGCCCACCCTAGCAACAGCTGGGCTTCTTGTTTTAACATATTTTTTTTCGTAAAAACGTGTTTGCAAACAGTTTGTTTAAATTGGTTTTCTGACGGTTGTTACAACTTACAACGGTGTGCATACAGCGACGTGGACGGTACAGTGAAGCGACAAAGACGACTTCTGGTGAACACGTCGAAAACAGACTGCTGGCGCAATCTACCTACAGTAACAACCTGATCCCAGAAAATAACACACCGCTACATCGGCTACAGCAGCAACGCACCACTGGTACATATTTCTTGAAAGATTGGTCGTAATTATATTTCTAGACTACACCCCGCTAACGCTCACCTCCCAACATCATCATCATCATCATCATCTTGACGCCTAGACAGCCGTGGTCCGCAGAGCCAGTGGAAGGGCCCCCGTACTCCCCGGTTGTATGCTCAGGGCCCTCGTGCTTCTATGAAAAATACATTTCTAGTTTCTAAAAAATATATGTTAAAAATATAAAATGAATAAACATGTGGTCAAATTTGTGGCTTCCATTGAACGTGCAAAAGCCACAAGTGTTTCAGCTCCCCTGACCAGGGGCTCTACTCCTGGACCCCGCTGGGGGCTCTGCCCCTAAACCCCCGTTATAAGAGCCTCACAGATGTATTTGGGGGGGGACCTCCAACTCTCTAGCGCTGGCACTGGTGGTCCGTTGCGACGATTCCCTACGATGTCCACGTTCCTCTGCATTCTGCCACATTCTGTCTCCAGCTGGCTGGTGTTCCGTTGCCGATCTGCTGTATCCATATTCTTCGAGGACGCCCAGGAGGTCTTCTCCAGTTCATCCCCAGACTCTGACCGCCTTTCATTGCAATGACCTGACATAACACTTGGTGTGCAGGTGTGGTGGCATCCAGTCTAACAACGTCATCAAACAGTGTATGGCGCCTCTTGCTGATTATATCTGCAACGTTTGGCAGACCGGTCTTGTTGGCTATGTCAACGTTCTTCACATGGTCCTGCCACTTCACACCCAGTATCTGGCATTGGCATGACATATGGAAGGATTGTAATCTGCGTGTTTCGTCTGCCACTAATGTCCATGTGTCAGCTCCATACAACATGATTTGGAGAACGCAAGTTTGGTAGAGTCTTAGCTTGGTGTCCAGACTCAGACCCTTTTGACGCCAGCAGCGTTGCATCGAGTGCATGGCGGAGGAGGCCACTCCAATCCATTGATGTAGATCTGGATAGCATCTGCCAGAAGACGACTGAGTAGAGCCTAAGTACCGGAACTCTGTAACTGCTTCAATGGTGTTGTTAGCAACCGTTATATCTGCAGCAGAATCACCAGAACCCAGGTTCTGTACCTTATAGGGTGTTTACACGATCCAGCAAACGTCCAGCTAGCTCGTCCATTATAACATATAGCAGCAAACGTCCAGCAATTAGCACGTGTATTTTGAATACATATGTTGGACGTTTGCTGGATCGTGTAAACGGGGTATTAGTTTTCTGGCACGATAGATGCAAACCAAGGTCTTCAGCGGTCTGGTGGAATTTCGCGAGAGCTGATCGTAGCGTCTCTGTCTGTTCAGCCATTAGCACAACATCATCGTCGGCGTAATCAAGGTCTGTATACAACACCAACACTCAACACCCTCCTAAAACCCTCTTCCCACCTGTGGGAGTCTAGCGGCGTCGACCGCGTGTTAAGAAAAGTAGGCGGGGCTACAGGAAGTTGCAATTTTCTGTCAGAGCGCTGTCAAACTTCCAACAGAATTCCGACAGAGATAATTTGTTTTGGGAGAGGGGAGGGGAGAATTGCGCCCTCTCTTCCCCGTGTGCCACTCTGTGGGACTACACTGCCCCACGGCTTTGTTTATTTTTTCTTAGTTATTTTGCTTCCGCAGGGACGTGAACTAAAATGGTAAGCGGGGCTGCATGCAAGCTGCAGTTTTAAGACAGACACTGCAATTTTTGGACAGAGAAGATTATGGGTGCTCACACTTTCGATTTTACTTTACCTTTAATTTTCCCACAAATGGGCTTTTTTGCCTCCAAATTCTGTATTTTGCAGATAATATTTTTCTAGACAAAAAAGAAAGATTTTGTGACAATTTTTCTGACAGCCAGAAATTTAGGGTGCTGAGGGCTTGCCTCTCCCCACACTGCCACGACACCACTGTTTTGCTTAATACACGACTTAATACGACTTCTGTATTTCAAAAGGTAGGGCAGCAACAGTATTAAAGTGAAGTGGGCAAAATTATAGTTGTTTACATCAGATTTTTTTCTTGATGTGGCATGCCAAAAATTATTAAAACTGGCTAATGTTTCCCGTACGAGACTATTAAAAAATAAAAGTGGTTTGGTTTTTTGGGAGGGGGACACGGTGAAGAGCCTATATTGTGTGCTGCTGACATCTGGCAGATGAAGATGATCGTGTGAATGTTACACAGGGCCGCGCACAAGCAGTCCATTGCTGAACCCGCTGCTCAGTCACAGCAGGGCGTCACCGGCGGTGCGTACAGCCGACATACCACCACTCACGCCGCTACCAATCACACAGGTATGTACGTCTGTCTGCCTAGCACTAGGCCCGGTTAAGTTAAGCTTGTGCAATGTGCAGCACTTCAGCAGCGTTTTTCAGCGGTGGAAATTCATGAGAAGTTCCATGCATCACGCTGTTGACTGACGAAAAATCAAGCACTGAATTTGATGCTGTACCACTTCGCCAAATGTTAACTCGGCTTAAATGCAGAAAAATGAAACGGGCTTACGAAGCACTATGTGCTGAATGGACGAGAAAATCTGGTGCAAAAATGTTCTCACACCACACATACAGATATCGTGATTTTCGTGTTGGGATATTTTAATTTGGCTCTTACCCTGTAGTGTTGACGTTGTTGCAGGGTTGTCCTGTGAATCATCATAGTGATCAGAGCAGAACGGTGCAGACGCTGTCGCACTACACTTGCCTTCAACGCACCGGGCACCAACAACAGCAGACTCTGATTCCAACCAACAATAACTTCTACAGCTTAGATCAGGTCGTATATATATGTCGGAAAATATTCTGGCTAATTTTTGGACGGGCAGAAAATGTTAGACCCACAGACAACCCATTTCGAAGCTACGGAAGCAGCTACCTGCAGCTACCTGCAATGTCGGATCACACAGCGTTACTTGCCACCCGGCGCAGGTAAACGCGCCCCTACCATAACGACAAACCAAACAGACCAGTACTTGATTTATCTACCCCAGAAGGATAGAAGACTGAGTTGACCTTGGTGGTTGGTTATATATATCAAGATGGTTCTCCTGTCCACAGACAGTCACCCATTCAAGTCATAACCACCTGATAGCTACCCGCATCAGGAGTTAAACCAACGACCTCAAGATCGCAAGTCCGACAATCCATTACAATTCCAAGCCACCACTGGAAAGAAGATAATGTGTCAGCAGAAATTGTGATCTGTATCAAAATTGCTTATTTGTTGTTGTTGTTTTCACAGCGGTGTCACGGAATGGTCCAGCCTCTGGCTTACCACCACTACTACCAACACCAGCAGAACGCACAGCCTCATCACCATGGCAACGATGATGATGGTAATGATGATGAAGTACCCAGTACCGCGTGTCCACGCCCGATGTCACATTACATCGTCTCCCCCGTGACAAAATCTCCCCCCGGAGACTCCGTACCGGCGGCGGAGCAGTATGCAGACAGTACAAGATGGTCTTCGTCGTCGTCCGGCTGCTCGTCGGCGCCGGGGGGAGACTTCTTAACGGGGCGTTCCTGTAACGGGACATCGCCGGCGTCTCACTCCGATCCTGCTGATCCTGTCTGCAGTCCAGTCCGTCACCACTCTGATGACGTCACTGGTCAACCAGCATCCTCGACGCCTAATCCACCAGGTGTCTATAGTAATGACTAACTCAAAACAATTAATTACACTGTAACTAAATTACAATAAATAAATCGTTGAAAAGATTAATTGATCAGAAGTTTTAATTGAATAAAATTTAGTAGTTAAAACAGTAGTTTTTTTTTAGTTAGCAAGTTAAATAGTTAAATCACTTGTACACTATTTTTTGATGCGTCTCGATTCGTTCACGATATATGGCGCTATACAAATGTTTTTCGATCGACTGATTGATTGATTTGACTATAAAATATCACTGGACTGACTGCGCTGAACTGAGGATAGCAACTGTCGCAACAGACAATAGACATAAATTCATAAATTAAAACAGTAACTTCTTTATTCATGTATTCCACCTTTCACATGATTCAATCACCGACTTACTCCTAAATAGCTGCAAATCAGCTGGAAACGTTTAATTACAATTAAGGAAACGATTGCAATTAAGCTATTTACTTGCTAACTAAAAATAACAATTGAACTACTTTTTAAATTAATATGCTTTATTTTAATTAAACAGTCGATCTGACTAAAATAAATCGTAAATCAGTTAAACTGTTAGTTGATAACAGCTTGGTAGTTAATACCGTTTGCGCATCACTGCAGGTGACGTCATCAGCGATCAACCTGGTCTAGTGCTACCTTTGACAGAGAAGCCCAGCTCGTCGGCTTGCTGTGCCTGTTCCACTGCTCCCAGTGACGGCTCGGACCGCTCAACCCCGAGTGGTGGCCAGCAGGGTGACCGCAGCGTATCGCGTGGCGTCGGCTACTGCTGTACCGTACAGCCCATTGACCGACGGACGACCCCGCCGTGTGGAGCTTGGTCGCCCGTCACACCCCGGTCAACGCCCGTCTCCACCTCCGCCGTCTCGACCCCGCAGGCTGGAGGCTGGTCGGCCGTGGAGGGTGGTAGCTGCCGCGAGGACGAGGAGCTGCCTGTACTTAGCGCACATAATCACCCTGCAGCCATGCTGGTGTCTAGAGGACCTACGACTGACAGTGACCGAAGACGCCGCTCTACGTCCAGACCACAGGCGCCGCCACTACCACCACCACGACGAACTTCACTCAGGGGGACTAAATCATGAAACCAGAGTGTATAGTAACTACCGGCGCCTGGAGGCGGAGGGGACAGGGGAGAAGGCAAAGGGCAACTGCTCTCCCCACCTAAATTTTGGGCTGTCTTTCTTCTCATCAGACCACTTTCGTCCAAATCAAAATTGAAATTTTGACCAGTTCCAGCTGCACCCACGATCTCCTCCGTCGCTGTTGGAAATTTACAGGTGTCGTAAAATTGCAACTTTCTGGCCCGCTTACTCGTTTAACCCACGACGCTGTTCATTCTAACTACAAATCATGAATCAAACGAATATTAACTCGGCTGCTTTGTCATTGACCCGGCGATCGACACCTATGCAGCAGGACCGTAGCAAAATAATGTTGTACTTTGTAATTAAATTTGTTATCGTAGGCTTAGTAGACTCCAGCATTTAACAGCTACCGGCGTTATTATTTTGTGGTCCATAATTTTCAGGTTTTGTAATTTTAGCGCCCTTATCATTTGCTACGCTAGATTGGATTTTTAGTACAGAATCAACTAGAAATACGTTCTGTGGAACAAGGTAGCCTATCTGTCCCATTGCCACGCTATATAGCCTAGCAGCTGCGTTTCTTTTGCGGGAGCCGAGTTATAGTCAATTTTGTCCCAAAATTCGTTGCCATGGCAACAGGGGTCGGCAAGGGAGAAATTTAAATGACATCATTGGATAGCCTAGGCCCAAAAATAGGGGGTAGGTGCAAACAGCGCACAATATCTTTCACAGGGATGAGTTATAAGCTTACCGCTTCAAAATCTCCATTGGCTGCAATGCAAAATTTTGCAACTTTTGAATAGTTGCTATGGCAACAGGAGTCGATAGGGGGTAAATTTAAATAACACCGTTAGATTGCCCGACCCCAAAAATAGAGGGAGGTAAACACAGCATGCAATTGTCTTTTACGAGGACCGAGTTATGCCACTTTGAAGTCCCCATAGGCCATAATGCAAATTTTTAAAAATTGGGGTAAAATAAGGGAAGGAGTTATCAGATTTTTTTTATCCTAAACCGACTCGATCTTACTTTTCGGGCCCCGAATCATCAAAATCAAATCAATATTGCGGCCGTAGGAGTGTTTACAGACAGAATGACAGACAGATGCAAGTGATTTTATAATCCGTCCCGTGCAATGGGACGGATAAAAATCATGTGAGGATATAATGCCAACGATGGTAATTATCTTAATTAGGCCTACGTGTAAGCTTACTTGTAAAACAGTTTTACCCAGACATGCGCAAGTTGCGGGAAATATGCATTCGTTCCCTTGTCTCCTAATGCTGCCATCTAGCACTACAACAAGGGCCTATGCTTAACTGTGTTACACATTATGAATGTATATACGAATATATACACATCTTTTGCATAACATTGTTATTTTATTTTTTTTCTAGCAATAGCAACAACAGAAATTAACAAATTGTGGCTATGTCTCTGCAACAATATTTAATCTCCGATATCTACTTCCAGCAAAGACTTGCTTTAGAGTCTGTCCATTTGTATTCAGCTAACTCTGTAAATTATAAAGAGATTTTGATGAAGTTTTAGAGGGGTTGGGCAGGCAAAACAAGGAAATGATTAAATGTTGGTGTTTATCCAAATTCTTTGTGGATTTTGGATCATCGTAGATTCTTTACAATTAGGAGATATGGCATAAACTGAGACACTGTTGAGCTAGCCAGGTCGCAGCCAGTGGCTTCTATCCCTATACCTGGTGGGCGCAGCTTGCAACAAGTGAAAAATAGGGGGGGTTGGGAAGTTTTTTTAAGGTTGTAGATTAAAACTTCCCCCTTATTTTTACTTCCCCCTATATTTCACTTGGCAATCTACACCCTTAATAAAACTAACCTTATATTTTTATTCCCCCCTATTTTTTAAAATCTGCACCTTTAACAAAATTCCCTCCCCCCTATTTTTTACTTCCCTGCATTTTTCACTGGGCAAACTACACTCTTAACAAAACTTTCTCCCTAAAGGGGAAAAAGCCCGAAATGGAGAGGAAAGCTAGAGTCAGAAATTAGGGGAACCTCAGCCCAAAACTGGAGGAGAGGGGAAGATGCACCCAATTTTGATTCCAGACTAGGGGGGATAGAAGCCACTGGTTGCAGCACCATTCTCAAAAAACGTTTGTAACCTCTGGTCATCTCTTATTTTAATGATTATAATGGCTGAGTCAATCAGCATAACACTACCACTACAAACAGCAAGTCACAAAAATAGCATAATCCGATATTGCAAAAGTCATCAGAGTAGGCAGAATGCTATGTTACGAACAGTTAATGACAGTTTCATAACGATATAAACTAGTCCACGTTAGAAAATGCTGCACGTCACACGATGTGACAAAATCAGCCGTTGCCAACACAAATGACAATTAAGAAACAAAATCAGCAAATGCAATGCCAAATGTTTATGTACTCTAAAAGGCTACCTAAGATTCCAGAGACATAAATAATTGACCGATACTTAAATAGTGAAAGACAAATTGAGAGTCGATCATTCATATCACTGTTTGGAAATCTAACTACCGGTTGTACAGCAAACTTTTGTAAAATTTGTGTCATGGCACATCAATAGTAGTTGATCCTTATGTATGTGGACACCAAGGTGAAACATTTTCCCCCACTTGTTGCCGCAGCAAAACTGCTCAAACTATACAGGTTTACATAATGTTCTTTTCTGTACATAATACCTGTTATTTTAACTAAAGTTTTGAATGTTTTGTTAAATTCCTCTACTAAAATATTTTATACTGCACATGCAAGTCAACCATAAGGTCACCGGCAATCAAGCTCACAAAAAAATAGCACAGTTCACATATTTACACACACTGTTGATCAGAACAAAAATCACCATGGCAAAACAAAAAATAGAAATCTGCCCTTAAAAGCAACATACAAACAGCTGCTATAAAATCACTCGTCAACATTTTTGTATGCCACCACGGTATCCACTTTGTGGTAAGCTGTTGAGAACGAGCGCAGCTTCACCTCCTGAGAGTTGGCAATTATTGCCGGGCCGGTCTCGTTCCACTTCTCTGGAACCTCCAGATCTTTGTCAGTGTAGACTAGAATGTCAAATGCACCTGCGCCAACCCCAAAACAAACTTGTCAGCAAAGATATAATCAATATGTCACTTCACAGCAATCCAACGACACAAATTATCGAAACAAAAACACAGATTGGTGCTGTAGATTCAGCCTTCAAACAGCTATGATCGGCTAATCCAAGAGATTGTCACACCCAGCACTGGAGCTGCATAAATTAATCACAACAAGCACCTGAAATCATCTTTTTCCAGAGCAAATTAACAATTTAGTCCATAGGTAAAAAACTTAATAATTGTGTCTCATTGCATTTGCAATGTTCAGCATATAGCTCAATAACTAAAAAACAAGTGATCTGCTAACGCAAACAGAAACCACAACAGCCGGAGTGCATTTTTGAAACACAGTAAAACAAAGTCTAATTCATTCACCAGAGGGCGCCAGGCGCCAGACGACCCGTGGCTATAGTGTTTTATTTACTTCTAGTCACCAGAGGTAGCCTCTATCGCTCTGCTAACGTCGTATCGGCTGGATATAGCAAATTTTGCCTCCCCCCTCTCATTTAACGCCCTCGTTCAGGGTGACCCCCTTTGAATTTATGAAAAAGCTTTACACTTCCTGAAACTAGAGTCTTCCAGGCAGCCGACGGTGAAGATTTGGTGATCGTAGCTTGCACCGTTTTTGACTGATCCACCCGTGTGACAGACGGATGGACAGACAGACAAATGGACAGACGGATGGGCAGAATTGCGATGGCTAAGACGCGCTACACCAGTAGCTGCTGTTGCGCGTAAAAACCAAAAAAATCTGCTAAAACAAAAATACGTTTCCTTCGGCAATTACCAACGACAGCTTTTTATTGCAATTAGTTTTCATCCGCTTTGGTACAATTTACCGGCTCTACTGACTACACATTATTCGCTGCATTACAAGAGTGCCTTATCAACAGAGCAAGCAAGCAATCATCAGTGACATACATGGACACTCAATCAGTGGCAGGAAGGTGACGGACGCTGTAATCTGTCGAATCACATTCTGAATCTCTTTCTTCACCTCAACCTCGCCTTTCTGCTTCATTGCCGAATTACTAACAGCACAGCACGAATCTCGAAACTTGACATCAACTATTATTCAGCAGCACATTGACATGCAGTCAGTGTGATGCGGGCAATATCACCTTTTGTAATTTTTGCTGTTTTCGATGTGCAAGTCCTTAAATGTTGACGTTAACAAGTGCATAAACTGATGTTTTGTACATTTATATAAAGTAAGACCAGTGGTTATAGTTCTGCATGGGAACCGTTGCTATATGGACACTGGACACTGTGATAATCTAATAAGGAATTTATTATGATATAATATACCGCACAACCTGTTAGCAGCAGTATTTTAACTGCCCGGCCCAAGAGATCGACTATCCAGCCCCAGAGAGCAATTGTCTAGCCTCAGTGACTGACTGTCCACTTCTTAAACAAATTTCTGGCGCCAGAGGCTGACTATCCGACCAAAAACCTGACCATCTGGCTCAAGAAATCAACCATTCAGCCCCAAAGACCGACCATCCAGCCCTTGAGACTGATTGTTCAGTCTCAGAGACTGACTGGCTGGCCAAATAAATGCTGCTTGTCATAACAAGCACTAGCAACAGGCTTTTTAGATTCATCAACATCGATGACCTTGAACCCCTAAAAGAGGGGGTTTTATTAATTTTTTTTTCGCAATTTTTGGTTGCGGTGCACAGCACATTTCAAGAGTGAATTGCGACAAAATGCCTGAAGACAGACCCAGACAACCTGCATATGAAATTTTCACCATTAAATGCAGATTCTAGCAGTCCAAGTGCCAACCCCCTAGGTTCAAGGGAGCCTGCACATGCTAGAGTCAAAGAGGGGTACCCCTCTACAAAGTGGTTATTTTACTGATATTGGATTGTCTAGCATAAAAACAGTTGCAGGTAGGCACAGACATGCTGCCTATAATAACAAGCACTAGGAGACGAGCTTTTTAGGAATGTCAACACTGATGACCTTGAATGACTTAAAATAGGGGTTTTTGGTGAATTTTTCATGAACTCGGGCTGAGACACACATTTTAAAAGTGAACTGCACCAAAATGGCTGGAGATAGACCTAGACGACCTGCGTATTAAATTCTTCTAGCATAGAATGTACATTTTTAACAATCTGAGTTTCGACCTTTTAAATTCACAAAGTCTTCCATACGGAGGCCTCAAATTTGAGTACTGTTTCAAGATGCACTATTATTCTATTGTTGCACAATGCACACTGATGGCCAAGATGGCAGGACCGCTGCTACCGCGTGTCACATGAGCTTTGCTCAAATTACTTGTATTAAAAGTGACTATTAGATTTTCATGGGAGTTCATACGGTGGCTATAAAAGCAACTAAAGTAATGCTCGTGGCTAAAATGTTGAAACTGGTTACTTTACTAAAGATCTGTGAGGTGCATATACAAACAGGACCAGAATTTTTTTCGCAACGAGTTCTTTCATTGAGACGAGCCAAACACCACTCCTAAGGTTGCTATCTAACAGAAAAATGCAAATACAAAAGTGTAGCTTAACGTGTACCCTACCGCCAATTTTTAGAGGGCTGGATCCTGGACTAACTCATCCAGTTGCCAAACATGAAGCATAAAAACACTAAAGGTAACCAAACTACTGAAGAAGAATGACAGCGATGCACTGACACATTGTTGTCACTGTTGGTCTTGTCACACTGAACATTAAACTGCCATCTTTCAATCACTTCACTGTTGTCCAAGCTTCGAATAACAATCACTAACTTCTGAACCGTCATTTTATACAGCCACTCTGCATTTCAAAAATAACACAAATTGCTGTTATAATATCGTAGTGCTAAGTACTTGACTCTCCAAGCACTTGGAATTCCCTCACAGTTCTCCAACTCTTCACAGCAATCTTACCCGTGTTCCAGTTACTCACACCATGCAATACAAATGACAAAATAACAAAATACAACTGTAGTAATATAATATGCCACATAAAGTACCATCAAAAATGCTTTGCTACTATGCACAAAGTTGTCTCAAACACAAAGTTTCCAATAAATGGTTTCCTATGCAATTCTATGACATTTCCCAGAACAGCTGTTTAATTCACTCTTATTTACAAGTTCTTCAAATAAATGTCAATGCTTTAACTAGACGATGTTTTAACAGAAAAAAATAACCAATATCAGCTGTTGACAATTGCAATAAGTTTAAATGCATACCGCATAGCACATTTACAATCATTTCAGTATGGGGTTTCTAAACAAACACACGAAATGCATATTGTGTACCGAATGCATATTGAATACTGACTGTTTTTGCTATTTCCATATGTATTCGTAAACCAGCAACTCACCTCTAACATCAGCAAGAACGTTCGCCAAGTATTCCTTCAGCTCATCATCTATTGTGACAAGTATTGTTAGTCCGTATTTCTGCACACGTGTGAATGTCTCTGGTGGGTATATTCCTCTCTGGTAGAGAATACTATTTATGCCATACACTGATACATAACAACAAAACAACACATAAGAAAAATGTGACAAATAATGCAATACACATGCTGCACAAACCATGATCAAGTAATGAAAGTTCCTCTCACAAGACTGACATAATGAGAGCACAATGTCAATCGCTGTATCATAATTCCCACCATGCATCTGAAACGAAACAGGAACACCTGCGCTGACCGATGCATTATGGGAATTGTGATACCGATATATCGAGTAACTAGTAGACCCCTCAGCGGCGCCGCCGACCCGTTTTCAGCTGGTTGCAGTAAAATCCGGCTGGCGAGCCGGCGCGACGTCAAAAATTTGGCTGGCGGCACTGCCAAAATTTTCCGCCAGCGACGCAGCTCGAGTTGGCACCACTCAGTCAACACACAAACAAACGCTAACTGAGTGTTGTAGTAGGCCGACTTTTAATATTAATGCTTGACAGCATGACTGCAAATAAAAAGTGCTCACACTGCAACAGTACTTTTGGACGTTTATTTTTGTTAACGGCCTGAGTATTTGACTTTGTGCTGTGTAAATTTTATTTTACAGATTTTAGTACATGCGCAGGGAAAGTTTTAACATTTTATTTGTATTCTGATGATGTCTTGTTAATAACGAACACGTACTTGAAGTAGTGACTTCAACGCCAATGATTGGACAAGATGCTATCAAAAGCATAGACCTAGATGTAAAAAACGTTTCCCAAAAAATTTAAAACATGTTACAAACGTGGTGGGAATAAAAAACGTTCAAAACGAAAAAAAAACTTTGGCCATAGTTTGTTCAACTTCCTGCTGAATGCCTAACGCTGTAGGTGCATTTTATTTAGAACTATAATGTAGACAGAGAGAACTTTATTTAATTTAATTAAACCAAATGGTCAAAAAACCATAGCATTATACTAACTAATTAAACTACAATCACTATGATATCAATTCGTTTCTGTGGTTTCAAAAGTGCTCGCTTTTCAAAGTTTGAGATTCTTAATGCACATTTTTAGAAAATAAAAAAAATGTTACAAGAACAAAAACATTAACAACGTCAATAATGTGCCAAAAATAAAAAAAAAAACGTAAAAGAAAGTTTTTTTACATTTATAATCAAAAGTTTTATCTGATCTGTATTAAGCCTACTTGACATAAAGATACGTTGCAACACATGACATTAGTCTATCAAAAACACGTTTCAACACAGCGTGTAGGCCTATGGACTACGGAGATTATTTGGGCAATCACAGCGCAGACAAATTTTCCCTTTTACTGTAAACTTACAGCTTTTTAAAAATATCCAGAATGCACCTTAGGCCAGGTTCATACAAAACTAGGCCTACGCAACATTTACGTTTGCAGGCTTAGGATGTTAAAGCAATTTCATCTGGCTACAATCATGCAGTTTCATAAACAACCTCACTGTCCACACAAGACAGCTAGTTTTAAAAATTTTCATTTTACAGCATGATGACAATTTAAAAGGTGCAACATGCAAGTTTCGACTGATAAAGCATTAAATGACGCACAACACTAACAGTCTAAAACCAAAATGCTACAAGCCACTGTATATGGACGATTGCTCGATGATAGCCTACTGACGCAAAGTTTTGGGATTAAACCGATCAATGTAAGGCCTTCCAATAAACAAACAGTAACTTCAGAACACCTATTTGAAACCATGATTAAGCCTATAGTAACAACCGTCGCACAAAAAGATATCCGCTTCAATTATTACGCATCATGGCTGCGTCTTTGTCGTGAACAAGATAATGTTCATATGAACACGAAGTCTGTCCAATGCATTTCGACAGTTGACAGTATATGTCCATATAAATATAATCAGTGAGCTGTTTAGACCGGTAGAAAAAAAAATCAAACAGTTTAATTTCAAATTGTACAGCAGCAATGACTCTTTCATCTGTCTGTATTATTTTAACTAAACAATAAACATTTCAGTTACGAGACCATTCGATTTGTCACCAGCGCTTTACTATAAAAGGTCCATAGTGACCATGCACCTATCTGGCACCGTTACGGAGATATGGCGCTTCAAAGATAATAAGGTCACGAGTTTGACCTTTTGAGGCCACATGACGTCATCGGTCACGTGATCATTCGACTCCCGGGAGCCGAGTTCCTATGGGTGGTCCAAGGTGACTATGCATCTATCTTGCACCATTATGGAGATATGGCGCCTCAAATATTGGATGCACGGACCTGGACACAGGAAGAAAGACGGAAGAATGAAAAGAGAAAGAGGAAGGCGGAGGGGAAGGGAAGGGAAATGGAAAGTGGAAAAGAAAAAGGAAGGGAAAGGGGAAATAGAAAAGGTATGGAAAGTAAAGGGAAGGGGAAGGGAAATGGAAAGGAAAAAAAGGGGAAGGGGAATGAAATGGAAAGGGGAAAGTGAAGGAAAAGGGAAAGGGTAAAGGAAAGGGGAAAGAGAAGGAAAAGCGAAGGGATAAGGGAAGGAAAAGAGGAAGGGGAAAGGGGAAGGGAAAGGAAAAAAGATGAAAGGGAAAGGGGAAGGAAAATGGAGAAGGGAAAAGGGGAAAGGGAAGGGGAAGGAAAAGTGGATAAAGGAAAAGGGAAGGAGAATGGGAAGGGAAGGAGGAAAGAAGATAGCATTAAAATGTAGGACGCATGGATGCACGCACGGACGCACGGACACAAAGGTGATTTTACACTCTGTCCAATGCTATGCATTGCATTGGACAGACAATAAAGGTGCAGTAGTTCAGTTTACTCGGCGCTAGGCTCATACACTTACCATTCAAAATGAGGCCTGCAGTAGAAAACATAGCCTACTTTCAACAGGCACACTAGATGCAGAGAGCATCAAGTAACGTACAGTGACTATACTGAGTGCAGTATAATGATCCTGTGTCCTGTAACACACCGTTATAACTGCTGCTATCATTACTAACTTCACGACTAGGCAGTGATCTAGACAGACTAGAAAGTGAAAGATATTCAAACGTTAACACTCGATAATCATATAATCATGGGTATGGGTAATTTGCGGAAATGCGGAATGTGAAAAGTAATTTGCGGAATGAAATCTGTGGAATGAAGATGATTGGTTGACGGGCATGATCACGTGATCAGCCCGATTCCGCAATTTACTGCCAACCTTCCTAGCTTGATGTGGTGGTAATTTGCAGAATGTGTGGTGCGGAATTGCGGTACCTAACAATGGAAAACGACGAAAACGTTGCAAAACGTAGAAAAGACGCTAAAAAACGTTGACACTCCAAAACGTACAATGTGATTGTGAACTGTGACTCTGTAATAAACCGATTTAATTTTACGACTATAATATTATTGATTATACTTTTTCTATTTCTTTTGATGTTTAAATATAGGCCTACTGTTGTTGTTATTTAAATTTTAACTTGTGCTGCTGTACCCTGTTATGTCAAATAAATATGTTTAAATCATTATAATGCGTGTGCTGAAATGAACAGTAGCCTATATACCTGGAATGCAAGGTGAGATATGAGAGCGGCGTATTTAATCTAAGCATGAGATATCGCGTACGATAGCCTACGTTGCTCGGTAATTAGTGGCAATAAATGCCGAGTGCGGCCGGGGGCGTTATCGATCGGTCGGTCGGTCATTCCGCATATTACCCACCGTTCCGCAGCCTACTTCCGCAGATT
>Ga0056128_1004671_pt1 | contig 17166 bp, 12 predicted proteins | sample WorMetLIZISLAND2_FD_71113 | JGI IMG/M metagenome (GOLD analysis project Ga0056128, IMG submission 71113) | Marine gutless worms symbiont microbial communities from Max Planck institute for Marine Microbiology, Germany - Olavius geniculatus... ... | reverse complement strand
TTTTTTTTTTTTTTTTGCTATGTGCGAAACTAGATCATGTGTTTGTTGTCTACACGTTCAAACAAGGAAAACGTTTTTTTTTACATTTTCGCGAAATATGTGGAGGCCCCAGGTGAATGTTCAGCATGTCCATTATTTGTGCTGCAGCTGTGAGGTTTTTGCACTGGAGAACCATTTGTCTGGAGAACTTTGTCATTTTCTGAAATGTAACGGCTGTCCGTAAATTTAGGAGAACTTTGGGATCTTTTAGTGGCAAAACATGGCCATATTTTTAAGTCTATCAATAATTTTCAGTAATGATATGGAATTATCAAACGAATCCATATTGCCATCAATACCACTTGCACCATGCCTCCATGAAAGTTTTTTTTCATAATCCGTGCAAATTTGTGGCCATACTCTATACTTTACAGTAGCTGAAAAAATTGACCTATAGGGAAGATTATCGGATCTGTCAGCTTGCTTTGACATACACTTGATAATGAAAATAAAGCTGTAGTGGTCGTGGTAGTTAGTTGTGGCTTGGCATTTGTTTTCAGTTGCCAGCTGATTCTGACTTACCAGTGGTGTAATTTCAGCTGACGGACCTGAAGCATTCCGAGATTTTTGCCATCACGAGCAAAATGTGGTGTAGAAAATTTTCTGCACTCTATGTGTAATAGGCCTACGACCATATCACCATTAGTACACAAAGTCGGTTGTTACTTTCGCTAATGACACTGTCTCTGTTGTAAAAAGTTTGTATAGTTGTAATCAACCAGTTATATATCGGCGATTATTATTGATGGATGAGAATTGTGTGACACATGCTGTTTATTGTAAAGTTTAAACTTACCGTTCCATTATTGTGTTTGTATGCATTCTGCCTGAAAAGGCCGTCCCCGAAATGACCTATACTGTGTCGGGTGGGACGTTAAACCCTCCTCACTCACTCACTCATGCTGTTTAGGCTCAATTTAGATTTGTTTCCATCTAGCTCTAAACTTGTCCTAACTGTGCACTGTTATGTGTGCTGAAGTCTGTAGAACCACAGTAAAATAACCGGAGCCGGTCGCAATTTAGTTCTTGTCAAAAATTATCACAGAGACCTGGCGCTGCAAACTTGCGGAGAGGTTGTATTTTGTTGCATGGTTCAAATGTACAACAAAATGAGCGAATCAGCTGCAGAAATGCATGACATTATGAGCATCGCTGACTCGTTTGTTGCAACCGTTGCTGTCTTCGTTGGAACGCTCCGACAACGGCAGCAGTGGTTGCTGAGGCTAGTCAGTAAAGCTTGTAATGTGATGAATTTTTATAGCTTTTTAGTTACTGTTTCAGCGAATGAGTTTATTCAAAACAACGGGATGAGTTTATGTTGTTTTGTTGTGTTTTATTTGGTTGGACATGTGTGAGCGGAGTAGCGGTTGTGTACTTTGTGTATTCTCTGCATTGAGTGAGAGTGATTGCTTAATATGTCCGGTGCAAATAAGAAAAGTTACAATGTGCATGATAATGAAATTAATGATGAATAGCAGCAGGTCAGGTCAGCATTAGATTGAATGTGCCACCACTCATCATCATCGTCATCGTCCTGATGCTGTCTGTGCATGTTGTGAACTTGTCCACGGTGGTTAAACTGAGTCATCCAGGGAGGGGGGGCAGCGGCGTTGTGGCAGCGGGGCACGTGCGCTATCAGAAAATTGTCAGAAAATCTCCTTTTTGTCCGAAATTTTCGTCCAAAAACGCGAAATTTGCCGCCGGAGGCCCAAATTCAGGGACAGAATTGCAATTTTGACCATCCATAGCCTCCTGTGTCGTTTCGGAAATTTACAACTGGCTTTAGGAAAATTGCAACTTCGTATCCTGCCTTCTTTTCTAACTCAGCACTCCGTTGGATCCAGGCGGCGGATTTGGGGACACAAGAATGGAGGCACGAGTGGGACTCGTGGGTAAGGTATGGGAAGGGGGCGTCTCCTTTCCATTAGTTGATGGGTCTCGGGGTGGGTAGTGCCACTTCTGGTGCAGTTTAAAACTAGAAAAGCAGTCAGAGACCGCAGACCTCCGCCAACGCCATGTTGTTCGCCAGATGACAGCACCATATTTGGTTTGGCAGCGGTTTCCCTTATGCCCCATTTAAAGCAATGTTAACGAAAATTTCAAAGTGACCCAGAATCCAGGATTCCTTCCGGATCACGCCCAAAATTGAATCACTTGTAGTTTTTGGCATTCCCGACATTCCCTCAAAATTTCAGAAAGATCCTTCCATAACTTTTTGAGTTGTCTTGCTAACACACAGACAGACAGACAAACAAACTCTGGCAAAAACATAACCTCCTTGGCGGAGGTAAAAATTGTGTCATGAAATAACGTATTGGGGTGCATTTTTGGGCCTCGGATGTCAACAGTTTGGCATTTTGGGTGGGCGCATGTTCCCTTTGACCCCACTGCTTAAATTTGTCCGTGCCTCTTTCCTGCTGTCAAGTACTGTTTTAACCACTTATTGTCATCATCATCATGATCACTATACGATGATAGTATTTCATGACCACGCTACACTATACAGATTTGTCGTGCGTATACACGTGATAAATGACTTGTCTTTGTGTGTGTCACAGTCAACTCTCAGCTAGTCCTTGATTTTTCTGTCGGTCTGTCTGCTGGTCTTGTAACTGAGTGTATCTGGTTGATCAATAGTGATTTGCAATGCTTGCTTTGTGTGCGAATTCCTAATGGCTTCAAAATCCCTAGCTCGTTTTACTGTCATTTGTGTCGTGAGTTCCTAGCTCCTGGTCTACGTTAATTAGTTATTGAATTAATTCTTTGATTTTGACATTGAACTAAATTCATCTCTTTATCCTTTCATGGAAAGGCACTTGAAACCCACGAAAGGCCCCACATAATGTTCCATAAAAAATCCATGGAACTTTTCATGAAACCTTTACTGCATTTACTGTGGAACATCTAGAGAGTCATCATGCGTTTTTCATGGAATAGCACACAGGCAGAACAAAATTTGATTATATGAGTGCTGAAAATTCTAAGTTTGTTCCTAAATAACGTGCCAAAAAAGAAAGTTTCAGTCCCAAATTTTGCATTTTTAGACAAAACTTCCAACAAGAAGAGATTTATTCGACAGCCCCAAATTTAGGAGGAACTACTCTCTCCCCCTATTTTCTCCCCCCGGCCACGACGGCACTGATGCACAGACGCTGGCCGGGAGTTGGGCGTTATATAGCCTGGGCTAAATAAATATTTTCAGCACCCACAATTTCCTCTGTCGGTATGCGGTATGCTATTTTATGGAAAGCACATGATGACTCTTTAGATGTTCCATAATGAGTGCAGTGAAAATTTCTTGGATTTTCTATGGCACGTCTGTGGGGCCTGCATTGGGTTTCAAGTGCTTTTTACATGAAATAGCTGAATGTTCTGATAGTTCGTTCGTCCATTCTCTTCCACGTAACACTGCAAACAAATAACACAAGTACAAATTATAACTGGTGTGCACTGAACAAAATTAATCATATGACGTGCAGTATAGGCCTATTCATCCAGCGTAGCATGTGTCCTACACGGGGCCTGAACAACGGTCAATCGCATCAACATTACACAATGTCACTGTAATACTGAATACAGCCATGTAGAGTCGATGAAGCAGCAAAGCGTCCAAACTCGTCCAGCCGACGTTTTGTCGCACTGCTCTCACTACAACAACAAACAACACTTTATTATTATTTTGTGGTTACTGGTTATTAAACGCATTTAATTCTCCAAGCAAAAACATTGTCACTTAAAAGTTGATAAATTGACATAACTGAAATGCTGCTTTCAACTGACAATCTCAAGAAGTTGTTTTCAGCACAGACAACACTGAAACACTACTACACTGGCAATTTATACGCACCGAGGCCCACTTGTCCACCGCTGGGTCTTGCATTCATGCAAACACTGCACATTTTAGCTTTAAAATATGGCATCTGGTAGCAACTGTTTTAATTATTGTTCTGATACACGAACTTATTGATTAGCAATTCGCATATAGCTTAGTGTTCACTCTCGATTAGGGGCGAAAGGGTAGCCTAGGAGGCGGCCGCAAGTCTCGCTTCTCTCCCTTGGATCTGTTGCCGCCCGGTCACCTTGGTCCCGTAATGACCTAGGGAGCAGGCCCGACAGGTAACGTGTCTCTTCAAACTCCAGGCACTTTTAATTAAGATACCCAAAGAGTTTTCATGACACGCTAATGTTGCAGTTACTCATGTCTGTAATAAATACGATTAGTTGCAATATTATAAATAATTATTGCATGCATGTCTTTTTGCCGCCCCTTAAAAGTGCCGCCCGGTGTGGTCCGCACTCCCCTCGCTACGCCACTGGGAGCAGGAGCCCTACAGCTGTATATGCTTATCAGTTACACAAGACTTTGTAAAACAATTTTGTGCAACGAATCTAAATTATCAAAGTCGTGGAATATGCACAGACTCTGTTTGCTGCACATTTTACACTCTCCACACACCTGTCGTGTTGAATGTTGACGTCTTCACAAAGCTAACTACAACAGTGTTGGGACTGCTGCTGGTTGCGGCTTTAATGTCCCGCCTCAACTGTTTCACGCCAACCGTCAAATTGTTGCCCATGTTGAACTTTTTCTAAACCATCTGTGGGTGCTAGGCCTAATGATTGTCGTTAGGCCCTACTTCAGAGTATGATAAATGAAAATTCAGTTGAATGCATGCGTTAGCGTCAAATTGTGCATAATTTCAGCCGTTGTAAATATTTATGTGTAGGCAAGCTTCGCCCACTCGGGTCAAGGTTAGTGACAGTATAATATGTAATAGCTATCTGTGTTGGTTTAGATAAGTGGGTCAATTGGATTGAGATTTGGGAAAAGATTAGGGATTGATGTGAAGATTGAAAATGTTCATGGAAAATATAATTTCATAGAATTTAGTAAGAACTAGTAGGAAAGGGTGAAGACTGGCAAGCGTTGATCACCGACAGAATTTAGTGAGTTTTTTATGGAAAAAAAAACTAAGTGAAAAAATTAATGGGAAATTTTTCGAACTGAAAATGGGCTTGGAAAAAGGGTTTGGAACTTTAGATAAGGATAAGGGTTTGGAAAAATTTGACGAAGAAATTTGACGAGAATTAATTTAAAGGAATAAAATCAAAGAAAATTTAAGCGAGACAAAATTTGAGAAAAAAATTTAATGAAATAGTAATTTGAGAGCTTAAAAATGGAATAAAATAACTATTAAAATAAGTAATAAAATAATTCTAAAAAATAATTCTAAAAATAAATCGAAACTATCCTCTTTTATTATGCAAATTATGCAAGAACTATTTGGCAACGTATTCGTGATGTCGCGTGTGCTAAAGTTTACGTTTACTGGTTCAGAGTGCGGCAAAAAGTGGACTCCTAAAGTTTTCGCTGTTTTCTTAGCAACCGTTTGGAGTTTTAATTCTAAATTCTACAGTTTTATTGAATGAAACCTTTTACATCTAAATGCCAAGTAAAATGTGATTCGGTTGAAAACAAGGAAGTTATAGATTCTTTAACATGACCGCCTGCCGATTTTTCAGCGTTAAATGATGTTCAAGCTACTACAACAATGCAATAACATCGTTGAAACAACACAGTTAACTAATGATCAGATGCCAGAATGTCATTGTCAGTGTGAATGTTCAAAGTGTTTACCACTAGCTCCAAGCTCCAACACAAGCCTTCAGTCGCTTAATTTGAGAAGTCTTTCACAGCCTTGTTGATCGTCCTTGTGTCAGGTTGCCCCAGATAACCTGAAGCGCTTCCTTGAATTTGGCGATTGTTTTCGGCTTTGTTTTAAGCTTGGAGTAAGCCTTCAACATTGCAGCCCACACGTGATAGTCCATTGGGTTTACATTCGACAAATTTGGAGGCCACTGGTTTTGTGGTGAAATCTGGACAGTTGGCCTGTAGCCCGTCCCGTGCGCTGCAAGCTGTGTGTGCTGGTGCGCCGTCTTGCGGGAAGATGAACCCGGTGGGCAGCCGGCGATTGCTTTAAAAGAACGATAATTAAGCGGTAATTTATAAGCAAAATAAATTACTGTTTATCAAAACGTCACTGTGACGTCATCGGCAGTAACAGGGTAACCAACTTTGGAAAATTAAATAGCATTTTCAACTTGAACATTTTTAATGCTGAAAAATCGGTAGGCGGTCATGTTAAAAAATCGATAACTTCGTCTTTTTTCAACAGAATCACATTTTGTCTGGCAGTTAGATATAAAAGATTTCATTGCATAAAACTGTAATATTTTGCATTAAAATCCCAAACGGTTGCTAAGAAAACAGCGAAAAACTTTGGGGTCCATTTTTGCCGCACCCTGTAATCGAGTGTTTGAGTCAGAGACGTCACCGAGTGATCGCGTAGCTTCAACTGACACTGAGTCATCAGATACAGCGGCAGAGTCAGCTAGTAGATGCAACTAAAGTAAATGCACTTTCTGCATTTAGGATTGACAATCAGTGTCAGTGCAGTCAGTGAGACAATGTCGTCATCCATCAATTGAATAAACTTCGGCGTTGTTGGCACATTGTGCGTGCGACGAGCATACAGCAGCGCGTGCACGTTCTGTGTAGACAACCATAGACACTGCTGATAGTCGCCACCGTTTAACGCCTACAGCGCCTCAAACTCTGTTGTGACAATCGCGGCTACAAGAGCAAACTCTCGAATGCTGAACTGGCAATATGTCAGATGTTCAACGGCAGTCCTCGTGTATGTCTAAAATGCGTTCGCAGCCGGAGTTTGCCCCGAACCCCGCTAAGGTCTTTACAACGCTGGCGAGAAAGATAGCTGTTCCCTCCCAAGTACGCTACCCCGCTCTGACTTTTGGCCCTTCGGTCCCGGGACCAAACCTATAGCTTCCCAGAAACCCTTTCTGCCTTCACTCTTGAGCGCACAACGCGTTTATTTATAAACGGCTGAGTAACTATAACGCCATAGCAAGCGAAGCGTGAACAGCTTTGCAGTATTTCTATTAGTCAATGCTTTCAATGCGCTTGTCGGCATTTAGACGTTAGTGTCAGTCAGTCTACACGCATGACTCCTTGCATGCAATAGGCTTAAAACATGAAGTTAGTTCAAGAAGTGAAACCGTCGACAAATTTGAAATGTCTGCAGCTGTTGCTGTTGATAATATGCACTGATCGTTGTGCAAGTCTGCATGACAGTTCCTTGCCTGACATCTTCTACCCATTCGGTGCTGATGAAGGCGACAGCGTTGTCAACATCCGCAGGACCTTCGCCGGAGCGATCAACATTCCTTATACCATCTTTAACTACAGAAAGCTCTACGTAAGTCGCAACCGCCTGTACAAAATAGAGGGGAGAACGATTGAATTGCCAATGCTTTTTTTAAGAGATTACTGACTTAATTCACTTTCGATTCGTTCGTGAGATAAGATGGCGTCATGTTAGATGGATGGATTGATTGATTCATTAATTTACTATTAATTTTGCAGTTTTTTGTCGTCTCTCAGGCGTAGACCTACTTCAGTAGCTAATTTTCTGGTTTTCTTATACCCCTTTACACAATCAAGCAAACATCAAGCAAACGTCGAGCGATTATAGCACACGACGTGCACGTATTTTGAATGCATTTGCTGGATGTTTGCTTGATGATTGCTCGATGTTTGCTTGATAGTGCAAACCGGGTATTACGTCGTCTACTACATCCTCAGACCTCAGCACAAATGCATACAGCTTTAAAGTTGAACTTATTACCTAGTTACGTATAGAATAAAACATTTCTATAAAGCATCAGTCCGAGTTTACACGTCAAACGAATAAACACATATTAAGTAAAACACTGTGCAATTGCTTTGCGTTCTATCGCGATCACGTTTTTGCATAGGCATATTCACAACAAAATGTGTTAGGCCTACTCTAAAAATTGCAAAATGTTTTAGAGGTCAACAATTAAGTAGGCCAAGAGCACTGACAATCAAGTTGTATGAATGTCTTTCAAATAACTGTTTAGCGTCCAGCTTATTGGGAGAATAGGCCTATTATTCTATTAAGGTATTAGTGGGAGCTTATAGGCCTAATCGATCGCTTTAAAAGAGGTTAGCGTTTTTCTGCCAATGTCTGTTCTTCAATCGCCCAATTTCGGCCGCAGTGTCATTTCCTCTGAACGCATCCCTTTATCAATAGGGTTGCCGACAGAGGAAATTTCATGAACTTAACGATCGTTAGGCTATGCCTATTCGGCGGCGTCACATTCAGACCTAAATGCTCTCTGCCCATCCCGCGAGGATATCTAGCTATAGGCCTACTGTATCTATTGTACAGGTCTCGCTATATCTACAAGTAAGATTGCTGCTACCCATCCCTAACGGGCATGAGATGTTTAACTTACACGTATAGCCTTGAACTAGGCTACATTCACATTGCACGCGATAAGCCTATTTGCAGTGTGTCGCGGCAACGTTCAGTAGAGCTCTGCATTGTTAACCAGCGACATCACAGGCTGAACAGTAGTTCAAGCCATGTGTTAACGGCGACTTCTCTTTCTTATGGGAAAGCCAAAAATTCGACCCCCACAGAATCGAAACCCCTGATCATATTGAGATAAAATTTGACACGGTTGATTACGTCGGCTAGATTACCCCTCATGCAAAATTTTTATGTAAATCTGCATAAGGGGGCTTCTCGGCAAATAGGTGAAATATACGCAAAAATTTTTCTAGCTGTACATAATATATACCTTTTTTCAGAAATTCACCTACAGGTCAGACCCTTCGCCGGATTTTTGCGTGCGATGGCTCAAACGACGCGGTCTCGCGCAAGGATGTGCCTTTTGGGAATTAAAAAATTGAAATTAATATTTAATCTATTTATTCAAAAAATTCCAAAAAAATTACAATGGAGACTATGGGGAAAATTAAACAATTCTTAAAACGGTCATAACTTTGGCAATGTATAAAATAAAGTCGTAATGTTTGGTTCTATGATATTGTTATCAGGAAAAACTATCGATTCTAGCTGTTTTTTTTCGCATGGATGATACGCCCACTCGAGGCTGCAATACAAGCTCAAGAAACAGAGGTCACGGCTGGGAATCCGAGAAAAAACTATTTTGAGCAGCGGAGTAGTCACAGAGTGGAATTAGGTACTTGCACACGTCATCGAAGCTAAAACTGTAATAAGGTTAAAGAATCGTCTTAACATGTGTCACACAATTTCTGATGGGGGTCATGTCAGCGGACGCCACTGTCTCAAATGTTGGCCAACTCCTCCTCCACTTTTAGTCAGCTGTATAATTAGCAGGCTACTGTATCTAATTGACTGCCTAACTCATAGTTTTAAAAGATGTTTTAAAATCAAACTAGATATTAGAAGTTAGCCAGTTCATGCACAGCAACGGTTCATAATGTCTCAAAGTGTAAATTTGTCTGAAATCGCGTCGAATTTTTAACCATATTTTGCCCTCTTAATGTTCTGCGGCGCTGGATACAAAAGTTTGCAGCGAATTTGTCGTGCTTTGGTGTTTTTGGGGTTTCTAATGTTGATACGTCAGGTGTGTACCAATGGACTGTTGTCGTTCGGATCTCCGATAAAGTCCGGCAGTGGGTCAATACCACGTGGTCATGGAACTCCGTTCATAGCCGCCAACTGGAATGACTTCAACACGTACAGCACCAGCAACGCACGTGTCTACTACCGATCAACTACGTCAGGTAAACACATTTAGCACTGTAGAGTTTGACTTTGTAGCATACCAAAACAGTGTTGATTATTTTTTCAGTATAAAAACGTTTCCGAAACGAACGAAATTCTATGCACCATTTATAACTAAGCAACTAGGCCTACAAAAAACTTTTCGAAAGTTTCGAATAATTTCACGTTTCTGTACAAACTAAAGAAAAAGATGTCATTTCTCAACTCTCGTGCAATTTGCTTTGGTTTGAAAACGTCAATAGGTACATTATTAGAACTGTCAGTAGGCCTATGTTTTGGTGTAGGCCTATAATATAGACAGGAAAGTAAAACATAAGCCAGAAATAAACAATCAATATTAAACTACGTTTAACAGCACAAAAGCGATTAATATATTTAGCAGCACATCAACACATAGTTTGCGTGATGCTGTAGAGAGAGATTTTTCATCAACTATTACTTGTAGACACTCGAATTGTTTCTGCTGTGATAGATGCATCATTACTGAACAAAACCAGTGAGGTGGTTCGACAAGCTCTGTCGTACGCAGGTTTCTGTGACTTCAGGTCAAGATGGGTTTTTGTTGTCACATGGCACAATGTGTCTGTTAGCAGCACCAGCACACAGGTGGATAACTTAGGCCTACTGGCAAAATTTCTGCTAATGATACGATATGACATGATAAATGACTAGCACTGGCAAACTGGCAGATGCATCACGCTGACAAGTTTTGCAAGTTTGCTATCTTTGGTCTTAAAATTATTAGGACTCGTACGCCAAATATTAGGCCAATCTTTGAATTTGCAGTGTTAGCAATGTTGAGGGACCACTGTCTCCGATGTTATGCGCGTTAGCCAGTCTTGGTCAGTAAGCTTACAACAGTACTCACGATTTACTTGACACTTTGAAAGATTATAGTATAGAGTATATTAGTGAATTTTGGAATGTACGATGGTGGTTGCAATAATGTGATGTATTGGAATCAAGGTAAAAAAAACGGATGCAGCAAATTTGACGAAGGCGAGAATGGCAAGATTTAAACAGTGTAGAAATATGGCATAATTATGTGAGGTGTTCGTCATATATGAAGCCGAGGTTACGAGCAGAATGAGTAGCCTAATATGTTAAGAGAAGAGCTGTGTGTTTTAGCAATTTGTTGTTTAAGGCCGATGAGAAAGAATATTCAGTGTTGGAAAAGTTAAGTCAGTAGATTAGGGTAACATAACACACGTTACGTAGGCCTAACAGCTATGCTGGTTTGAGCTAAAATGTGGGTTCGGTGTTGTCAGGTATAGGTGATCAGCGCTGTAATTATTATATCTGGGCACAAATGTTAGTATTTTCAAGCAATCAAGCCTTTAAACTTGCCAGAGATAGCCTACTAAAGTATCGGTGAAAGTAAAACAGTTATCGATGTTGATTTATGACGTTATGGCAAATGACAGCAAAAATCACTACTACTTTCGCTACATATCTTAGCGTAGGCTAACTAATACACATTCTCAGAATAACGCCAGTGAACCGTTGTGCATGGTTGATTTGTTCGTGTTCAGCGGAATACTTTTCAACTTGTTCTAACTTCTGATGCACAACGTCACGTCATGATATTTCACTACGGCCATATTAACAACAAAGGAACGGTAAACGTCTATTTACGTGTGCAGTTAAGTTGACTTTAACTGATGACGAACGTTAATGATAAAACGCGTTCACGTTGGTCTTAGACTAAGTTATTGCTTTCTATTAACATCATGATGTTGGCAACTGGCAATATTTGTCTCTGATAAGCCTATATTTGGCCACTGTAATAGTGTATATTACAACCCAACTTGCTAGAATAATACATGTACATTTAAGGTATAACCTGGCACAGTCATAAGCATTAAGATGGCGATGCCAAATGCAGTTCGTAAAATGATGTTTGCAGTTAGGTTTCGACAGTCGAGACGGCTTCAATTATGTTACAATTCCTTCTGCTAAAATACCAGGAGACACAAACGTCGGGATTAGCGGGCGATGGGTGTACACAACCATAAACAGTCACGGTAACAAATTTGAATTTTGTTTGTAATTTTGTCATTTCCAATTTGTTACGTGGTGTGGCACTAACGGTACGGTATTCACCGACTTTTCCCCCGCCCTCGCATATTCCAGGTGCTGACTCAGCCTCCTAATCCTAGCGCCGCGCTGTAGTGGTTACTCATAACACTAACCTATCTTGCTGCCAACCCTAACTGCAAGTTTTCAAGGGGCCAAAGCGCCTTCTGAACCTAGCTGGTCTTGAGCCCAGGCGGCCCGGAAGTCTTTTAGCCATAACGTCAGCAATTTGTGAGATTGTCCTCCAAGGCGAGGGCCCCAACCGTAGCACACAGCGGCGATCTTCTAGGTGGAAGCGACCGATTCGTTTATTCTAGGGCGTACGGGTAGTGTTTTCCTAACTCGGGCTTTGGGCCTAGCGTCAACTAAGGCGACTGACCGGAAGGGCCTTCTAGGCTTAGCTGGCCTTGAGACTTAAACATCTTTTATGGCTATGACGACAACGGGAAATCTACGAGCCTTGCACACCTAGTGGGGTGAGTTTCCGGTCTACTTATACGCTCTACTGGCCCTGATTTACACTGCAAAGAGAAATAGGCCCTATCTCACCAGTGTTCGGCGCGACAAAAAAAACTATAATTTAAGTCACTATACGAGGGCTCATTTTGTCAGATAAATTACTGTCAATGTTTTAGCAAAACGTTGCTGTGCGAATCAGCCAATGACATTAATTTTGTTAGCCGACCGTATTAGCGGTCGCGCTTATGGTACGAAATTGTGTCTGTCGTCTGTCTGTTTTTCTGTCTGTTGTCAGTAACGCATGTATTGTGACTAAACACCACATTTTACTGGAAAAGTGTCTGATTACGCAAATAGGGTTGCCTGACTGCTAGGCCTACTCTGTGATACCTAGTCGGATTCCCATACCCCATTCTCCAAAACGGGGGTATTCGCCCAACCAACCAGTATACTTTGCCAATTGCTTACTAATAATGATTTGAGGCGTGCCGAAAGTTAGCAAATAGCAAAATAGTAAACAGGCAGGTACGGTCAGCTACCCTAGCGAAAGCAGGGCATTTTGTTTTAGGTGCCAAAATTTTTTTTTTAAATTTCACTGTTCTGTACATTGATGTACGTACAAGTTGGTCCAGAAAAAACAGCACAAATTTTTCGGCACCACAAGTTTTCAACCGTAGGCTACGTCACAAAGTAAGCTTCACTGTATAATCCTATGCCTGTTAGCCTACATTTGCACAGAAACATCAACGATGTCACAAACAACTTTCCTTGTCGCTGTTTAGTGAGACTGGTTGGAAGTAACATGACATACAGTGGACGCTTGGAAGTATCGTACAACGGAGTATGGGGAACTGTTTGCGATGACAACTTTGGTGACGTTGACGCCGGGGTATTTTGCTATAGGTCCGGATTTGGGTAAGTAAACATAACACAGACGTACTGCGCTTATGTAAAGTATTGCTTTATGCTATTTTGGTCTAGTTCGTCGATAGCATAGTACCGATTGACGATAGATCATTGCCAAGTTTTTCATGTAGCATACACTGCAAAACTAAAAGGTATGCAAAACACGTAAAAGGATGGATCGTGTTACACACTCCGTGGTGAAAACTTCGACTGCAACCTGATCTGGAGGTGTAATATTATGCTGAAAATACACCCGTACCAAAGAGTGCACGACTAGACAGGATTTACGTATCGTGACATTATTATCTGCTATTCTGCCAAAAATTACATACGTTTTATTTAATTTCACATTTTTATTTTGACCCAAAAGCGTCATCCAGCAGTGTGGTTATTTTCAGGGACGCGTGAAAACGCCTTTTCAGTTGTTCAAAACGTTAAATAACGCATGAGAGTTTTACCACCGTGGCTGATTTTTGACACTGCTGCACCCAGTCAGTGGTACAATTTGTCGCTGAACATGTCGTTAAATATGTATTAATTGATGTTATGTCACCTGTGCGAAATAATGTCACACAATACATAGAAAAATATTTTACATACTAAAAATCTAATGTGTACTCCGCGCACATCACCCGCCAATAACGAAAACCCCAAATAGACCATTCGATCTCCCGACCCAAAAACCCAGACACCGAGCCAAATATAAAGTGTGTCTGATGACCTAGACTTATTCAAAATTTTCCAGCATGACTGCAGGAAATAGCGCCTCCGTATACGCTGACCCCGAAAACCCTACCCTAGAACAGAGTGAATTGAACAACAGGTTGCTCAGACATAGTCATTTTTACGCATGACAATTTTTGGCTGCAGCACACACTTTAACAGTAAATTTCAACGAAATGGATAGACATAGACCAGGACAAACTGCAAACAGGAATTGCTACAGGCTGTAGCGCGTCTAATGAACTTTGCTTAAATTACTTGTAAATTCTGCCAGATGTGGGCCGTTTGCCATTACTTGACGTCATCGCTTATAATGCAACCATTGGACTCGCTACGGGCGGTTGCCTATAACAGTGGTTCATTGTGACCATGCGTCTTTCTTGTACGTAGGCCTACATAGAGATATGGAAACTCACACATTTTGGGGTCACGACTTTGACCTTTTTGGGATCACATGACGTCGTGGGCCATATGACCGTTGGGTCGCCATGTGCGGCACCCTATTAGTGGTCCCTGATCACTATGCATCTATCTATGGAGATATAGCTCAAATTAATTACCTCCGCCAAGGAGGTACCCGGTAATGTTTTTGCCAGACTTTGTTTGTCTGTTTGTTTGTCTGTCTGTGTGTTAGCAAGATAACTCAAAAAGTTATGAACGGATTTTTCCGAAATTTTGAGGGTACGTCGGTAGTACAAACTACCAGCGGTTCAATTTTGAGGGTGATCCGGAAGGAATCCTGGATTCTGGATCACTTTGAAATTTTCGTTACCATTGCTTTCAATGGGGCACAAGGGAAACCGCTGCAAAACCGAAGATGGTGCTGTCACCTAGCGAACAACATCGCCTTGGCGGAGGTGTGCGGGCTCTGACTGCTTTCTAGTTGGGTCACGAACTTGACCGTTTGCGGTGACCATTGGATTCAGAAACCTCGAATTTCTTGCCAGAATCAAACAGGAAATGTATCGGACTCGGTTGTGGTCATTTGGAATTTACCAGCATGTACTCCACTTCGCTACGTTAAGGACGTGGCGAGCGCGGAGTAAATACACGTAAATAAAGAAAGTACATTTGACTGAGATGTACAGGAATGTATGTGTTCTACTAGAAACAAGGGGCAGTTCATCGGCAACACGTATGGCTCAGGCAACGGTTCGATCTTGTTCAGCTACTTCAATTGCTCTGGTACAGAAACGGACTTCACACAGTGTCCACATGCGCGTTTGGGCAGACACAACTGTACTCACGCTCAGGACGTCTCGATATCATGCTTTGTTGACGCGTCCAGTCAGCACGCGGGTCAGAAATTTTAGAGTCGTTTACGGTCGTTTTCATACTTTGTATGAAAGACTTCATTAGCTTTTTAACAACAAATAAATTGAAAATTGAAAGAGTTATTTATTGTGACATATTTTTTTTGTTTTTCGTTGTTGTGCAGTGAGACTAGCGGGAAGCAATGAAACGTACAAAGGACGCTTGGAAGTGTTCCACGACGGAAGATGGGGAACTGTTTGCAGCAATGGATTTAACGACACTGACGCCAGAGTATTCTGCTATCAACTCGGCTTCGGGTGCGTATATGAATTAACAGACACCATAGTCGGAAAGTCAGTAGGCCTACTATGGTTGTTGCAAGGTTGGCTACCACAGCAGATAATCTACCGGTGTTAGGTATTTTGTTTTTTATGCACAACAAGTAGCGCTAAGCGCGTTTCATAGCTGTCGTAGTGGCATCCATCTGTCACTCCCTACAGCCGTGTCAAAACGGCGCAAGCTAGGATCACGAATTATTCGCTCTTGACTGCGCGAAAAACTGATTCCAGTATTTGTAGAGTTTTTTTTAGAAATTCGAAAAAGGTCACCCCGATCGTGACAAACACCAAGACAGACGGACGGACTGTCACAAAAATTACTATATTTGGTATGCGCTTAGCACTACGTGTTGTCGCGTAAATGTCTAAAGGAATCATAAAAGACAAAAACGATTTAAAGTGTATGTATGATTCGCACATTATTTCTTTCGAAAAACAACTTAACGCAAACATGAAGAATAAAACATGTATACATAACAGAAGAATTTTGCAGTAAAGTGTCACGCAATGTGTTTGAATTATGTCTATAATTGGTTTGAAAACTGTTGCAAAGCAGTTTTAGGTAGGCCTACTGCATTTAAAAACTAGGCCTACTTCTAGAGTAATTAGCCTATATACTTCGATAATTAGTGACCGCAGTAATATGCAGCAAAAAGTGTCCGTCGCTGCAAATATAGCTTACAATGTATGTGGTTTATTAGACATAACGGCCAGCGCATTTTCTACGAGTTCGGACGAAGCAGGGATCAGATTTGGCTGGATAATGTTGAGTGTACCGGTAGTGAAAGAAGCTTTACGCAGTGCAAACATAATGAATGGGGATCACACAATTGCAGCCACAACGACGATGTCTCAATAACGTGTCTTGTTCAAGTCGCCGTGCAATACACAGGTTATAGACTTTACACTGTGGCAGTGTCACTTTTGCGTTTGCAACAAGTAACTAATTGTGAAGAACAGCAGCGCTATAAGATCGTTTTATCTGTTACGTTTCTTATACGGCGTGAGTCAGAAAATTTACCCTTGACGTCTTTTGCAACTTTGCAGACTCAATTTTAAGCAATATTTTTGCACCCACGTTCTGCGTTTATGTGCTATATTAACAAACTACAAAGTTTTATTAAATTGTTTTTAGTTTGACAAAGTTATGCCATATTAACTGAGATCAGGGGCCAAATTCACAAAACATCTTAGGACAATTTTCGGACAATTTTATGACATTTTGCACACACATGCCAATGTGCTAATTCACAAAACGTCTTACGACAATTTTGCGACAAAAATCTTACGATCACTTTTTAGGTGTCTTATGACATTCCAATTTATACGATTCCACCATCATCCAACAAAAAAAACTTCTTTGTATCTATTTATAAGATTTTTAATTCAATTATACTCGCAATCTAAAAATGTCACAATTATAGTATATCTGTTTTGCGTGGTTTTTTGCTGGATAAATTAATTAATGGATAAATAAACAGCACTTTGCATTGGCGATAGACCGTTGCTATGTCGTAGCCATGTAAACACATATCTTGACAACGGACATAGAATAAAAAATAATACAGCGTAGTGTTGTGCGGTGTGACAAATGAATTAATGATAATGACTCAAATATCGCGATACTTGATAGTACCACAATACCAAAATAAAACTGCATAGTCCACCGCTGTCCATCGGTGATTGGTGCAGACTGTTTTTCTTTCGTT
>Ga0056128_1004669_pt1 | contig 17167 bp, 11 predicted proteins | sample WorMetLIZISLAND2_FD_71113 | JGI IMG/M metagenome (GOLD analysis project Ga0056128, IMG submission 71113) | Marine gutless worms symbiont microbial communities from Max Planck institute for Marine Microbiology, Germany - Olavius geniculatus... ... | reverse complement strand
CCATGCAGCGTCGCTGTAGACGAGCTGAAATCCCGCCACTAATACCCCGTTTACACGATTAAGCAAACATTAAGCAATCATCGAGAAAACATCCAGCAAATGCATTTACAATACACGTGCACGACGTGTGCTCTAATTGCTCGATGTTTGCTTGATGTTTGCTTGATCGTGTAAACGGGGTATAACGTTTCTTCGAAGTCCGCCATCGTACACATCGGTGCGAACTGCGGCACCAGATAGTGTACTTTCTTAGCCCTTCTGGAAGTTACGTAGCCTACGAATCTGGTGCCGCGTTGTCAGGCCTCGCGATTTCAGCACCCCCGGCGAACCTACGTCACTCACCGTCGATAACGGACATTCTGAGACACTCGACGGATCAAAGGAGGAAACCCGCATCACGGCATACAATTAGAACCACAAAGTTCAGACACCGGTTGGACATTGTTAAGGGTCGTGTCCAAACGACCGCCTTGCCGACCGATTTGCTCGGTGAATGTCTTTTGCGTCGACATTCGACGAGTTTTTGGCATCTCGGCGGCCAAGAAGAAAAAGCGAAAAAAAGATTTCGCACTGACAGCAAAGTTCGTTGCGTGAGATCAAATGCCTACCCACCCTTTGCGACATTTTGAGCCGCCGAGGGTTGAACTCGCCGCGCGTGACTGGCTGCGTTCGCCTTGAGATGACTGGGCCCCCACCCAGTAGGACCCATTATGCCAGCATGCCAGAATGTTACGTACCGTATAAGCTTAGAAATCGCCGTTTTTTCTTAATATCGGTTTCCGTAGCCATAGTCAGTAGTCATTTTACTTACCGACGTAAGGACGGCCTGGCTGAGTTGGCCTGAGTATCTGGTCATATAGGGCTTATAAAATATATTACTCGAAACGGGCAGACACCCGTCTCAGCATGCAGCAATCGGGTTTGACTTATTATTTTTTCCATGAAGTGTACAATATCGTGACACTAAGCCAAAGCATATTAAAAGTAAACGCGTGATAACACTTCTCGCGAAATGATGCAATAGGCTCACGTATTTATCCAACTTATTCGGCCACGTCGATGTATTGCAAAAAACGTTTAAACGCTGAATTTTTAACTGCAAGAAGAACTGCCGTATTGCACATGGGTTAACGCAGAAATTCGACATTTTATATTGCTATCTGTGTGTTCTGTTTTTTTCTCTAACAGATCCTTGAGGCAATTCAAGTTCTGCGCTTTCATCTGATGGAAATCGAAAAGGTAGATTGTCGATCTGACAAGTTTTAAAGTTGCAAGCCGTAAAAAGTGACCTCAGTTTTCTGTATTCACCCAAGTAGTATCATGGACAACTGCTGGAAACAAATGCGATTAAATGAGATCGGATTTTGTTGTGGCGGTTGATTGCGATGATGCTAATTTGCAAATTATTAACTAGTTATTAAATAGTTAGCTCACCTATTAGGCCTACTCGATTTTGTTGATCAACTTAAACGAATTGATTAACACAACCGTGTAGGGGCCTATTTTCGTTACTGTTGCCTTTGTTGTTCTTACAGTGCACGTGAGGTAAACTTACGATTAAGTTAAGTAGAATCATCGTCATATCAACAACAACAAAGTAAGCCAAAATGTTTTATTTTGTATTTCAGGTGCATCAGCTTTGCGACAGTTTCTGTAGCCGCTATATCGGCTGCCTGAAAGGAAAAATGCCGATCGACTTATCACTGGAAGATGCTGCTGAAATTGCGACTATTAAAGCTCCTCCTCCTCCTGCTGTTGATGATGATGATTGTAGTGATGAAGCGCCAGCGAAAAGACAGCGAACGGACGCTGCTACAGTGCCGCAGTACTACGCCACTACGCAAGACGACGACGCAGTAAACAAGGTTAGATTTAAAGCATTCTTGTCATGTATAGTTTCCCCCATCCAAGGCAACGGACACAACGCAACTTTGCAAGGCCCGCGACGCAAGAAAAATAGGCTACACAAGCAATTATATGCAACAAACACAACGGATGCAGCTGACGTAAACGAACGAACGGCCAAAACGCAAGAAAAGAAGCGATGTATTTATTCTTGCGTTGCGTTTGTTGCGTGCGTTGCTCTGGATGGAAACATGGGTTTACACGTCTGTACTTCACATTATTACCATCAACCGTAGATGCAGTAGGCCTACGTTAACGCCAAGAAAAACCATTTCATGGAACGTTTTTAAATTTAGCATTTAATCCAGTAAAAATATAGATGAACAAAAATCGAAAAGTCTTTGAAGGGGTTGTGCGCAGAGCGACAGTGAATGACGACTGACGTCCGATGACTGTGCGGCCACTTGTCGTAGAGCGGCGCCACTGCAAGGTGTCAAGCAGCCACGTGACTCGACGACGTCACTCGAGATGGTACTTCAGTCGTCTATACTGTCTGTCCCGGTTCCCTGTGTCACGTGGTAGGTGTCACGTGACCTAGAAGTGTGTGTCCGTTCTCGACGCTGCATGGATGAAAGCTTGAAGAGCTGGCACGATTGTTAACTATTGGCCAACACTCGACAGCAATCTGTTTTGTAGCAGAGTTCCAGCTTACATCATGTTCAGCTTCAGCCTATTTAGACCTATACTGTGACAGTTGCTGAATTTGATGTTAATCTGACAATAATATTTAAAATCTGAAAACTAGGAAGTACTTTCGGCTGTGGGGCCTTTGCTGTTGGGAGTCTGATGGCTTGGAACTTATTCCCGGACAATCTCCGTGATCCATCGTTCTGCAGCAGTAGGCGTGCTGTACTTTTTGCGAGATATTAGTGCACATAATAATAATAAGGCGGATTTATACACGGCGCCTAAAAGCAAAAGTCACTATACGCCGACAACATATACCCACTAGCCAGCGCAGTACAATATACTGGCATTAACGTTGACAACACTATGCTTATGACGTGTGTCTGTGTATGACAGAATTCGGCTGACGGTCGTGAACATAGCGACACATCACCTCGACACGACAAGCAATTAGACCTGCAACGAACAGCCCGTTGCGACGACTCACCGAATTCACAGTCAAATACCAGCAACACTGACTCAGGTCTGTCAGTATACTAAGCACCGCACTGCTGGAGTGGGTAAGCAAGTAGGCCTACGCAGTATGAGATTATATCGCTGAATTGCACAGCGCCGGTTCAGTTATAACTGTACCGGCGCTGTGCAATTCGACGATCTCAATACTCTTGTCATCGAACGCTTAAGTCGTGGTGTTTTACCTAATTTAGTACGGATTCAACGACGTTTGCTCAACAGCAAAGAAATGTTGTGAAAATCAAGTCAGCGATGACGTCAGCGGGTAAATTATCCTTCGCTTCACGCGAGATGCTGCCACGCGTGTGCGGGTTTTAAATTGGACTCCGTCGTTCTATGCTTTCTTATTGTCTGAAAATAAAACTCGTTTTCTCTCGTGTGTGTCATCCGCTTTAATGTTGCGCAGCCGATCGGCTTGGCTATCATCCCGTTCAGTAGTTAATCGTGATTCAGTGGCGTCACTGTGATTACGTCATTGGTCGCACGTGTCGCGTGGAAGTTCGATCACTGCTTTAGTCAACTTGGGTGGTCCCTAATCGGTAAATGTCCCACGGGGGTGCAGGGGCCAGTGAGTGTTCATTCAGCGAATGAGATTGATTTAATTGACTGCTGCCTGATTGAGTACAAGCAGTGTGGCCAGTTTCACTGTTTCAATGTTCTCTGACATCGGCAGACCGGTTGCTTTGCCTCCCTCATAGCAAAATAGTCTCAGCTATGGCGGCTTTGTAGCATAAAATGCATACTTTCAACAGTGCAGTTATTTTAAGCACCAGCTGCTGCTTTACCAGTTACGTGTCTATAAAAACACCTAATTCGTAACGCGCCATTAGAGGTAAGCGGTTAACAGCGACATATGTTTATTAGGCCACGCAATTCAAAATATGTGTTTTGGCCTAAAGCATTATTTGCTATTTTCGGAATTCAAGGTCAGCGATAATAGTACTTCCGGAAAGCTCGTCAGCGTGCGTGCTTAATCTGTCTCTTTCTGCAGCCGTTTTCACCGTTTTCACGCTAATAGGTCGCTTAGCAAGTGAAGAAGCTGTACTTTACTTAATTAAGGTGAAATGTTTGCCTGTTCTGTTATACGGCATAGAAGTATGTCCGGTTAATTTATCTAATATGGGTACCTCTTTTTAACGTTCAATGAAAATCTTTCACCCAGCGGCACGAAATTTGGCCGCAGAAAGGTAGAGGCGCTACACGATCATGCGGTAAAAACCCGGAGTCTCTATCTCACGGTCACACCCGCAGGGTTTGGTTCGATACGCGACAGACAGACAGACAGACAAACGGACGGACGGACATTCGTAATTACGATATAGGCCTACACGGTAAGCACTACGTGCTGTCGCGCCTAAAACTGCACCGCTATTTTTGGGGTCGATTAAAATTTTATGAGACGGAGGACAGTTCGAAACGCCGTATATTTCTACATGTTTGCGGCGCAGGTGAGGCAGTAAGTAGCGCTGGATCGGTAGACGAAGACGGAGATGGCGAGCAGCTGTCGGAGTCATCATCTGACGCAAAAAAGCAGCACCAGAAACGTCGCGGCGTCTTCCCCAAACTGTCGACGAACATCATGCGAACATGGCTTTTCCAACACCTCGCCGTATGTCATCTGACTGTATTATTATACCCCGTTTACACGATCAAGCAAACATGAAGCAAATATGAAGCATGCATAAAACATAGCCCACACAAAGCAATCATTAAGCAAATATCGAGCAGACATCGAGCAATTGTATATGTTAGGCTGTTAGCTGGACGCTCCAGTTCGTCGAGCCAGCTTTACCGTGTAAACGGGGTATTAGTCAGGACACTCAGGAGCATCTATATTTCTTGAGCATGTTGGAGCAAGTTTCGTAAAGTCTAGGGGCGTCGTGGGTTAAAAAAGTTGGGAGCAAGCAGAAAGTTGTAATTTTTCGACAAACACATGTACAGATATTCGACATTGGAGACACAGAGGATCATAATTTTAATATTGCCTCTAAGTTTGTACATAATGGGAGTTGGGCCTCAAATTTTATGTTTTTGTACAACAATTTTCTGACTAGATGAAAATTTTCGGACAGTCTAAGATTTTCTGCCCATTGCGACGACGCCACTTTCCTCTCCATCCTTTTTCATCTTTTTCCTTTTTTTATTTATCCGTTTTCCCTGGCTCTGTCTGTAAGTCAAACAACGGGGTATGAGCCCTATAAGCTCGTTTACGGTTCATTGACACTGTCAGTTATTCTGGGACATTGTGGGTCTGTGAAAACGTATTTGGAGGCAAACCAGAAAGAAAGTGGATATAACTCAGATTCTAAATTATACGAACTCTCTTTAGGGGGGACTTACGTCACGTCGTCAGATTAATGAGGGGACACTTTGTGGCCCGGGTTTAATTATACTGCCGCTTTAACTTCAATTATAAAGTTGAAAGCCTGAGGCAAAATCAAATCCCGCAAGTGTTGAAACAACATTTTAATTGGTTTTGTTTTGCAGCATCCGTATCCGTCCGAGGATCAGAAGAAGGATTTGGCAGATCAGGCTGGATTAGCGATGTCGCAGGTCAACAACTGGTAAGCCTGCCTATATACACAATGTTTTTATTGTTAGCGCTGGAACGAATTAACTCAAATTATCAAAGTATACAAGTAAGCCTCTGAATTTTGGCCATGTAGGCCTATCTTGGCCAATATTGAGCGATATAAAAATACTGGCACGTTTTGCGGAAAGTTTGCAATAACGTGGTTATGTTAAATATCCCACCACTCGTTAACTTCGTCTCTGCGCTGCGTTATGTAATAATTTGGAGGTCTATTTTTAGCTAGCCCTGTATCTTATATCATCGAAGTCATGCATGCTTTGCTTCTCCCCTAAAACTTGGGTGACTATAGGCGACCAGGTTAAACGAGACCAAAACCGACGGAACCAACGATGACAACGTTGTTAACGGCAAAAATAGCTATCGATATGTAATAAAAATAATAGACAAATATTGCAAATGTTGTAAATTGCAAATACTGTAAACTAATTAATCGGTTAATAATGTGTTGCATTTTTAAAAGTGTAAGTAAACAAGTAGGCGCCAAAATCTTCTTGTTCACTAGCCAATGAGTTACGAATTTTCTATGCAAGAGTTACGGATCAGCGACATACGTAGTTTTAGGCCGCATTTTTTTCTTTTAGTACTTGTCCCGAGACCGATACCGTGGGTTTGAAACTGTACGATTAGTACGCCGTGAGTTGCGACAAACCAGTCTGCACTCGCTGCAGGGCGGTGCATCTAGCTTCGTTGAAGCGACAGAGAGTTTTCTTGGGAGTGATGGGTGTGCTCATGTAGGCTTAATTATGATCGGTGCTGGGGTGATGGGCGGACATGACACTGTGGTTGTTACAGGTTCATCAACGCTCGACGACGAATTGTACAACCGATGATAGATCAGACCAACAGAATCGGTCAGTATACAAAACCTAACCCCATTCCTCTGTCATTCCTCTATGGGAATTGCAGCCACAGTTCTTGACACCAAGCTAAACGAAACGCCAGATACCCCCTAGAGCTTTTTGCGCCACCCCTTACAACAATTATTCCAAAATAATTGAGTAGACACATACATGCACATACAGTAACACGGTGCTCAAATAAATGCACTTGGTTTTGCCGTCTAAGTTTTTAGCGTAAAGACTGAACCAAAACAACGACGCCATGTGTGAAGCGATCGTGAAACTTTTAGTGAAATTTGGTTTTTACGCGCTTTTTTGTTTTCAAGTTACGGGACAGACGGAGAGACAGACAGACAGACGGACGGACAAGACGCATAGTGCGGTATAGGACGGCCGCATAATGCTGAATGTGCTGTGTGTTTAGGCGGTGCAGCTCTGTGCAACGGCGGAGATCTGACAAGACTGCAACACGCTGACAGCTCTGGCGCCTTACACGGTAGGAACTAATCTCGGTCTATAGGCCTACCGGTATGATACCGGTATATAATTTTATAGAACACTCATTAACGTCAGGCCTAAAAGAAAATTCCTGTGCTTTCAGTTGAAGTTCGAGAAAATTTCTGGTCGTGAGAAAATATACTTAAGTTTTAATTATATTTTACGCCTGCTTAGTAAAAAAATTCTACCTGTTTCTGCAGCTGCCGCAGCGATAGAAGGCAAGACCATGCCGTCTGTTCATACGTTTTGAAATGCTACGTCCCTAGTCTTGGCTGAATGTTTGCTCACAGCGCATCTGTTGAACACTTTAACTGTAGTATTAGTTTATTTTTAAAAGGGTCTTAAAAGGATAATCCGGTTGTTGTCCTCTAAACCGGCCAGGTTAACAGTTAGCGTAGGCCTATAGTCAGTAGACTACAGGCGTGCGTAGTGTTACACCTTGAGGGTCGGTCACTCTCTCTGTCGGTCGTCGAGGGTCTAATAAGATTCTGACGTAGCGCGCGCTTATCGAGCCTCAAATTGCCGGCACGGCTAACTCACTCAGTCACTGTAGACCTCCGATCAACCTTGGTGACGATACGTTACGTTACGTTAGGTCATCAGCTGATGGTCTTGTTCGCTTATCTGCCCATTCCGAGGCGTCATGGGCTAAAAAAAAGTCGGGGGCAGGAAGTAGCGATTTTCCGACAGACAGCAGAAATTTCCGGCAAATGAGAGACTTATAGACGGGTGTTCATATTTTTTTATTTTGCTTTTAAATTTCTCCTTCCCTAAATCTAGCATTATTGGAAAAAATATTTGAACCGACACGCCAGAATATCTGCCCCTGCCACGACGATGTTGTCTACAATAGGGGCCTACTCAGCTATCAGCTGTGATGAATCACTGTTTTTTCTTGCAACATTTAAAATGTCAGTGACTATTGTCGGAAGCGTATATTCTTATGACAGCCTGCTGTAGCCGTTACAGTATTTCGGCTGCATGCTGGAGAGTTGGAGACAATAGTTCTTTTCCTTTTTTTCGATCTACTGCTGAGTTGATATGGCTGGGCCAGTCTGGCGTCGCGTGCCTGGCGTGCCGTCAGGCGTGTATGTCTTCAACAGTCACTGACTGATGTGATGAATGCTGGTCAAAGCGCCACGTGACATCTTCCGCGCCACCGCGCACGCGCACCTGCTCCCGCACTGCATGCCGGGAAGCAAAGTGCGCGCTGCTACGGTCGTACACAATGCCTATTGGGATGCGCAGCAGTCAATAGACAGCGTGTGGGGTCCATTGAGTCTGACCTTTGACAGACCCCCGCGTCGCATGCTGACCAGGGCACCACCAGCACATCGCTAAATACCGACGATTTTTACGCGCGAAAGCAGCTACTGCTTTCACCGCGTCTTAGCCATCGCAATTCTGTCTGTCCGTCCGTCTGTCTGTCACACGGGTGGATCAGTCAAAAACGGTCTAAGCTAGGATTACCAAATTTTCACCGTCGGCTGCCCGGAAGACTAGTGTCAGGAACCGTAAAACTTTTCAATAAATTCGAAGGGGTCACCCCGAACGAGGGCGCTAAATGAGAGGGGGTGGGCAAAAATTGCGATTTTTAGCCAATAAGTCGCTGTATCTTAATAACAGTGCGAGATAGGGCCTAGGTTACTGTTAATCACTAATAGAAAGTCGTATGGGTTACATGTACACTAGCTCTCGATTGCCACCGAGATAAATGATCTAAGATGACCTCGAACGAAAAAAATAGGGGTTTGTATGGCTTTTTCGACGATTTTAAGCTGCGACGCACATTTCAAGAACAGCAGCATTCAGCGAGACGGTGGCGCCATCTGGCGTACATCGTACTCTATGTCAGTTGCTGGATCGATGAGCTTAGATTTGTTCGCAGTGAGCCTTCAAACATGCACCGCTGTCGCGTGTTCCCCTTTGCGTTAGCTGGGCTTTTTTTGTTTTTTTTCCGCGCACGTTGCTTTGAGTGATGTAGCCTGCTGTTAGTAATAACAGAGTTTGATCAAACTCGGCCTACATCACACAATATTTCCTGTCAAAACTGGGATCATGGACGTCGTGGAATAAGACAGATTCTGAATACTTGCAATTTTAACACAACTCTAGTCCTGAAGCTAATTCTATCCTCTGAACATAATCCTGGCACTAACTTTTAGCTTTACTCAAGGCGAACCATATTAGTCTAACTGTAATTAGGCCTACGTTTGTAACTAGGCCTACGTAAGTATTTAGTCCTATAACCAGTGGCTTCTATCCTTATACCTGGTGGGCGCAGCTTAATTGCGCCTAGTAGAAATTTGGGGGAGTTTTGTTAAGGGCGTAGATCAAAACTTTTCCATCCTTTTTCACTCTACAACCTTAACAAAATTTCTCTCGTAGGGACAGGAAGAAGCCCAAAAGAGAGAGGGGGTGGGGAACTTGAGTTTGAAAGTGGGGGTGGAGACCAGCCCGAAAGTGGGGAGAAAGTTGCGCCCGATTTTAATTCAATATTTGGGGATATAGAAACCACTGTCTATGACTGATTAACTGTAAGCCAAGTTTTGAGTTGTTCTGCATTTATGAAATGAGTCGTATGAACGGCGTCCTGGGTTAAGAAATGTAGGAGGGACAGTAAGTGACAATTATCCAAAAACTACAAATTTCCAACTGAGAAAATTGTGGGTGCTCAAAATTTCAATTTCGCCCATAAATTACCCGCAAATAGGGGAGAGGTTTCAGCCCTTAATTTTGCATGTTGCTCGTAACTTTTTCGACAAGAAAAAAATTTTCCCGGAAGCGCAAAATTTATGGCCGTGTACGGCCTGTTCTAGAGTACGCCAGTCCAGTGTGGCACTTAATTTTAACAGCTGCACAAACTGAATCACTTGAATCTTTACAGAAGCGAGTCGTGCGAATCATTTATCAGTACTTGGACTAGGCCTTTAGCGGATCTTTGATGATTGCTGAAGCTGATACGCTGGTGATCGACGAGAGCGACTTGCGCAACGATTTTTTCGACGCAATGTTTTTAATGACAGCTCATGTTTGCACTATTTGCTGAAGCCAAATGAACGTTCACAAGATATAATCAGTCGACTGCGGTCATCACAAACATTCGAGCACTCTTCACGAGAACTGAAAAATTAAAAAAAATATTTTATTCCATTTTCTCTAAATAATTACCAGTAGGCTGAAGAACATTTTATAGAGCGTTTTTATTGCGATTGTGAAGTGTATATATATTCAACATTTTATGACATTTTATGTGACATTTATATTGTGTTGTACGTAATCCAGCTTCATTTAGCTGTAATACTAAAAAAATTTTTAAAATTCTGTTGCATATCAATGGTCATGTGACTGACTTTGTCGTATTATTGTATACGTTTATTTTTATTTTTTTTCTTTAATTATTTTGTTGTGCTACCAGTGATGGTAAAGAAAGATTTTCAATAAATGTTCATTGTGTTTCATTGTTATGTAGCAATTTTGGCCTTTCCTACTGCTCCTTACCATGCCACTGAAAATGACAGCACCGTCAAAGTTGTCGTATCCATTATACTCCATTTACACGATCGAGCAAGCATCGAGCAAACCTCGAGCAAATGTATTCAAAATGCACGTGCTAATTGCTCGACGTCTGCTCGACGTCTGCTCGATGTTTGCTAGCATTCATTCAGCTAACTCGACGAGATATAGTAATTAGCATGCTAATTAGGAGGGCGGGCGGGTTGTAATTGGAAGACCTATATAACACGTGATCAGCTGTCGGCTAAGCCTAGGCCTACATTTGAGCCAGGGGCGGGGTTCCATGAGGCCTGCTTGATGTTTGCTCGATGTTTGTTCGATCGTGTAAACGGGGTATTACAGCCATTGTTTTCGATGATGCAGCCTATAGGGCCTAGCCTAGCTCTGCGATGTGTGATAATCAGGTAAATAATTCTGTTCGTGTATGCGGTATATTTAGCTTGTTGGAGCGGCTTGCAAGACCTGACAAACAGCGATCTACAGACTCGTTCATTCGGTCCGCTACGCAATACTCGGCCTTCGTCCGCCAACACTTCGGTCTTTCTGCAAGGATAAGCTGCAGTCAGTGGCAGCGTTCACAGCATGCAACTGCGAGATTATTGACTTTTTTGAACTCTGAAATCTTTTGCTGAATCCTAACGTTTACGTCAGTCCGTTCATTATTGAAACAGTAATCGGGTAAAATTAATATAAGATATATTATTAAAGTAGGCCTAGCTGATAGGCCGTAATAAATCGGTCCGGCCTTTAACAACTTCTATGATGAGACTATTATCTCGTCCTGGCGATGAGATGCCCAGGGTCTGCAGCGAGGGAGGCCCCGTAGCCCCTGTCTAGCATGGGAGTCTGGAAAATATGTCCCCCCCCAAAAATAAAAAAAAACAAAGTTAAAATTGCACAGTTGTGTGCATTTTCGCAACAAGCTTTGATCTCATCCGCAGTGTCTGCAAATCAAATCAAATCAAATCATTTATTTAGACAAGCAGATAAAAAAAACGTTGACAAAATGAGTAATGAAAAGGCTTGAGCAAGGGCACAAAGGGCTGCAAGAACCTCTTACATGGACCCCCCAAAAAAGAAAAAAAACATACGAATAAGACAACACGATAAAACCTGTTAAAACACAGATGTAAACCGAACCAAGTCAAAATCGTTTAGTCTAGCTTTAAACATTGCCAGGGATGTGGCTGCAACAATATAATAAAGTAATATAATAAAGTAATAAGGTAGTATATGCAAGGCATATACTAACTTATTACTTCGTATATGGACATATAAAACTTCAATTTTCATGTGCTGTCGCTAGGGAAGACGCGCTACAGCCTTTACAGTTCCTGTTGCAGTACTGGCTTTAAGGTCATCCAAGGTCAATGATTTTTATGTAATCTAAAAGGGCGTATACCATTCCCATTATAAAAAAAGAAAAAAGGTAAAGGTCGTCAATTTGTATAGCGCATCGTCGCAAACACGCCTCTAATGCGCTTTCGTCACTAACCAGAGCCGCCTACCGCACGGCCACCGTGTGCAGCCTGCAGACACAAGCTGGCGCATGCAGCGGCCGGCTAGGCAACCCCAGTCAGCTGTACCAACGTCCCCACCTTCCGTAACCCATGCAAATGAGTTACTACTCTTTTTACCGTCCCACGTAGGGTAGAAGGCTGAGTCGACCTAGCTGGCAGGTTTCGCACCGAGATGGTTTACCTGCCCGCAGGCAGTCACCCATCGCAGTACTAACCGGGCCCGACATAGAGTAACTTTGTTTCAGCCGAAACGGGTTAACAACTACGCCACGCCGTTGAATATTGTAGATTATTAACCTTGGCCCTATCTCTTACCGTTTCCAAGATATGGCCAGTTATAGCTTGAAACTTTCTATTGAAAACTGCGACCAAACCGCTGCAGACAGAGACACGATAGGCCTACTATATATTGACAGCCTATATAGTTGCCAGTGCCCTATCCGACGGTACCATCGCCGACCCCCTATTACTTACCGTTTAGCCACAATAACGCACGATTGGCATACCATAGTGCGTTATGACTCTTCAAGGTCATCTAAGGTCAATGATTTTCATGTTATTTTAAAGTTAATATGCGATTTTCTATTAGGCTTAGTGATCATTATCAACATAGGGTCTATCTCGCACTGTTTAGTCACAATACATCCGTTACAGACGACGACGACGACGACGGACGGAGGACGGAGAGACGGACGGCAACCGTGCCAACGGCGTCTATACATGCAGCTGTAGCGCGTCAAAAATGCAACCTGCATAAAACTCGGACGAATGCTGGTTGCTGGACATTATCGTTTTGGTTGGGATTCACCAGATGGCAGCTTCGTTCTGAGGAAGAACAACTCCTGCGGCTGCCGAATGAAACGGAAACCGGTCGCCGCCTGTGCTCCGAGCAGTTCGCTTAGTTCGTTACCCTGTAGTCTAATCGAATTTTTCTACGAAATCACGAACATTGCACGATCACCGTTCTGCTTCGTACAAACGTTCAAAATTTTACTGAGCCTCATTTGTGCACAAGACAAGCAAAATAAACAGTCTAATAATTATAATATAGACACCTACAGAGTGGACAAAAAAGTAATCTTCTAACGGCCTTAGCCGGTACCTATGACCACCATTATGGTGGTCGTACGTAGCGGCTAAGGCGACAAAATTTGACCGGTTATATGGCCTACAGGATATTTGACCGGCTGCCGATCAAATATCCTGTGCCTTATCTTTAACAGCAACAAAGTTTTCATGTGACCACGTCGTTCATATACAGCAAAATGTGCGCAGAACGAAAGGCAATAGGCCCCTATGATGTTTGCGCTGCAAAAAATATTGTTATTTGAACAACATAATAAACAGTTTGCCAATGACGAGATTTATATAGCGTTATTCAAAGTGTCCGCTTGTGGCCTTAACATGACAAAAAAGTATTATTTTAAAGTTGCCTGCGCCACTCATTATTTCAATTGCCGATCAATCGACTGTCAGGTTATGCCGAGTGGCTGTGAGCTGTTCTTTTAGTTCATCGTGTTATTATTATTTTTTGCGATTGACGAAAAGAAGTTGTAAAATAAGAAATAAGTCTTCATTTTCTGAAGTTATAGTGTCACATTTTAGTGGATTATAATAAATACATGTCATAGTTTTGTGATAAAATCAATCTTTTAATTTTTTCAAGATAGTCTAAGTACGTGGGACAGTGTTAAGGTGAAATAGAAAATATTACACAAATTTTGTTGTGAATAACTATTATGTTGCTAAATCGCACAATCCCGATTAATGTTGTCGTTTTTGATCGATTTCTCTCGTCGAATTAAAAATATCGAGTAAGACGGTTTAGCAGTTCGCGCAGCTCTAGAGGCGGCAGCGGTGTGAGCGGCCTCCGCCCGACGTGTGTTTTGCAGAGTTCGGCTTCAGCGGCTGAGCAGCCACGCCCTGACAGGCAGGTAACGCCCTTGTTGAGAGCGGAACCGCAACGCCGACGCTTAGTGATGCGCCGATGCAAGAAATTCGCCGCGACTACTTTAAAAATACGGAAGGCAAACGTGTCAGCGGAACACGCCCGGGCGTGGTACTCTGTTGCCGTAGTTTCTTCTATCTGCGGAATGTGTAGCAAGTCCCTCCTGTACGCCGGACCTGCAGTTATTTTCCTATCCTCAGACCGTCGATAACCGCGATGATGATGATAGTCTTTATTAAAGCAATCAACAGACAAACCGCTGTAGACACAGTGCAAAACATACTGACATGCTAAAAAACAACTAAAAACAGTCTTTGTACGATACACGATAGATAAAATTGCACTCATCAATATTATTTATTGACCAGCTAATTACCCGTTTATACTGCGCCGTGATGTCAAAAACGACTTGCACGTGGTCGTTATGTAACTTCGGCAAATGTCAAAATAAATGGTTAACCCGTCACGGAATCAAACGTTCCGCAGTCAAGACGTCAAAGACGTTAAAGAGCCTATTCTGCCGAATATAAGCTTTGCCTTTCGTTTTTTTTCTTTTCACTTGAATTCCGTAATGAAACAAGCACTGCATGGGAGTTGGGAGAGTGTCAAATGTAAAATACCAAAAGTGAATTAATATAGCGCATTCTCGCAAAAACCTTTAATGATTCGGACAAAAGTCAAGACCGAAATCTCGAATTCTAGATAGCTAATGTCGATGACACACAGTCCAGAAACCGGCGCCGAAAATAGGCTCCGTAAATTCGGCGTCATTGTGTCTATTTAGAGGCGTGGCTTGTAACACCGCGCGGTGCGGTGCGGTATTATAGTATCGTAGCGGTATCGGTGTGTGGCCCAGCACTAGAGCGAGGCGGGCGTTGATGCCAGCCAGTGCAGATCACAGCGGCGTGCCGTGCTGTACGGTTCCAGGGCGTGGTGCCTGTAAACCTGCCGATAGATAGACATCAGTAGTGACTTCATGGTCCTCACCTCACTGTGTGCCAGTGGCTATTAGTTCGACCATTGCTGGAAGTTATAATATCGAAGGTTTACCAGTTTGCTGTGATGCTGGCGTGATATTGGCCGCTGTCATGACAGGAGGGCTGGACGAGTTATGACGTTCTGCTGTCTGACTGATCACGAAGTTCTGCGGTCTTTCAGAGTTTGCTTCCTGGTTCAGGTGAGTCAGTTCATCTTCAGCGTGTTCTTGTCATTTACTTACACTCGTGAACGAGCCGAGAACTTTGCTTAAACTCATCTCATTCAGTCTTCCAATGCACCCTGTCCGTGAAAATCGCCGGCTGCTGTGGGGATCTCACCTTGTCGATCCGGTCTAACTCGGAGCATGCAGGTGTGAACAGTTTAAGCACCAAAATAATTTGGTTAAAAAGGAATTGCCACCTAACGCAATTGCATGTTTCGACTTGGGGTTTGACGCCGCAAGTGTACTGTGTACTTACTAAATGGCATCAAAGTCCGTCGAACGATTTAACCCGAACGCAGGAATGTGACAGACGTCAGACCACGCTGCGGAGAAATGTGTAAGAGTAAGAATATAGGCGTAATTGTTTGCGCTGCAAGACTGCTATGTCGCCTAATAAGTACATGCTCTATAGCGAAAGCTGTACTTACGTTTGTACGCGTATGTTAGATGGTGGTCTACGGCGTCGTCGTCGTGTCTGGCGTGGAACCTCACGTGATTGTTCAGACATCGACGTCCGCCGCATCAGCTCAGCGTCAACCGTCTGCAGTCAGTGTGAGATTAAAGACCATCAGAAGTTTTGGCGACAGATCTCTGTCGTCGTTACACGGCGACAACAACAACTATAACAACAACAACAACGACAACGACGTCAGGGCAGGCGTGTACGTGAAGCCTGTGAGTGTGAAGATTCTGCTAGTTTTAAAAGGCTTGCAACTTTCAAGCGGTCTATTGTGGGGTCGTCTATAAATGACGTCACGCTCCAAGGGGGTGGGGGTTTACATTATTGTGACGAAGTGTGACGTAGGGGAGGGGGTTAAAAGAAGACAATGCAGTACAAGGGAAACATCTTAAGATTTTGGGTTAAATGGAGGGGGTAGGAAAAATGTGCATTTTCAACTGAAAACTGGCCGTTTCTCGTAAACGGTGCGAGTCTGAAAGATAGGGTCAATTGATTGCTATTAATCACCAATAGGAAGTCGCATATAAGCCCGTTAACATTGATCTTCATTGATTTTGATCGATGACCTAGGTTACGCATTCTGCTACGCCAATCTTGCGGTATTGTGGCTGAACGGTAAGGCGTAAGAAGTCGGCGATGGTGCCGTCGGATAGGGCGACGACGAGTTCCTATATGGCTGTCGATACTAATCATGTCTCCATGTGCAGCGATTTGATTGCAATTTTCAATGCAAGGTTTCAACCTATTGGTCGCCACATCTCAGAAACAGTCGGCTTTTGCTAGCGACAGCTGGAGTTCTTGTTTAATTATGCTGACAGCAACTGTTTAGTATGCTATCTGCTGATCAAGTAAATGATTTGACCTGATTTGATTTGAAGCGGTGGTGGTGGCTGGCTGTCTTCAGACAACATCAAACTTCTACCTCGCCGCCTCTGCCGAGTTCCTCCGTCGCACCGTTTTCGTCATCAGCGGACGTCGACGTGATTCCAGACATAACTCGGTTAGACTTCCGTCGGTCACGCAGCGGATCGTCGTTCCACCACACATCAATGACCTCCTCCCGGCAGACCGTCGCCAGTGGATCAGCCGACACCATCCACGACCACCACCGCGTCTGGCGACTCTCCGGAAGAATAGCTGCAGGTTTGGTTCATAGAAATATATAATTTAATGTCAATAATTCTATGGTTTGATAATATTGCTCAGCCAATACTGTTCAGTGACAATATTAATTTCTTGCGTGCTTGGCCTCCCATTTCACACTGTGAATAAATCCAACCACTGGCTCCATGCATGATTATTGTTGACCTCCTAGTCCTACGCTTAGCGTTCAGATAGTCTACGTGCACGTGAGAATGTGTTCAACCTACCTGTATGCGACATTGATCTATCTATAAACAATCGCTTTTGATTACCGGTAGATGATTAGATACCCCGGGAACATAGAAATTCTGGCTTGAAAACCGGCGGGGCGCTAGTCCTTCACCAGTCCTCACCCAGGCATAAAGGTAGCGGTCAACGGCTTCTTCTTCGAAGAAGGCGGATGA
>Ga0056128_1004667_pt1 | contig 17169 bp, 13 predicted proteins | sample WorMetLIZISLAND2_FD_71113 | JGI IMG/M metagenome (GOLD analysis project Ga0056128, IMG submission 71113) | Marine gutless worms symbiont microbial communities from Max Planck institute for Marine Microbiology, Germany - Olavius geniculatus... ... | reverse complement strand
AAAATATATTGTTTTTGAATAAATTTGGTAATTGATAACAAAGTGACTGATATTTCAGTCCCAACCACAGTCCTGGTAATGCAGTGAAGAAATATGGCTGCATTCTTACATAATAATGTGATAAATGTAATTAAATAAAGTGGCGATCTACCACTAGTAATTTTCTGCTCACTAGTGCGAGATCGCCGATCTACCCCTAGCACTGACCATATCGAAAACCACCAAGAATTAAATGGTCAACCTGTTTTGGTCCGCATGTGGGTAGTGGGACATTGGTGTCAAGCTGTAACACTTCTGGTCCACCAAATTTATGCACTCTCACGGCTTTCATAACACTTGGCAATGGTTCTCCGGACATGATGCCACCTAATTTCAATAACCCCACGAAAATATAGAAATTTTACTGCTTGAACTTCGCTCTGAAACTCACACAACTCACTGGATCATATCTGACGTAAATAACGTTAGGGCTTTGCTATCCGAGTAATTTATAACTCGGTTAATCGGCCAACTGTTTAACGAGTACTCGTGTATCAAACAAGTAAGCAAATTTTTGGGTTTGTCATCTGTATTTCTGCATTTGGTTATTAATTGTTAAATACTACTTTTTATTGTAACGTTTTTGAAAAGTAAGTCTTTAAATTTTACAGTAAAGTAGTAATTGTAGGCTTTGTAGCTTGTTCGCAATTCGCACTACTAACTTTAAATTTTGATATTTGTCAACTTTTTAAACACATAAATCGTGTCACAAACTTACAGCGTTGTTTCAATATGCACGTTTGTTTTATATTGCACTTGAAATAACAGGCTTGGTAAAAAAATGAATCTTCTCTAACTGATAATATGCTATAAAATTTTTCTGTTGCATTTATATAATTATAATAGCGGTTTTGGTCTTAATTATCGTCTTGATTTTTTCGTTGTAATCGCATATTTTATGGCATTTATGATCACTTGCTTTTGTCTAGATTTGTTATTGAGTATGGTATCGATATCATAGCTTTACTGTTGTATCGACTTGAACTTGCGCTTCAGGTATTGACTCCTCACTAATTTGTGCTACTTCCGTGCACTCATGCGCAGTGGATGTAAATAAAAAGTGCCACACCCACTTTTTACTTTTGTGTTTGATGTATTTGTACTTTAAATAAACTAATGCAGTGAATTGGAAGTCGTCCATAAGCAGAAAATAGGTTGTCGCATGTAAGTATTTTTTTGGTTTTTTATTTATCATATTTTTGTTCAAAAAACTGTCCATAATTCGCTGAATGTCAAACAGGCCACTTACCTGGTTTGCCAAGTGTAATGTGAGTAAAGCCAGTGCTTCGCTCACGTTGTTAAAATATGTTATATTATAAGTTTATAAGTTGTAGTTTTAATAATAGACATAATCCTAAAGTACTAGCAATAGCTGCAGTTGACGTGCATATAAATGCGCATGGTGTTATTGAACGTGTGCTCGCACGGTCCAGTGTGGCCCAGAAAATGATATGGACAGTGCGCGCTCGCACGGCATATCTATTGAAGTCGCGATTAAGTCTAATTTCCGTGCCTGTTTACGGTCTGAACTTATGAAGTGGATTGTAAGACATCTTGGGTAGTATTACGTCATCTAAGAGCATTCTGGATGGTAGTAAAGGCCTGAAAATCGACATGATTCAAAGCTGAAATATTAGCTGAGCAGAATCTTCAGTTGTTGACACTGCTGTAGCCAAAACAGCCTCAAATATTTCTAAAGTTAGATTTTGCTCATAACTAAGTAATAGCAGCAACATAAACAAAAAAGCGGCCACACAACTCTTCACTTATATGCTGTCCGTATGCATGTGCCATCGGCGCACGGTAAATAACACTTTGTGACCACATATGGACCATGCGTGCATATGGTAAATATAATCATTGTATAAATTCAGTGTTTGATCTGTTATTTACTTACTGAACTTTGCTTATTTTTCTCTGTAATGTCATATTTTTAGGCACACTGTTCACAATGGCAGAGAATGGCAGCTTCATGGATAAGCCAAATGTATTGGTGCTTGGAGGTAAACAAGTTGTTTTTCTTTTTATTTGCTACTGAACTAGCAATCTGCTGCTGTTTGACATTCTCTGTTGCAAAATGTTTGTCAGTAGGGATGTTAAATTTGTTTTCATTCCAAATTCGAATTTTGACCGCCAAAATTTGGATTAAATTCGAATATATTTGTGGAGAAGCTTAAGCAATTTGCATTTGATGTCTGCACTGTGGGGCAAGATGAAGGTCACAGCACGCACGCCACAGGCCAGGAAGCAGTCTATCAACAGTGCAATCAGCCAAAACGTCAAGCCATGTCGTGCTCTATTGCGGTCGATTGATGTCTGCTCTGTGTCTGGGCCACCAAGATTTGTCACTTTGAGAGCTTGCATCAGTATACAACACGCGCCAGGGGCACAGTACAAGTCGGAGAGTAATTGAACGCTGCGGCGGTATGCAGGGAGGGAAGGATAAGCAAACACATGGCTGGCGTTGCTTGAATTGACGGCCGGCAGAGAACAAAGAAATTATCACACAGCTCCACTTTCAAGGCAAAACCGTCTGTGTCTAATTAGTGATGCTCGGATTCGAATATCGAAAGGCTGAAAAACGAATATGAATTTAAACTTGAAATTGGAAGTTCGCCAATCCGAACTTCGTTTAACAACCCTACTTGTCAGTGAAAAGTTATGGTTTGTTTGAGCCTGGACATAATTGAAATTTTAGTCATTAGTGTTTATTGTGATAACTACAGAGTTAAAGTTATTGATTAGCATAGTTTAAAATGTCTTTACTGGTGGAGAAATTAGCAAGAAAATAATTAGACACAAAATTGTGAAAGTTGAAGGTCATAACAATGTTGTAACATCTAGTAACGAAAGTCAGTGTAAAAACAGTATTAGTTTAGTTTTTTGTTCATATTTGTGTTAAAGTATCTACTTCGGACAGAAATAGAAGCCTTTGGCCTGGTTCCAGCTATTCATTGATGATGATGATGAATGTTGCATCGAAAAACAATGAAGGGGGGAGGGGTTCTGTAAATTTCTACAAAGTATTTCTTGCATCTGTGTAATCTAATTGAAGAAATCTCGAGCGGCGGAAATTCCGCCGCGCTACCTGCCATCCGTTTGCTGGAGTGGCGAAAATTAGTGCTAATGTTAGGGATAGGGTTAGGGTTAGGATCATCGTTAGGGGTAGGGTTAGGTTTAGGGTCAGGGTTAAGGTTAGGGTTAGCGTTAACAATAATAATTTGAGTGCGGGTGAATTAACGGAAAAGTACCATTCTGCCGCTCCAGCAAATGCACTTATCGCGGTGGAATTTCCACCGTTGTTGCGTCGTGCAATCTAATTATGTATTTGTTGCCTGTGACAGGTGTGGGATTTGTGGGGCGTAACCTGGTTCACTTTCTGGTTAGCAACAGTCTCTGTAACAAGGTAATTCAGCTTGTCTGCTTCAGTTGATTCTGCACTGCAACATGTGCTGCTTTTATCATTTTTGTTTTTTAATGTTTTCTTTAGTAGTTCATATAATTAAACAATCATTCATGGTTAGATTTTTGCTTGATTTTGTATCGCTTTACATGCTATGAAAGCAACATGCCTTGTGCACATTTGTTGCATATGTTAACGAATACTGTGTCTTGCTGTGTTACTGCAATTCATATCTGGCGTTACTGGTAATAATTTGCAACTTATATGCTGTCTTGCTGTTAGGTGGCTTGCTGACATAAAATGTTGGACTTACAGTTAAGAGGTTACAGGTTTGACTCCTGATCTGGTTGCTATCAAGTGGTTAGTACTTGGATGGGTGACTGTCTGTTGACATTTAAACCATCTTGGTGTATGATCAACATCAAGGTCAAACTCATTTTTCTGGGGTGGGTAAGTCAAGTACTGGCGTTTGTGCTGGGGTCAAGGCAGGGCGTGTTCACCTGTGTTGAGTGCAGGGTGGCCACAGGGCCTTGAAAGTCCTTGAAAATGGAATAGGTTCTTGAAAGTTTTGGAATTTGATGTAAAAGGTCCTTGAAAGTCCTTGAATCTAAGTACAGTAATCATTGATACCTAGCATTAAAATTTTGCACTTAATTCGTACATCAAAAAGTTTCTGTAAATAACTGTAAATATTTGTGTAAATACCTGTGAATGTTGCAAACTGGACAATGAACTAAAGTGGATTTGCAAGCATCACCTGCTGTGTAAGGTTAGAAAATTTATTTTTTTTTTTTGTGCTGCTTAATGGTTTTCTTTTGATGCCAAAACATTGCATACTCTCTAAAATTGTCATAACTAAAACCTCTGTAACTTGGCAGAAACGTCAGTGGAATAGGTCTGGAAAAGTGAGTTTAAGGTCCTTGAATAGTCCTTGAATTTTTTTCTTCCCAAACTGTGGCCACCCTGTGGGTGGCATGCAGACCTTGTGATCCCATATGGCTGGTGATGCTCTGCTCTTTGGTGACTGGTGTTTGTTACAGATTGTTGTGGTTGATAAAGTGATGCCGGCAATGGCTTGGCTCAGTGCTGATCACAAGGTCTGCTTTCCATTCATCTCTTTCATTCATTATATTCTGAGTCAGTATAAATGATCAGTAAGTAGTCAATACTGTCTGTTTCGCTTTGTGAATGTGTTCTCATTTTTACGCGCGAAAGCAGCAACTGCTTTCAGTGCATCTTAGCCGTCGCAATTCTATCTGTCCATCTGTCCGTCGCACAGGTGGATCAGTCAAAAACGGTGCAAGATAGTCTCACCAAATCTTCACCTTCGGGTGCCTGGAAGACTCTAGTTTCCGGAACCGTAAAGCTTTTCCATAAATTCGAAGGGGGTCACCCCAAACGAGGGTGCTGAATGAGAGGGGGTGGGCAAAATTTGCGACTTTTGGCGAATAAGTCACTGTATCTCAGTAACAGTGCAAGATAGGGCCTAGGTTACTATTAATCACTAGTAGGAAGTTGTGCACTGGCTCTCGATTGGCGTTTAATTTAATGACCTTGAATGACCTTGAACACCAAAATAGGGGGTTTTATGGATTCTTTTGTGATTTCGGGCTGCGACACAAGTCTATATCATTCACAAGGTGGCACCACGGAACTATTGTTATGCGATCCCGATAGAGAATTTGGTATTTGTATATTAACTTAGCGTGAACACCCCAATTTTCAGCTAAACTACTGAACCCAAACTGCTGTAGGCTTTCGTGCATCTCGTGAGCCTTAGCTCAAGTTTCTTGTTGACATTGGTAGGCATTCGATAGTGTTGTGTTCAAAAATACATTCATCTACCATCATTATAGCTGTATCCATGGCACGATAGATGGTTTACAGTTTGTGAAGGTCATCTTTACAATCAGGTAGAAATGTTGTTTTGTTTGCATATTAGTGATGTGTATAGTTTTGCACAGCTTTAATTATTGTGAAATTTAAATTAAATCAAAATTAAATTAAAATTAAGTTAAATTATTGTTAAATTGTTAAATGTAAATACTACTGTCGGTCATATTGGACATATTGATGTTTACATGCAGCATATTTATCATGTTTTGGTTTTAATGTATGAATTTTTCATTAAATTTCTATAATTTTGTTTCTTTCTATGGAGTTTGTGTTTTCCTGCAGGAATCATTTTCAAAAGTGGAATTCAGGCATATGAATCTCATCAGTTCAAGTATGGCTTCACTTCTGCTTGTGTCATTAAATTGCTGTTAATTATATGCATGTATTAATTATCACCAGTCATAAAATGTATGTTTTTATTTTTTTTCTTAAATACTTTATTCATTGCTGCATAGCATAAAGCATGTACCACACTAACTATCAGATAGGTAGAGAGATATACACATAGATGAGCAGATGGATATTGAAATCAATCAATTAACTTAGCACATTTTGTGATCGACTAAAAATCATTTCTTTGTAAGTTTTGTAGCTGTTATAATGTACTGTATACTAACTAATTAGAGTTGTCGCAGCATTAATTTGTTTAATGCATTATTTCTTTAACTTGATGTATTTATATGACAGTGCTAATGTTAATGAAACTTTTCAAGACAAGACCCAATTTCTTTCTCTAAGACCAAGATCAAGACTTATTTTAAAGAAATATTTTTTAATTTTTAAGACAAAGACTAAGTCATCATGATCATATGGGCACTGGTTCTGTGTTAATTATCTGACTAATTGTCTTAACTGCGAAGTAGACGTTTGTCGTTGGGTTTGATGGTACAGAGTCGGTGTCGACATTGTTCGAGACGGACGTACAGTTTGACTTTGTCATCAACTGTGCTGCGGAGACAAAGCTTGGCCAGAGTGATGCGGTGAGTTGAACTGAGCTGATGATACCATGCTGTCTTATCATTGTCGTTGTGCTTTTTCTCTCTAACTGATTTTTGGTTTTATTTTTTTTTGCAGCATTAGTGAAGTTTGTAAATCACTGATTAGGTTTAGACGGCAATATATGGATTTTTTTTGACATTTTGGAGGATATTTGGCTTCGTGGCTTCTTTCCCATTTTGCTCCCTGGTTGATTCGCACCCTGGCTGATCCCCCCTTCCCCTTGGCTTGTTTGCTTTCTGGCTGATTCATTCATTGAACTTGGTTTTTTTACCCTCTGGCTTTTTTGATACTTTGATTGTTTGCCCTCTCACGTTGTGAAGGAGTCAAGGGCAAAACGGCCAGGAGGCAACATGGCAAAGGGATGAAACAGCAAGGGGCAAAACAGCCATAATTCTTTCGGAGAGCAGGGGCCGTATGCGTAACAAAATCGTAATTTTACTTCCAAACTAAAATCGAATTACGTCGGACGTAGTGCTGAGTCGGTATGCATAACAACGACATGGCACTAGTCAGATGCCTACGTCCGAACTAACTCTAGTCGCTCCAGCGACCTGTTGTAAATATTTAGTCCGTCATTGTCAATGTAAACTAACGTCGCTGTGGAGAATCTGCAATCACGTCATGCATCGTAAAGGACTTCTGGTAAATCAGTTACACTATTTAAACTAATTGCAGTATCAAAAAGTTGCTGAATAAAACTTTTGGCGTTTGATAAATTGTATTTATTTGCATTGCGCATTTTTACTTAGCCCATGGAGCTGTAACTAGGCTCGAGCACGCCCGAGACTGCAGCAGACGACAAGTCAGACCATATCTATTTTTAGCTGCAGGCCGGTTGAGGCAGAGTGCATTTAGCCAGGAAATTCCAGAGTCAAACTACCCAACGTCAGCTACGTCGGTAGTAGTTAGTCACTCGCTACAACAGCGTTTTGCATGCCGTCGAATGCAACTTTCTAGTTTGGAAGTAGTTAGTCGCGACATAGATCTTACGTCCAAACTAATCTATGATGTTGTTATGCATACTGCCCCAGGTGTATGGCATTGGAACGAGTTGATTAGGTTTTTATAGGAGTTTGTATTTCATTTTTTTTATTTTGTCCAGCATAGCTAATAAGTCTGTCTCTATTGAGTGGACATGTCGAGTTTGTATAACTTTGTTTTACAGAGCTTTGAAGAAATTATTGTCATGTTTTATTAGTTTCGCCGCCATGTGAAACTGAAGTAAAATCACTTACAGTCTTTGACACTCTAATCAACAAAACATCTTACTTACATGTGGAGGATTTTATGATATGTATGCTGTGCAAAAACTTAGACTGGCTGCTCTTTGTTTTCAATTGCTTATTTATGTTTTTTTCCTCAGTAATCTACATGCTAATATCTATTTTTATTCTACGGTTGTTGTAGGTTTACCACGATGGCATACACAGACTGAGTTGCAACTGTGCGCATGAGGCTGCCCGACATAGAGTTCAACGATACATAGAATTGTCAACGGCTTTAATGCAATCTTCCGACAAGGTTGCAGTTTGACATCATATTGCATCACTTCTGCGTTTACCTTCTTATGACTTCTCGATCATTATGCTGTGTAAACTGTATTTACCTTTGGTTTTCAGATCTTGCAATGTTACATTTATAGTTACAATTTAGAGATCCTGACTACACCAGAATTGATATTATGTTATCACTTAATGTAATGTCAGATTAGGCTTAGTGCATTTGATTGATGTTTCTGGTGCGAATAAGCAACGAACTGCAGATCGCCACGTTTAATCGTCAATTATCTGACTTGATCGGCCAATATTCGGCCATCAACTTGATGGGAGATTTGATGGACGATTAGTCGCTAATTGGCGATGGAAAAATGGTCGGTCAGATGATCTCTAGTCAAGTCCCAAAGTCGATCAGAGATCAATTTGATCGACCATCAAATGTGCATGGAAAACAGGACCAAAGTTTTTGTATGATCAGTGACCTTTCATGTTTATTGGCTTACAGTCAGTCAGGCGATCCAAAATGTAAAAAGTTTTTTTTGTTTATTGTTATTGATAGTTGAGTCTTGTAGCAGCATTTTGTTGTTGCTTTCTGTTAGCAGTTTCCAAAAGATTTCGGGACTCGGCTTAACATGGGAGTTCTCTGAAAAATTGTCAAGTTAAACAAAAATAGATAGCAGTAGTTGCACAGTGCATAGTACTTTAGATAATCATATTATTGTTTATTCCCAACTAGGTTTGTAGACTTATATCGGCTTAGGGTCAAGTCCCCACATAAAAGCTACTTTTACACTCATTCCTGCTGCATTTATTATCTCTGCCAAGTGCGAACATAGTGAACATTGGAGGAGATTAAGAGATTGGTCGTTCTGTTCATCCATGTGTGTGTCTGTCGTTATTTTGCTTGGCGGAGATATGCACTCTTACGAGCGCCTTCTAGTTTCTATCGTGTTTTTGCGTGGCTGACGTCGTTCGTGCAATAAATGATGATAATGATGATTATGTGTGAATGGTGCTTGACAGAAAGCCATCTCAGAGGACTGTGTCTGTGAGCCATGGACACCGTATGGTCAGTACAAGTGGAAAGTGGAACAGGAATTATCCAACATTGCAGACCTCAACTACATCATTGTTCGGCCCGCTATCATTTATGGTCCTGGCGACAGAACCGGCCTTAGTATGTCTTACATCTATGTTTTTTTGTGTATTTAACTGTTTTCTTATTTGGCTTATGGTTTTTTAGCATTAATTCACAGCTGGATTTAGATCACTTTATACACGTGACAGCAGCTACTGTGTAGCGTGTCTTAGCCATTGCAATTCTGTCTGTCTGTCCGTTCGTTCATCTGTCACACGGGTGGATCAGTCAAAAACGTGGCAAGCTAGGATCACCAAATTTTTACCTCCTGCTGCCTGGAAGATTCTAGTTTCAGGATCTATAAAGCTTTTCCATAAATTCGAAAGGGGTCATCCAAAACAGGGGTGCTAAATGATATGGGGTGGAGAAAATTTGCGATTTTTAGCTAACAAGTCGCCATATCTCAGAAATGGTGCGAGATAGGGCCTAGGTTACTATTAATCACCAATAGGAAGTTGTAAATTGCTTTTAATTGGCACCAAAATCAATGACCTTGAATGTCAAAATAGAGGTTTTTATGGATTTTTTGGCGATTTGGGACTGCGACACACATTTCAAGAGTAAATCGTGTCAAAATCACTGCAGGTAGACCAGCAAAACCTGCATATGAAATTTTCGACATTAAACGTAGATTTAAATTGTCCAATTCTTGTCTCCGTAGGTTCAAAGTGGCCTGCGCACTAGGGCAGCAAAGATGGGTATCTCCTAAAGAAATTATTTTATTGCTATCAGCTGAGTGAGATCGATTACACGCTCTGGTGAATATAAATTAAATGCCATAGATGTTAGTCTTCATAATCATCATGTTGAATGTCATCTACTGGGATCGGTGACCTTAGATTTTGTTTGCAGTGGGCCTTCAAACATGCACCGCTGTCGCACATTGTTTAAATCAGGGGTCTCAAACTCATTTTGGGGTGTGGGCCACACTGCAAGATATCACTCATTCGGGGGGCCGTATTGTTTTTAGAGACGACAAAATGCATCAAATGCAGTGATTAATACAAATGACGGAAGACGTCCGTGTACGTCTGCTTCTGCTTGTCACACTTCAAATCCAATACCTCCATCTGGAATTCTTCGGAAACGCTTTCTGCGACAACATCAAACGGAATGCCAAAGAGTGCAAACTGTGGTTTAAGATTATTGAACTCTTTAAATATCGGTCGAACTCTGCAAGAAATCCAGAAATGACATCTGTATAATCTTTTAGCCGCCGTGGCTTGATTTCACTTAGGCCTACCACCTGAAGAGATGAGAAATGGTCCAAGTTGCCAGCGCCAGCTTTGGTCGCTGCTGGCATTAGCATGCTGCTCCACTAAAGAGAACGCAAATGAGAAAAATAGTAGTTTCACTGAATTACTGGAAAAAATGCTGTAAAATGAATAAAACGATTTATTTTTATCCTAAATTTTTAGAATTTCAGATATTATGTTGCGGGCCGCAATTAACGCCTTCGCAGGCCGCATGCGGCGAGTTTGAGACCCCTGGTTTAAATAGTGGAGGCTTCGTACCTTGTAATGTGAAACACTTGACCAGATATAAGTAGAGTGTGCTGAATGTTTATGCCTAACCTTAGATTATCTCATGAAAATAAACAACAGTAGATAACATTTTAAGACTAATATGCAGTTATAGCATAATTCACTATGGGCCTTTCATACATAGTTTTTCGAATTGTTGAGTCACTAAACTAAACTTGAGGCCCATCTGTTTTTTTGTCTCTTTATTTGTTTTTCATGTTTCCCATAACTGACTGTGATGTGACTGAAGTGCTGTGCATTTTTCACTTATAATTTCAATGTAATGCAATGTATATTCTGTTGTTCGTCTGAATGCTGCAGCTCCCCGACTTGTGCTCGGTGCTATTTATAAATACCTGAATGAGCCACTGCAGGTAATTTACTTTTCTATTACTATTAAGATTTATTGCAGCATTAGTAGCATCAAACGTGGGGTAGTTCTTTTTGACTAAATTTGACACAGCAGTCCACTCATTTTTGTTTTCTTTTATCCACTGACCTTCTGGAACAGCTTCATTGGCTTCCTGTTGAACTCAAGTTCAAGCTTGCTTCTTTTAAGCTCTACATACTGGTAACCTGCCTTATCTCGCTGATATTCTGCATCACTGCAAATCCGTAAGGTTCACGTGCTAATTTTCTACCCATCTACTTGATGCTCCTTGTCATCATTCTAAAACTTATTATTTTCAGTCTGCTTAACTTGCCCCAAGTGCTTCTCTTTAATGCACCCTGATTCTCTTGTGAGATATTTTGGCACTATATAAATTGTACTTACTTACTTACTTATGTGTGTGCATAGTTGTCTAGTTTTTTCAGTTTAATGATATTCATTATTTATCTTTTACTTGTTTATTTTTGCTTAGGCACTTAGCATTTGAACTCAGTACATAGGAGAAATTAGTATCCTCCCGAACTGATTTAAAGCCAGCCTGGTCTAGTGCATTATGCCGCTCTTTGTTTTTGTAATTAGACATTGGGACATGATGTGTAGCATCATTCAAGCTCCGTATGGCTTCATCCACTGGGATCTTGTGCTTTTGTCTGTCAGGAAAACACCACCATGAGTAGACAGATACAATGTCATGTGTGCGACGATTATGAGAAATAAGATGAATGATAAGATGTTAACTGATGGCGATGATCTTACTATAATGCGCATATTTCTGTCTGTTTGTTTGTCTGTCTGTCACAGCTCTCTGGCGCCTTCTGTGTTGCATGGTCAGCGGGGTCGCGGATCCTGACCATGGCATTTGAGTCCTTGGGTTTTAGGCACGTGCCCCCACCTTGCCCCTACCTCCCCCCACAGGCTGCCTTAGGGGGTGGGGGTTGAGTTACCGGGTAACGGAGTGGACCAGCCCGTACGCGGTGCAGCGGCAACTTCGATAGTGATGACAATGCAGATGTTGCTGTTGGTTTCAGATGCTGTGGACGCGTGACTATAAGCTCAGTACTGTTCACGTCCACGATGTCGTTCGTGCTATCTGGCATCTGTGTTACCACGGCAACGTCGCTGACGTCTACAACGTTGCTGACAAAGGCGACACAAGTTTGTAATTTTCTTGGATATCTGGACTACTCGCAGTTGTCTTTGCTGGAGTTTTTTCGGCCGCCCATATGCAGTAACGGGAGGTCTTGTGTTTTTGCTTTGTTTTGTTCTACTTTTTATACCTTTTTCCCTATTTTTCTATTTCTCCAAAACGAGACAGCAGACTAAGACCAAAAGTGTGGGGGAAGGATAAACCTTACCTGGAATAATTGAGGGCACATTTCAGTGAGATTCCTTGAGGGGTTTTGGAGGTAGGGCTATTTTACCATATTTGTAATCGATGGCTTGACGAATCAGCAGCCAAGACAGTTGGACTTACGGCGCAAGTTGGCCTGACATTGGGCCCCAGATTTCCAGTTTTTCTTCAGTTTTTTCATGTTTCTGTTTTCATTATTTTTGTCTCTCATTAGCTTTTTGATGTCAGAATTCCGTATCTCTCATGCTTGCAGTGTTTGGGGGATAATTGGTCATCTGTTAGAACTGGCTGAATTGAATATACTGTTTGCAGCTCAAGGGCGAGTTGGCGACATAATTGATCAGCTGTTTGATATCAGGAGTGAATATCTTGGCTTTATTTCTTCCAACCTGGCAAAGGTCTGTTTGCCTGATCTTGGTTTTTTTCTTTCAATTTTGCAAAGATCTGTAATAATTTATGATGTGATTGGTCACATTTTTTGCTTTTCAATTATATTTGTATTATTTGTGTCCTCATTATTGCTTTTTTACATGTTTTATCATTACTTCATTTATCATTTTAATAGCAAGTCAGTAGATAGTACAAGGATTGGGGAGAGAAAGTCAACGTGATTGTTCTTGGTTGGTTCGCTGTGTAATTTTTGTGTTAGCTTGATCTGTTTATTGATTTGTTGATTTATTTTTAGCACCCCCGGTATTCAATTCCTGAGGGCTGAAATATTAAACTATGGAAATTATTACAGTTGTCAAATTAATGCATTAGTTAACGCGTTAGTAAATAAGCATGCATTAAAAAATTAACATGCATTAAAAAAAATTAATGCACATGGGTAAATTTATTTAATTTACTGAATTCTGTGCAGCAAACATTCCAATATTCCATTAAACTGTGTTTATTTGACAATCGAGTGAATTCAAGTAACTTAATGTATTTGCCATTCCATCACTACTGTAAATAAATGTTATTCAGATGACAGGCTAATAGATTTGTATCCTAGCAGTGATGTCAGTTATTGTTGAAAAATGTGTTTCTATTTGCTTTCTAACTTTCTATCTTCTACAAATGGGGCCCCCAAACATTGCAGGGCCCGGGGTAACTTACCCCCTGCCCCTACTCTGCCTTTTGATGGGCCTGCATGCATTAATAACGCGTTAATTAATGCATTAAAAAATTAACACAGTGCATTAATGTGTTGCAAAAATTAACACTTTAACAGCTGTAGAAATAATGTTTGGAATGGTTACGGTGCTGACTCGGAAATTGTGAATGTGTCAGATAGGCAAGCCGTGTTGTTTTTACTGATTTATTGATTGATAAATCAATTGTTTTTGTTAAACAGCTGAGCATAGATGAGGTGGTGGAAGAGGTGAATGAGAAGCATATGGCGCCGTGGGGTGAACTGTGCGAACGCGACAATATACACACCACTCCACTCACACCGTTCATTGAAAAAGTATGATCAACGTTTCACACTCTACGTGCCAAAAAAATCTAGATGCAGATTTTTTTGTTCTATTTTTTCAAGTTTCAGTTTTCGTTGTTTTTTTTTCGTTAGGATTCTATCTCTTTGATAACTTTCTGTTTTCGGATTTTTTTTGTTTTTTTACGTTGTAGTACTTGTTCTATTACTTTCATTTTAGTTTCATTTGAACCAGTTGATTTACTTAAGCACTAGATTAAACTGGAGACATAGTTTTTCAATGTAAATAATATTTTATTATATATCTTTTGCAGTTAAGCTCAGATGGTTTCTTGAGCTGATTTAGATTTAAAGCATCTTTAATAATTTGAATGTTCATCAATTATGTATATTATCTGCATGCAAAATGTGAAGACTTTGGTGTTTCTGCCAGGAGTTGCTTGACAATAAGCCGGTGTGCATTGATGGCAGTAAGATTGAATCAACAAACTTCACATACGAACGACCACAGCTTACAACGGACTTACTACGTCAGGTTAATTAGAACTAAATTAGTTTTTTCTCAGTGTATTTTGTGTACTATAGCTTTTTGTCTTTATTTTCATTTTTACGCGCAACAGCAGCCATCGCCATTCTCTCTGTCCGTCTGTCTGTCTGTCCGTCACGCGGCTGGATCAGTCAAAAATGGTGCAAGCTAGGATCACCAAATCTTCACTGTCGGCAGCGTAGAAGATTATAGTTTCAGGATCAGTAAAGCTTTTCCATAAATTTGAAAGGGGTCACCCTGAGCGAGGGTAATAAATGACAGAAAGGTAGGGAAAATTTGCGATTTCCAGCCGATACAGCTGAGCGAGAGAGGTCACGCCTTCTGGTGAGTACGAGTAAAACACTGTAAATAATTAGCTGCCGGTCGTCTGGCGCCCTTTGGCAACTGTAAAAGGAAACATCATTGCTAGGATGTGTGAACTTACCGTAGATTTTGTTTTACCAGGCTTTCAAACATGCACCGCTGTTGCGCGTTCCCCTTTGCGTTAGCTGGGCTTCTCTTGTCAAACTGGCAGTTCAGTTCATGTCTCTTTTAACTGTTCTTTTCTGCTGCTTGGCCAGTTTTAGCCAGTCAGAAAATTTGCTTTATTTCAGACAATTTTCTACCGCAATACAAAATTTGGGGATCCATCTCCCCATTTGGGGGATTCATGGGCAAAATTCTCGTTTTGAAATTTGTCAGAAATGTGCATTTTTCTGTTTGAAAACCGCAACTGCATGTCTCCACCTGCAACTTTTTAGCCCGTGACACCGCTAGACACAACTCTTATAAAAATGTTGTGATTTCCACTGCATAATATCTGCATACTGTTAGTAATCAATTCTGCCTCGTTTTAATTACAGAGAGTGGCAGAGACGTCAGACAACGTGACCTGACCTAGTTCTTTGCATTGTTTGTAGGTCGTAACAGATTACGTGTCGTTGGGTCTGTTTCCGCATTCGGTCATTGCGCTGTCATCTTCATGAGAGCTTCCGGAATTTTTCTTAGTCCTACGTCCACAGCGTTCCCGTCTTTATGTCAAAACGTTATGGGCATGATTCCATTTTCTTCAAACTGCTACTGCTGCGTGTGTTTAATGGTACCATAAAACTTCGGATGGAACCCCGGTCTCCCGGCAATATAACGCACGACCTGTATCCAGAGACCCAGCTTTTATCAAATTATGTCAAAGTCATTGTTTTTTGCAGTTAGTGCAATAGTAAAAAATTAAGTATTCATAAATGAGAATTCTTTTGTTTTGCTTCAAATACCAAATTGATTTATTGATAGAGCATATAAACTAATATTTAAATGAAAAATAAATTTATATTGATCTTACAACTAATATGATAAGAGAGAGAATAGAATATTTAATTAATAAATTTCTTATTGCTAATTTAGGGATAGATTCTACTAAAGGAGGTAAACCTTTTATCGATAATAATCATAAATATATTGTAATTATTAATATTGAAGTTTTATATTTATTTTATATATCATCAATTTTTTTACTATTTATATATTATAGTTATGGTGTATAAAATTAAGTAAATAATAGATAAATTGGGCATATGGCGGCTGTTGTCATGGCAATTCTGTCCATCTTTTTGTAACAACCTGGAGCACAGTAATATAGACTGCATTGGTAATTTCATTTCCATTCAAAACATATTGCCAATAGTTCACTTTGGTTTATGTGCTAGATTAAACTGGCAAATGCTCACCTATCAGTTTTCTAGTACAAACCATTTATCGTGTCATTGCCAACAACGGACATTTCACGTTGTTTTGGATGCACTGTTTCGTGCGTTTCCACAATAAGCTAAGACGTGGATTCCTTCGGCTTGTATCCGGTATCAAGTCTTATGTGAGACCCAACTTTCTATCTGATGTTTTATGGTAATTTTCTTCGAATTGAAATGCTGCGATTTGAGTGAAGTACAAATCAGGACTGACAAAAATTCGATATTTCTGTTGTATGATTATGAAAAATTGACAAAAGGTATCATATAGTTTTATGCCTGTTATGCATTATGGCGTAGTATACTGCTGCACTATTTTTTGTTTTTTTTAATGATCGTTATTGTTATTGTTAATGCATCGTGATGCCGAATCATCGACTGTTCATTTAGTGTATAAAGCTTTTTTCACCCTGTTATGCGGAAATCATTTGTTTACACAGAACTAGTTTGGTCTTTCATGAATCATGAGCTGTTGCAATGGATGCATTGGTGTTACGGCTTTGCGGAGGGGTCTCTTCCCCACCTGAATTTTGACTGCCAGAAAGTTTTTTCTTCTCCGAAAATTATTGTCCATAAATGCAAAATTCTGAGGTGAGAACTGCCATTTCAGGGGGAGGGGGGCGTGAGGGCGATTAGGGGAGAAATTGAGATTTTTAATACCCATAATTTCCTCCATTGGAAATTTGCAGTTGTCTGTCCAAAAAATTGCAACTGCCTGCCCCACCAACACTTTTAACACACAATGCTGCTGGATGATGGTACTGATATCATTTCTTGTTAAGTGTGTAACATGCTAGTGTTCACAGTTCACATTATTTTTGCTTATATACTGTTCTTAAACTTATATAGCAGAAACTGTTTAACCGTTATATGCTGCTTTAAATAGAGGGTGGTCCATAAAAAACGTGGCACTTTACTTTTGACCATATCTTTGCCAATTATTGACCAGTTTTCAAAATTTTTCACTGGCGCACTCTGTGGACAATTTGATAATGTGATTATTATAGATCCCACCACACCATAAATGCATCTCTACATTACCTTGTGAAATATCAAAGAGATATGCATACATAACAGTAATAACAAACTTTTTGGTAAAATTGAAAAATAAACAGTTCAGACCAACATTGCATTGAATGGTCTGTATGACCCTAGACTGTGTGGGTATAACTCAGCCTAGTGTCATAAGAATCATTCATCGCAATGTTGGTCTGAAGCGTTTTTTTCATTTGCCTAAATTTTTGT
>Ga0056128_1004664_pt1 | contig 17179 bp, 10 predicted proteins | sample WorMetLIZISLAND2_FD_71113 | JGI IMG/M metagenome (GOLD analysis project Ga0056128, IMG submission 71113) | Marine gutless worms symbiont microbial communities from Max Planck institute for Marine Microbiology, Germany - Olavius geniculatus... ... | reverse complement strand
GTTGTGCTCTGCAACATCACAATTTTTTTGGGGGGGGGGCGGGAACTAGCTAGTCCACCTATATAGGTATACTACTGTGAACTGACAGCGTATTCCCACTGGCTTTTGGCCAGTTGACTTTCAGCTTGCACCGTTAACTTCTCAGACATAAATTTTTTTGCAGTCTTAATTTAAGTGTCATGCATTTGTCACCTATTTCTGAAAAATATATCACACATTTTTTTACTAAATGTTGGCACGTTTGCTTACATTATATGCCTGGATTAATTGGTTCATTGGCAGAAAGTATGCTAATATTGTGTGACTTAGTCGTTGTTGTGCTGTTGAGCTGTCTTATGTGTTTACAGGAGTTGCATGCTCACATCAATGGCTCAATTAGCGAAGAAACACTCAGCAAGCTTGTCTGCTTGAAGCAGTCAAAAGACAAATCTTGGCAGGCAAGCAGTCAGCAGCTGAAGCTAGGCAGACATTTTTCACTCACAGAGTAAGACACTGCATACTTCTCGCTAGATTTTCTCAAATGTTTGTGATATTAAACTTATTTTATAACTTTGTTATAATTTGAGAGAGATGGAGAGTGTTTAGGTGCTTTGTTAGAGCATATGCCCATGCCAATGTGTTGTAGGCTTGAGCATTAGGTGAAGCACTATAGAAGTGCTAATATTTTTTCGCAGTGGAGATGAGGTTCTGTGGTGTCATATTCAGCTAATTATGTGTTCTGACATACCGCTGCCTCCGCTGTCTTGGTCCGGACTATCTGCCAAGCGACTTCACGAGCGTATCCAACCTGCGTTCAAGACAGGCTACGCTTAGCATCTGCTGCAGCTTTGGTTGTTCCGGCTACAAGACACTCAACACTCGGCGATCAGGCTTTTCCCGTCATTGCCGCCAAGTTGTGGAACGCACTGCCAGATGACATCACATCTGCTATATAACTTTTAACTTTTTGACATTAACTGAGATCATTTTTATTTTGTAGATCACACGGCGCGTGACTGGACTATCTCTGTTTTTGTATAGTGTTTTATTCTTTTAGTTTTTTTTAGCATTTTTGCATTTTGCACTTAGACCACGTTAATCAGTTCGTGACAACGATGATGACGACGATGATGATGATAATTGCATTGTTATTTAGTGTCACAATTTTTATCAGATGATATAGGTCTGTCAGAGTATTTATGGCATTGACATTCTTTCTATTGCGTAATCTCTAGCATTAGGCACTGAATACTCTAGGGTTAGTTTTTAGACAGACATTTAGACATTTTAAACATGCACATAAGCAGTAGGCCTATTATTTTTATTTGTGCGGCTGTTTCTACGAGCTGTATGTGGTAAATTGAAGGTTTGTAGCTTACTTGGGCATGCATGTTGTTTTAGGTGTTTTGAGCAGTTCAGATTATTGCATGAATTGTGCAATAATGATGAGGCTGCATATATTGTAAGTACATCTGACTTTTGGACTCTCTTGATGTTTAACAGTTCAGTTATCGTAGCTATGATAATTAATGCATTTTGGTTTTCCAAATTATTAATGCAATGTGTCTGAGGAATAGTAAAAACAGTTTTCTCTTTACTTGGAGTTGAGATGGTTTCGCAGTCATAACTCTTGTTGTAGGCTTTTATAGATTTCTGTTAGGCCCTTTGTTACCTTCTGAGCCTCAGAGCACTGCTATCTTTTGCCCAGTTGCCAACTACAATGCCGATTTGCTGACAACTGTGTTTGTCACACCGTCACACGGCAGTGTCGAGTGACCTCATGATTTTTGCTGTATGTGTTTTGCTCATTTTGTGTTATCCTACATTATGCTCAGGCCAACTCAGCCTCCTACTGTCAGTGGCATGGTAAATGAGGGTGAAGGTCTAGTCTTGGCTGATTGGAGTGGTGGTATGTCTGCATGCTGCTCTGTGGGTTCAATTGTTCATTTTTGTGGGCAATGGATGGCCGTGTAATGTGCTGTGGTCATAGACCGCTTAAAATATGGCTGTGGTATAGCTCATCCTTATTAGCTGCCAGTTCCAAGATTTTTGAGCACTTTTGGATATATGACTCATGCAAGCAGCATTGCTGCATGAAATTTCGACTATAGCTATGCATCTCTCTGTAGTGTGGTCTGTCTGTTTTCTGTCTGTCTATCTGTCACATTCTTGCATCTACTTAAGCTGTTGGATGAATTTAAGCTGATGACACATTGATCATTTTCTGGCACAGAGTCTGCTTTTGGCGCCAGAAACAGACGCCAGTTGTCTGGTGCCAGAAACCATACGACACACTAAGCCAGCAAATGATACCGGCGATAAACATAGATGGATTCCGATTTTGAGAGTTTTGAGAATGATGATGTTATAGCCGCTGTTTTAGCATTCAAGTTGTTGAAAAAAATCTAGAAGGAAAGCACTCACAGTTTAGCTTTTTAGTCCGTTTCTGGCACAAGATTGAACATGCTCTATCTGGCGCTGGTTTCTGGCACCAGAAAAGTATGTCAGACTGACCAGTTTATGGTACCAGTTGACTGGACTGGTACCAGAAACAGGTGCCTGAAGTTGGCCAGTGTCTCATCACTATTAGATGCCATGTGGTTGGTATGCTCGTGGAGTCAACACATTTTGTCAGATGGAATCTCTGACCCCCCAGTGGAAGCTGAGATTTGTGGGTCTAAACCCCTAGCCAAAACATGCAACTGTATATTTCTGATCACCAGGTGGCAGCAGCATCCATCATCAATTCTGCCTGGTACCGAATTAGTTTTGTTACTGGTACTTGTTTACTGTCATGCCAGTAGTGTGTTGATACTGGATGGTGCAGGTGACGAGCGATGTAGTAAAGGAGTTTGCAGCTGACAACGTTAGGTACCTCGAGTTGAGAACAACTCCTCGTGATGTGCCTGCAACACGCATGACCAAGTCGTCACACATAGCGTCCGTTGTCGCAGCCATCAACGCTGCAGTTGCAGCCGAGAAGAACATAGTTGTTCGGTTGTTGCTGGCGATTGATCGGCAGATGTGTCCTGCCGATGTTGATGAAACGCTGAAACTAGCCGAGGCTTATGGCTGTCACTCGGATGGCATAGTCGTTGGTCTTGACCTCAGTGGTGATCCAGCAGTATGTAACTGTGTTTTCAGTGTATGCTAAACCACGGTCTGCAGTGGGATACATGAGTTTTTTAAACGTACCAGTACGCTAGAGTAGTTTAACGTATTTGTTCCATAATCGTTGACAGTCATTCACACAGCCCACACTGTTTGTTTGGTCATGCTTGAGGACACCCACTGGAGTTGGTTATACCACTGCAGACGTAGTATTAGAGACGGGCAGTATGAGTTTGATCATGGGATAAGTTACGAGTATGATACAGTCATTCAGTGAAAATTACTTACAGAGGGTGACAGTGCTTAGCATAAAAAGGCTTTTATAGTGAACTTTTACATGCTGGTAAATGGAATCCTTTTGTCTGTGTGTTAATATAAATGTGCATTATGCATAGTGAGTGAAAATGGCAGTTTTCTTGCAAATTTTCGACTAAGTGTGTCATTTAAAAAATTTCGAAAATTTTGGTAGGCAAGCAGTCAGCAGCTGAAGCTAGGCAGAATTAGAGAAGATACGGTGTGCTTTGGTGCCAGGTTTTTTTTGACTTGCTGTGGAGTAAAACTGTAAGAAGTAGAAAGTGTTCGTGTAAATTTTATAATTGTTAGTTACCGGTACTTGACATGGTAACATTTGGTTGCTGATTGGTTTTATTGTAGTACGGGAATGTCGAGACATTTGTACCTTACTTTCGGCAAGCAAAACTACAAGGCCTGCGGTTGAGTTTTCATTTGGCAGAGGTAACTGGTTCCATACCATTTTTGTGATAATTGAAAGTAATTATTTACATTTTGAGAATGATTTCATGACATCGGATGCCAATTGTCATTAGCCAGCTGGTAGAAATGTGTTATATTTCAGTTTTCAATATCTGGCCATCTGTAACCAGCTCGAGATTTACACGCTGAAATTTAGCCAGAGCTAAAGCTGAATTTGGGAGAATGTAACATTTGCATAATCACTGATTTTCTACACATAAGTGAAATAACGTAATATTAAGTTACATGTCCCCTAGTTAAAGATATAAACATTTTCTAAATAAATTAAAACAGTCTGGTACCAAAAATAAACGCCATAATGGCTACACAGTGACGTAAGACGTTATGTAATTACGTCATTTGCGTGCGTGGCGCAATTAAATAAGCAAGTCCAAGCGTAACTGGTAGATTTATTTACTGTTAGGTTTACCGATTTTCCGCCATTTTTAATCATTTAGTTGAACTTTGGTCTAAGTACAGACTTTAGCATTCAGCTTTAACTTTGGCTCAGTGAAAAGGCTCAGCGAAAGTCTAAGTCAAAAAGTTAAGTCGCCCAGTGTAGTTGGTTAGTTTTGGTTTGTAATGTTTAGACTGCTGCTGTATTGCATGAGACACCTGCGCTGTTGTCAGTTGAACCTGATCGTGTTGGCCATGGCACGTTTCTTATTCCCGAGCTTGCTGGTGGATCGGAGCTTGCCAATGCCATTCTAGCCAAGAAAACACCAATAGGTACTAGTACTTCATTTGTTCTTATCCACACACTGCATTGCTGGATAAACTGTTCTCTGTGGATTCAGTTAACATGAAAATCAACAGAAATTAATAAGAATTAGTCACGTTTGGTTAAGAATGTACAATATGATAAGATATCCTTTTGTAACATTACAATTCCTCTACAAGAATACCATGAACATAGCAAATTATTTTTTGCAGCAGTTTTGTACATGTACATGATGACATATATGGCTAATTGTAAAATGTTCTCGTACTGAATTGCCAGTAGTAACACTGCATATCTGCAGTTAATGCAATTTTTGGAAAACAGATTTTGAATTTGCTGCAGCTGCATTTTACATATTTCATTTGTAATGGATAATTTGGAAAGAATTTGTGAGTTTCCTGACTGAATTGGTGTATTGAATAGAGTGAATGTGTGGTTGCAGAGTTGTGTTTGAGTTCAAACGTTCATACACAAACGGTTTCTGGCTACAACAATCATCATTTCGACTTCTGGTACAGCAGGAATCATCCTTGTGTCATATGTGTAAGTTTATAATATCATATTTGCATGTGTTTGCGTGTGTATTGGTTAATGTTAACTATAACAGTAGTAGTTTCTGACGATGTCAGTATACAAATAGTGACTGGTGTCGAGGTCATCATTGAAAATTTTTTACCCGAATGTTCGTAAAATGTTGCCCTCAGTCTTTGATCTCGAGCAACATTTTACAAACTGAGGGTCAGAACTTTTCGATGATGATCAACACGCCAGTCACTATATGTTTTGTTGTCCTTAATACCAAAAAAAATTAAACAAAAATCATTTAAATGAAAAAAACCGACGACTCACTGTTGACTGGTCAACAGGGCGTATTTGTTAATGTCACATGATGTGATTTGGACCAATCGTGTGCAGGTATTTTGCACTGAGGTATAACAATTTCGCTGCCAGTTTTTAGTGACTGCTGGCATTTGTGTCATTCGACGTTTTGTTTAGATGATTTAAGTTAATACTATTTTTGGAAAATATAAAGTTTAAATTTTTTACTCATTATTGTGCTGCATTTCTCGATCTCATTATGGTATAGTGCTTAATGTATATAGACAATTGGCTGTTGAAAGAATTGAAGCTTTGTCAGATTGAAGATAGAATAATAAGTAAAAATTTAAGTATAAGTTGATTTGTGAATCAAAACAACATGTAAGATCCTCATTACACTACAGAGCATTCATTCATCCTGCAGTGTGACAAAGTTTACATCTTGGCAGCGACCAAAAGTGAACGGCTGTGACAACTGCCTGTGGAGTACATAAGTGCAGAATTCTGTGCCTTTGTTGACTGTGTGGCATAGCCATTTGGCTACATCAAGTTTGCTGTGCATTCCTGTGATCTTGGCTGTGTAATTTATTTGCAGACGGATGACAAAGGTGTTTTTGCTACTAGTCTGTCAAGGGAATATGCAGTTGCAGCGGAAACGTTCAGTCTCACGCAGAAGAATTTGTGGGATTTATCTTATGACAGTATTAATTACATTTTTGCTGACGATGCTCTGAAAGCACAACTGCGTACTACATGGAACCACTTGAAATCGGACTGCTTCAAAACCTAATGCTAACATTCGTTTTACAGCCCCATGGTTGGGTTAAACACTTGGCTAACAAGGCTGCAGTCCAGAGCCCAGGATTCATTCACTGGTTGTAGAGATTTTGTAACTGCTGTCCGCGCACATTTCGTGCTACGAATTAGCAACTTGTTTCGGGAATTTTTAAAATAATTGTCACCAGAGATCTGCTTTTTTAGTTCAAAATGCAACATACACCATTTTCATTTGGCACTGTGAGAAGAAAACAAAGGGTGGGGAAAGGAAGGAGAAAAAGGGCCCCGACTATCCAGCCTAGTCTCCCAGCCACATATCTGGCCTTATCCATCACTGTATTCCAGTCGATTTTCTCCTTGTGTTTTTGACTTTGTTATCTTTTTAACTCTTGTCATGTTTTGCGTCTCATGTACCATGACATATTGTTCTGTTATACGTGTAGCTCTGTTGCTGTGATAGGCAAACTGCTACCAGTTTGGTTGTTGAAAGGGTTGCCTATTATGTTGAAGATATTTTACGCACTACACAGCGTATACTTCGGGGCTTTTTGTCATATGCTGATGATGATCCCTTACTGCCAGCTGCTGCTGTCTTCAGCTTTGTTTCTGTTCTCGAAGTCCTTGTTTATGATTAGCAGTTGTAAGTGCTTTTTCCCGGTGCTGCTTTGCCCAGCATCCAAGAAATTATGCTTTGTTCGACTTCGCACACGTACTGCGGATGTAGAAGCTAGACAAATGTGGAGTGATTTTAATAGTTCATCGTTATTGTAGCATATCAGTGAAAAGCAAAATTAAGATTTGATCTAATAGCTGTGTGTTATTCTTGCTAACATAAATGCAATACGAAATAGCAGCTTTAGATATGAACATTTAATTTTTACGGTACATTAGTGTGGTAACAGTTTAGAGACACGATGACACACTTATTCCAGTTTCTCCTGCAGTTTTTTCATTTGTAAATAAAATCAAAGTTCTAATTTGCAGTTATTGTATAGAAAATAGTGGCATCCTTTTGTGACCAACTGTGTACGTACTCTTGACTAATTCAGTGGAACATTCGAGCTGTAATGAATGTTCGAATTGTTCTTTGATGTTTTATTTTACCTGTTGTTGTGATGGTCTTTCCTAATGTGTCTGACAAACTGGCTGTTATGAGTTATGTAGAACATAATTCAACGTCAGAAAATGTTACACATTATTTTTAGTTTACTATACAGAAATATGCATAGCATACATTACACAAACGTACAAAATCAACCGATCACATAGTAACAGTGGAATGGACGGTTCATAACAGAGGCCAGCACAAGACACATTATCTCTATACATGAATGGGATGCATCAAATATACAGTATGGTGTAATCTAGGTGAAATATGCACACAGGTGCAAAAAACTGTTACTATTACAAAAAGTATTAGCAGACTAAAGATTACTGGTATTTAGTAACAGCATTGTTTTTGATACTGTCAGTAATACATTTTCCATTGTACAGAAGATATCACTAGCAAAGCTAAACAAGCATTCATTGGGATAGTGTTCGCAGTAACTTTACCTGGAAAAAAAATAATCATGCCATGAGTAAACATTCCTCCCTTAGCCTTTATGGTTTAGCTACAAATATGTTCGCTTCGATCTTTACATCACCAGAGTAGGATGACTGAAATCATGAAATGCCATCATCTGATCTGAATGACCAAGTGAAGACTTAAGACCCCATGTGTCGATCTGGCAAGTACAAAACTATGGGGGCACAATTACTGTGGCAACAGCGAAGTAATGAGCGTTACTTGGCAGCACCGAAATGTAGCTCTGTCGGCAATCCAACAAGTACTTTTCTGCACATAATGCATTCCATTCAATTTCTTCCAATACAAGCCAAATGCAAATTATACTGCTGTATTTGGCGTCATATATGGGCCGAATGGACTAGAAATTGAACATTTAGTATAGCCCTAACTGCCAGTAACAACAGCAGTATAAAGCACCGAAATATAGGCTTACAGTATAGTTACGGCATCGGGATGCGGTGACTCAGTTGACAGCTGTCATACATTATATTCACTGCAATCAGGGTTTTCACAGACTAGCTTACACCTGGTCACATAGCCTATACAGTCTACTAGTGCCATTTTCTTTTGCCGCAAAGTTGGTAAATATTACGGAGACCGTAATGTACACAGTTAAATGCAAACAGAACACGAAAAAACATTATGAGCACTATACAAAAGTACAACCAACATTACAAGTAATTAAAGTATTTGCATCTTATCACACTGATTATAAAATGGACGATCACTACACAACAACACGGCTTACTAATGACCATTTTCTACAAACTAGTGGTGCACTTTGAGAAATGAGTAACAAAAAGGCATACATTAAAAAAATGCACAAGCCTATTACAATATGCACAAACCCTGCTAGCTTTACGTCCTGTATACAAAAATCATAAATCTGAGCTAATGCTCACGAGACACACGACAGCCTATAGCAGTTCCTGTTCGCAGGTAATCTTCGTCTATCTCCATCCATTTTGTCGCAATTCACTGTTTTGCAGCCCAAAATCACTAAAAACACCTATTTCAGGGTTCAAGGTCATCAATGTTGACAATCCTAATATGCTTGTCGCCAGTGCTTGTTATGTTAAGCAGCATGTTTGCCTATCTGCAACCATTTTCATGCTAGACAAGCCAACAGTGGACAAATAACTACTTTTTAGACCCCTTTTAGACACCCGCATGCGCAGGCCTCCTTGAACCTAGAGGGTCAGGACTTGGATTGCTAAAATCTACATTTAATGCTGAAAATTTCATATGCAGGTTGTCTTGGTCTATCCCCAGCCATTTCAGTGCAATTCACTCTTGAAATGTGTGTCGCAGCCAGAAATCGCGAAAATTTACTAAAACCCCCTATTTTGGAGGTTCAAGGTCATTGATGTTGACATTTCCAAGAAGCTCGTCGCCAGTGATTGATATGATAAGCAGCATGTCTGTGCCTATCTGCAACAATTTTTACGTTAGACGAGCCAATAACGGTAGAGTAATGCTTTTTTAAGGGGGTGCCCCTCATTCGTGGGGACCCTCTTCACCAGCGGCATGAAATTTTGTCATGGAATAGCCTACTTGAGACACTAAGCTGCGATGGTAGAAACCCAAAGTCTCTACATCAGCTGGTCTTGGAATGGTACTGGGTCGTGATGGACGGACAGACAGATAGACACCAAGACAGAATAACGATAGCTAATACATACTATGCCAGCTCTCGCGCATAAAAACCCTAGCTACATGCAATATTATTGCCATATGTCAAGCTGTATGTATATAACAAATTGTGAGTTTTGGTTTAAATACTTTTACTTATGTAAAAATAACTACACAACTGAAGTTAGAGGGGAGGGGGGTTGCTCCCTACAATAAGCATCGTGGTAGTTAACTATAGTACAAAAACAGCCGGTTTTAGTTGTTGAAGAGGTTAATGTTTTTTAAATACAGATTAGAACACACACCTTTACACAGTTCTACGTACTTGTTGGACTACTAAATAACAGTAGTTCTATCACAACAAGCCGGAAAAATTACAAAACTCAATCCTACAAATGCACTGCACTGATGACTTTATCACTCATATACCACATACATTAACAACAGAAAGTCAATCACTATATTTTGGGAATTTGTGCCTCGTAAAAATATAAAAACATCATAGGCACAGCCAAGAGAAGGAGTTGGGAGGGGCGGATTGAGCCAAAAAATTGAGGCTGAGAGCAGGGGTAGGATTACTGGGGAGGGGAAGCGAGCCCCCTTCTCACCAGCTAGAAGTCGGGGGAGTGCTGGAAGCTCCCCCAGTGGGGTCCATCTGCGAACATTATTGGACACGAAAAAGCCCTGAAAATTCATACAGTTGGTATAAATTTCATTAGTAATACTGCATAATTTTCAAAAATTTGCATTGATAACTGAAGTTAGAGGGGAGGGGGGTTGCTCCCTACTGTCCCACCCTGGCTACACAACTGAAACATATGCATGTAAAAGTACACTGTACAGATAACATAAGAGCACTGGTATTAACAAGTCGCCTCAGCAGCAGATGAAAGGCACATGATGTCAACATAAACACACCTGATACAATTCAAGGCCAATAAAATAACAATAATGGGCCTACCATATGTTACAAATGGTGCATAATAAAATGGTTTTACAAAACGTAAGTACCTACTAGAAAACAAGCAGTGTGCATATTCAGCAGAGAGTAATACAAACGTATTGTCATGCGCAGCTGCTTCGGACTGCTGCTACGCACTGAAGCTGACAATCACAGGCCTTCAAATATCTTGCATTAGGGTTGCCACATTTCCCTTTCCTCAATCTGAGACAGGGATCGGGGAGATTACCCATCCACTCCATTGTAATGTTACACGTTGTTGACCTCAAAAAGGGGCATTTCTGAGTAAGGCTGCATTCACACAGACACGAGTACGAGTACGAGTCCGGGTTTCCGTTTATGGCCCATAGAAGCTTCACTCATATGAGTGGAACGTTCACGGTCACTTGTACAAGCACATAACTCAACGCGTGTCGGCCATACTGAATTCAATCGAATCGAGGAAATGCTTCGCGAATAAACAACAATATTTCATCACATCGCTAATAATTTTACCAACCGTGCATCTTTGACGATGAATAATTTTACAATGATGTTAGTTCTGACGTCAAATATGTGCCATAGCTTTTGTACATTATATTAGTGTTATTCACGGGTAGTTTACTTCTCACGAGTTGGATAAAAACATGACCTGCACAGAAACTATCCGTACGAGTGAAATTTTCAGGTAACCAATACTCGTATGTATGCGAACCGCCGCCAATGAAATACACGCAAACTCATGTTTGCCGGAACTCGTATACAGGAACCCGTACGGTGCCGGACTCGCACGCGTGTTTATGTGAACGCAGTCTAATTCCAAGTCCCACTCGAAACGTTCAGCGAAACATGTCCGCCTGTCAATAATGGATTGAAGCCCACAATAGCAGCTTATATCCAAGTCTGTGGAATTTATTGAAATAGCATATGGTCCATTATTGCTACAGCGTAGACCAATGTAAAACGTGGCAATGCTAATTGAGATGCCAAACAAATTAACGGCATTCTATGATTATTATCATTCTTGTGATTTTTTCCATGAATGAAAATCCAGGACATCTGGTGTCCTGGGGCAGGTCTTGTCAGGATGCGGGATAGTGACACACATCCAGGACATCCAGGGAAATCCCGGATGGGTGGCAATGCTGACGAGTACAAAACACTCGAGGATCAATTGCTTGTATACAACTTTCAGCTTTGAAAAATCATCTACATATGATTTAACTGCTGTATACTTGTGAAGCAAAACGTTAGTTTACTACTCAGCGCTAGGCTTTCAGAATAATTAGCCCAAGGCACCAGTTAGCGACTAACACCGACAATGTTGGAAAAAATAATATTATGACAGTTTTGGCAGATCGATTAAGTTTAAATGTGAATGTATTTCACCGTCGCTGTAACCACCCTTTGTATGCATGACTGGACATCCTGTCTGCAATGCAAAGCACACACACAACATCACACATGTACACGGTTGTTAATATTGCAGTATTGCAATTATTGCAATAAGTATTGCAATACTCTTTAGTATTGCAACAGGTATTGCAATACTGGTTCCACATTTAGTATTGCATGTGGTATTGCAATACTTTTAGTCCTGAAATATTGCAATACTTAAAAGCAATATGTTTTATGTTTGGTACACTCCTAATCGTGAGGACGCTGTTTAATTACGCAAAGAATCTTTTCATTCTATTGCTTGATCGCATGAAAAAGACCAAATGGAAAAATTGCGTGTCAACACAACTTGCTTTTAAATTCTGGGTTGATCACGTTATCGCGTAGTTTGTAGTCAACCTGAAATTTTTAAAATTTGTACACAGAGGCAAAAATCACACTTTATTTGAGGGGATCAGATAGTGGAGTATTGCAAAAAGTATTGCAATCAGTATTGCAATACTTTTTGCCAGTATTGCTAACAACCCTGCACATGTATACACCTGCAAACTGTGTCAAGTATCAGGTCTGGTCAATGTATACAACATGTGAACCAGCCCGACCTGGCCTCGAAATTGCTTAATCAAAACAAACTGAATAGGACAGGCCGGAAAAATCAACACGCCAGATCAAATTTATCCAAAGAAATCAAATTGTTCAAACTCTCAACTTCAACAAAAGGTGTATTTAATTGAATAGATGGCTATTTTAATCATTTAAAAATGTCTTGGTAAATGTCTTTAAAATGACTATGAAAATGCCTGTATACAGAATAAGCTGAACATAATTTGTTAAACTCATAAAAACCAAACACATCGTAAAAAATATTGTGGACAGAAATAATATGAATACTTTGTTTAAACAGAAAACATAATCTGCACAAATCGAACACATAGGATATAGGCAAAATACGAAGACAATATTGCACTATTTATATACAACAAATTAACCTCATCATTCAATTTAAAGATTTTATACAAGGCAGTTTGCAATAATGTGATTACTAAACATCCCACCACACCGTAAATTCGTCTTTACACTACCTTGTAAAATATCAATGAAATATGCATATATTACAATAATAACAAACATTTTGGTAAAATTGGAAAAAAAACTTCAGACCAACATTGCACTGAATGGTCTGTATGACACTAAACTGTGTAGGTCTAACACAGTCTAGTGTCATTCATCGTGATGTTGGTCTGAAGTGTTTTTTTCATTTACCTAAATTTGTGTTATTATCGTTAGTTTTTGCTTACATTTATATTTCACAAGGTAGTGTATAAACTTATTTACTGTGTGGTGAAATGTATAATAATCACATTGTTGCAAATTGTCTGCAGAGTGTGCCAGTGAAAGAATTTTAAAAATCGGTCAATAATTGGCGAAGATATAGACAAATGTAAAGTGCCACATTTTTTTATGGCCCACGGTGTAGATGGCTTACCTGTCTACAATCAGTCACTCACAGAAGTGGTAACCACTTGATAGCGATCCGACCAAGAGTCGAACCCACAACCTCTTTATAGTAAGTCTGACACCCTATTATTGCACCACCAAGCCACGTTTTGATGACAGAGCAAGTGTTGCAATCTGTTGCAACACTGCTGCAACATACCTGTGAAGCTGCTCCGTCGATGTCTGCAGAACCAATGTGTGCAGTGTGCTGAAAGTTGGTCGGTAGACCAATCATTGTCCGATCTATTGGTCTTCTTTTCTGTCACGATTTGCAAACATAACAACAGTAACATAAACCTACATCTTTAAACGACAGTATTGAAAGGATTAACTTCAACATTAACACAATACAGGTACACATATGGAATCCATCACAACCTTGGCATTCAGCTCAAAGTCTAGGCCTAGTTGCATGATACGATTTAACGTTGCAAAAAGTTTATCTGTAAATGAATTTTTCTACAGAAAACATAAACCAGTTAGGGTCTACCATTCCAAAAGGTCACCAATAACCAGTTTTAAACGATGAAGCCATACTGATTAAATGATAAACTAACTATAACGTTGGACTACCACTGACCCTAACCCTCTCCCTAACTGTGGTAGCCTTTCAGAATAACAGCCTTGCTGATACCCATGAACCAAGTGTTTTTTCACAACCACTGATGCAGATATCACCCATCCAGTCTATGGCATTATGGCATGGCCTTGCAATGTCTTGTCCTTGCTAAGCCAGCCATAACACTGCGTTGCTTTGCTGCATCTGCTTCAGGCTGTGGATTCCTCGGGTGAAGGGTCAGCCACTGGTGTTGTTAATGTCACTGATGGTGACAAAAAGACGGTTGATGGCTGTTGCGATAAAGTAGACATTAGAGTAAATCGCTATTAGACAAATGACGTGTGTTAATGAATAAGCATCGTGGTAGTTAACTATAGTACAAAAACAGCCGGTTTTAGTTGTTGAAGAGGTTAATTTTTAACGTTATGCGCTATATAAGTTCACATTTTATTTATTTACTTATGTTTATATCAATCAGTCATTGATTCGAGCACAATCCACGGTACTGTAGGCCTACTAGCCTATGTACATAAAACTTAGCACAAGAGACATAAAAGAAGTATATGAATCATTGTAATACCGCACACAATGGGTCACCCCTGTCTGTTCAGGCACACTGTCCACTGAGTGTGGGATGGAGGGGGAAGGGAGGGCAAGGCATGCTGCCACATCGTGGGTGGTCATATGGAGCCTTCAGTCAGTGTTAACACTTTCCCACGGTATTACTGTTTGTTCACACTTGACCGGAACTGCACGGAAATTTTAATAGACAGAATATAATGTAGTCTAGTACTGTATATGGTGGTGAGGATCAAATGTTTTACTCCTGGCACTACATACACCACAGCATGCATAGGCTGAGAGGCAATGGACAGATACAGCAAAACAATGCAAACAGATTACACTACACTCATTAGATTAACACAGTGTGCACAATAACACACTTTACTTCCTGTGTCTAGCCCTGACGGTCGGCTCGGCAGAACGTGGCAGGAGGCTGATGATCTGACGGTTATCAGTATTGGTATTGGGTATTGGTATCGGTATGACCGAATAATATTTGGTATTGGGTAGCTTCTTTGTGTCGCTTGCTAGACCTATATAGCTAATTTCAGCAGGATATGATAATAATAAGGAAGCCCAGCTGTTGCTAGGGAAGATGTGCTACAGCCTATACAGTTACTGTAGCAGTACTGACCTTTGAGGTCATCCAAGGTCGATGATTTTTATCTCATCTAAAAGGGCGTATGCTGCTAGTAATTAGTAGTAGCCTTGGCTCTATCTCTCACCATTTCCAAGATATGGCTAATTTTTCATCGAAAAATGCACATTCTTCTTATCCCCTGCCCATTCAACCCCAAATTTGAAAATGTTCCCCTTACACTGCATTACCCAAATTTTGTAGGTGAAAAGCCTCAACAAAGGGCTAATTATCTGAGCAAAAAGTTTTCCCCTATTACCAAATGCTTAGCCACAATACATCCATTATGGACAGAAAGACAGAAGGACGACAATGGTACCATAAACGTCTACAGAATAGCTGTAGTGCTTCAAAGAATCGTGTACAGTATAGGCCTAATAATCAATGTTAGGGAACGAAAGTTCCAAAGAATGAAAGTTCTACCTACGAAACTTTTGTTCCCAGGAATGAAAGTTCTCGGGTACAAAAGTTCCAGTTACCTTCTATACGACAGTTTAGAACTTAGCCAAAGTTTTCAAAATCAAGTTTTTCATTCCACATCACTACTTAAGCTTCTCATTAAGCATGATCCAAAGTAAAAAAAATTACAATTACTCATACAAACTCATAAACTGTAAAACTACCGTTGTCGACTGTGGTGGCTGAGGAACGAAACAGCAGCGAAACAGTGTACCGGTAACGGCACTCATTCCAGTGTACCTTAATTGGTCTGCGTTGGTTGCAAATAATACACGCAGAATTTTATTTGCTTCACTAACATCAACCTACAAACAACATGACATCATAACACTCACAATCGTCTTTATTTTTGTTCTTTCTTCCATTTTCTTTCTAACTATTTTTGCAGACTGACTTACACCGTTCATGTCGTCTGTCTGTGGGCCTTCTTTTCCAATCATCTGTTTGTATGTTTCTATTGTTCGAGTCATCGTCGTAATTGATGGACTACTCCAAGGCAAGGCAAGGCATATTTCTATTGTTAGTCGTTTTACTGTGCTTCCTTCGCATTCAAATATGTGCCGTGTTGTTTCTTGTTTCCCATTGTTCGTCTTTCTGTCCATAGTTTGAATTCAACTTCAACATATTTGTCCTGACTTCAAACACTATTCGGAAATTTTCCCATGTGAGATCCTTCAGATAATTCTTTAAAGGAGGAATAGCGCCAAAAACAATATTCAGATATATAATGCCGCAGTGCTAGTTGAATACGTTGGTACGGCCGGCTGCATGCTAAAGTGCTTTATTTGTTAGAAAAAGTAATTTAATTAGTCAAATTTTTTAGCATCCATTAACGAGTTACTCACTGCTGCTTCGTCATCAACAAAGCAAAGTGGATAAAGGGACATGTTTCCAAGTTTGGAGTCCGCCATTCCATTTTGTGCATCTCTGACCACTGAATTCGCACTTATGACTGCTCCTAGACTTCCCTGTCTCACCAGCTCTTCCAATTCAAAAACTTCAGTCTTTCCATATGACGTTTTGACTGATATTTTTGCACAGCTGCTCAAGCGTTAAATTGTTCTATACAATTTCCCACTCACACCGTTGTTGCCCAGGTTTAATACGGACACATCACATCCTTTAGCCACAGTCTGTCAAAGCACTTCACAATATCGTAGAATTGTATATATGTGTCTCTTTGTAAATACTGATCATACTCAATTTTTGCTTTTAGTGTTAGAATACGGTCAGTTGTCTTTATTGCTTTTCTTCCTCCTGCTTGGAATTCTGTCATATTCATGTCAATTATAGGTTCTAGTTTCTTGTAGATCAGTTTTTCAAATATTTTACACACTACAGCATGTGGCCAAAAGTGTGTCATAATGGCGGCAGCGCAAACGCTCGATTCGTTTTTGCCAGATAAATTCAAACATCGTAAACAACATTATCTCAACGAAAGCGCTTACCTGACGTTTCAGAATTTTTTCATAAATCCTTTGTGCACAGTAACAGAACGAAATCGTCGCGGAATGGACGCGTAAAGCTGACGAATGGAGGTTTAATGAACTTTGCTTCAGGTTGTTAGAGCAGACTTGATAGGGACCTGTCGAGAGTTAATAGCTGACATTTCCTTCTGCACATGAAATTTTATGCCTTTCCAAATATTTTCGATAATGTTTTTGTCCAGTGATTCTGCTGACTACGTAAAACCCAAAATGTGATTTTCTATTTTCCACAGATGAGTAAATACTGAGAGATGTACAGGGGCTATCATCCTGCTA
>Ga0056128_1004663_pt1 | contig 17180 bp, 9 predicted proteins | sample WorMetLIZISLAND2_FD_71113 | JGI IMG/M metagenome (GOLD analysis project Ga0056128, IMG submission 71113) | Marine gutless worms symbiont microbial communities from Max Planck institute for Marine Microbiology, Germany - Olavius geniculatus... ... | reverse complement strand
CTCCTCTCAGTCGTCTTTTCTCAAGTGTGGTGAGCTTTAGAACTCTCAGTCTCTCTTCATACGGCTTCTTTCTCAAAGTTCCTACCAATTTTGTAGCTCTCCTTTGGACTCGTTCGAGACGATTTCTCCACGCAATGACAGCAGTGTCAATAATGTTCTGCTCCAGACTAACCCAGACTTCGCCAGTCGCTTCTTGAATTCATAAACATTCCTGAACGCCATGTGGTTGACACACTGCTGCATGACAGTCAAACCTTGTAATTAACTCATTGTTGGGGCCACAGATGTGGATTGAAAAAAAACGTTGATAAATTCTATCTTTTATTTTAATGCGTATTTTGCTTGGTCAGATTTTGCCAGTTAGTGCAGAAACAGAAATTGGATGAAGTGAGAATTTAAACAAGTATCTAATAGCCAGTTGTGTCATAAATGTTTGTGCAAAAATTAGTAAAATCTGTTAATTTTTTTAAACCTACGATTGATAATATTGGGATGTTTCTCACGTTTTTGTATATTTTAACGCATATTTCGCTTGGTCTGCTTTCCCCAGTTAGTGCAAAAGCAAACACTGGGTGAGGCGGGAAACTGTATGGTCATTTGATGGCAAACTGTGTCTGGAATATTTGCACTGAAAGTATTAAAATCGGATAATTTTTCTTTAAGTTGCAGTCGAAAATGTTGGGCATGTTTTTTGAGACACGGTGTATTAATTCCTGTTGCTATTGATACAACAGCTGGCAAACGACGGCAGCACCTGACTAGGCAAATCTCCATTGATGACAATTCGTCGACATCTTCGCCGGCGAAGAGCGAATTTCGTTCCATTCCGTCGACGCCATCGACGTCCTCCAGTCTGCCGGGTCTGGAGAAGCAAATTTCTGGCGACGAGGGAAAGTTGTCTCCGGTTATAACTCCATCGACTCCGGTGAAAACCGATGCCGTTGTTGCTGCAGCTGCCTCTGTGGAGAGTGAGGCAAATATCGCCGCACCAAACACAGGTACGTAACGTAAAAACGCAAAACCTTTCCTGAGCCTATGGCCGGGGATAAGAATCTGAAGCTAAGGAGGCAATGGGGGGCAAGGGCCAGAGCACAGGGGGTAAGAAGTATTTTGTGTGCGGGCTAAATGTCGACTTCATATAGTTGTGTGCATCGAAAAGTTGTAGCGGGGGTCTAGGGGCAGAGCCCCTGGTCAGGGGACCAGGGAGCGACAGGCTTGCCGTAGATATGAAATTTCCCATTCATATCCATATCCATATCCACAGACGTTTATCCTGCGTATCTGTAGCCCCCAAATTTTTACAAATCACTGCAGTGCACGAGCGTCTACTCCCCCCAACATGGCGCAGTTATTTTCTCTTGAAAGCGTTAAGAAATAAGTAAAAGTAAAAAATACACAAACATTTGTAATAAAATATGGGTTCAGTTAAGTACTTTCCAACTTTTTGTAAAAACTTGCACAATTTTATTGCAACTTTTTGTTCTACCGTTAGCCAACTGTTTAAAATAATGTGTTAGCTTCAGGAGGGGTGGGGGCTGGCTTCCCGTGGGTATGGATATCCATTGCTATACCCATGATATATCTATGTGTGAATATCAGACTTAAGCCATCCTGGCACAGAATGGCTTAACTTAACTCTGTTATCCACACATAGATATGTCCATTCCATATCCACGGCAAGCCTGACCTACTTGACACCTAGAAGTTTCGGAGATTCAAGCCATCCCGATCTGTCAGGATAGTTTGAAAAAGCCCGTGACAAAGGTTGGTAAATCGAGTTCCAGCCTATCTGGCTGCGGTCAAGGCGGGGCGCGTTCAGCTGTGTCGGGTGGCAGGTAACACTGTGTAATCTCATACGGCAGGTGACACTCCGTATCTCTGAGATGCGCTTCTCATAAAGAGCTATATCACCACCTTCAATAAATTTGGGAACGAGCACGACACAACGGACTGCCATATCGTGGAAGGTCTTGTCGCGGTTATGTCGCAGACGTCACGCGGAAATCGGCGAAATGGAACTTGGACTTTAACGAACAAAAACGTTCTAATTAAAATGCAATTTGAAAACAGTCATTGCTTATTTGATTAGTCAGTATATCACAGACGCATTTTATTTTAATATTTTTTATTAAACAATCGTACATTTCACTTTTCCGTGCTACCAGCCGACCTACTATTGGCGTAATTACAGTCTAAGCTTGTAAGAACCGTTGTATTTTTCCCGCACATAGTGGTCGCATTATAATAATTATTATAATGCATGGTAGTTCACTGTTTTCTGCGTTATTGTGTGGCGTCGTAAACATCTCTTGTCTACAATTGCAGTCAGTGTCGCTTTGGGGTAAAAAGTAGTCTAGGAAGAAGCAGGAAATGGCAGCAGTTTTTCGGCAGACTGTTGGGAATTTCCGACCGATGAGAATGATTAATGGCACGTAAAGGTTTAATTTTGTCTTTTAATTTCTCTAAAATAGTAAATTTTAAATATCAAAGTTTGTATTTACGGAAGAACTTTTTTTGACATGTTAAAATTTGAGGAAAAATTCCCCCCCGTCTCTTCCGTGACGCTTTTTTGCCTGCAATAAAAATATTCGTATTGTATATAGGTGGACCAGCCCAGCAGCTGAGGATACGGCTACACACTATTGAGCAGGAAATCGTCGCCAAACGCTATCTTTTCCCATCGGACGTCAAACAAGCCGTCGCCGACATAGACCAGCTAATGACGTCATTCGCGTCGTCTGGTCACGTGACCGCCACGCCCACCACTTCCGGTTCCGGTGCGCGCGTCGTCGTTTCGGCTTCCGACACCGACCTGGTTCGCGGCGCCGGAAGTTTGAGTCCGGATCATACCGGAAGTGTCAAGATGCGACCAAGGTGGGTCCTGTGCTGGCATACTGTGGTTGTCGCTGTATTCTCGAGTTTTGCGCAAAATCCATAAACATATTTATCCAACGTGCGTGTAGACAGTACGCTAGAATTTTATACAGTATTTTAGATTGTACTTTAAGGCATGCACATAGCGACGTAACTGAACTGAACTGAACTGACACGGTTTAGTTTTTGACGAACTGCCCAATGTGCAAGCAGGGCGAGCCCATCGGTCAGTGGTTGACGCGTACGTGAGCGTATTCACGTAAGCCACCGACGCCGTTAGACGCTGCCTACTGTAATGCATTGCTGCTTGCCCATTGGTCAGTTGGTCACATGCCAGTTCAGTTCAGTTACGTCGCTCTGTGTGCACGTTAACGCGCGTGTGGACTATACGTTAGAATTCGTATTTTATACATCATTTTCACTTTTTACGTTACAGGCAATACAATGTTTTCTTTTTCTGGAGAAAGGGATAATCATTTTTGTTCATAATGGATCCAGCCGAAAAGTCTTCTACACGGAACAAAATGTTGCTGCACGGACGCAATGCTCAACCCCAGCTAGAGCAGCTGGTACTCGACTTACCTACCCCGGAGGGATGGAAGGCTGAGTTAGCCTTGGACTGTGTGTTCAGGGCGGTGATCGAGAGCAGTTTTCGTCGTGCCGAGTTAACGCCGGTCGTTCGTCGATTCATCCAGATCTGTCACCAGATGTCGCTAGCATCGACAGTGGCCGAGCGAGTGGCCGAGTTTCCCGGTCTACTGACAGACAGTCTGCACGCCTGGGTCGTTGTCTTGGCCGTCAGCAGACGCGCTGGGTACGGACCGCGAGAGTCCGGGCAGTTAGCTGAAGCACTCCTAGAGGTCAGTCTTTATTTTCTATCACAAATGGTAGCAGAAAACATAAGCAAACGTATACGACTACAAACTTAATCAAATCAATTCATTTATTTGCTCAGGAGATAGACCTAGTAGTAAACAGATAAACAAATAATTAGTCATGTGTGTTAAACTCGGGCATGCAAAATGGCATCTGTCTAGTGCAAGGAAAACATTTTCAAATTTTCAAATTTTCAAATTTCATTCAAATTTCATTCAAATTTCATTTTCAAATTGGAAGTTAAATGAAAGGGGGTAGGAAATTTAATGAAAAACTGGCCATATCTCGGAAACGGTGAGAGATAGGGCCAAAGATACTATTAACCACTAACAAAAAGTGGCATACGCCCTTTCAAATAATATATAAATTATCCACCTTGAATTGGGTGATCTTGAAAGGTCATAACGCATTATGGTATGCCAATCTTGCAGTATTGTGGCTAAACGGTAAGTTATAGAGGGCCGGCGATCGTACCGTCGGATAGGGCGGTGGCTGCTTCTGTTACCGTCTGCAGCAGTTTGGCCGCAATTTTCAGTGGAAAGTTTCAAGCTATAAGTGTTCATATTTCGGAAACGGTGAGAGATAAGAGGACCAAGGTTACTATTGTTTAATGAATGGAAGAGGCGTACGGCCTTTTGGCTGAGATGAAAATCATCGACCTTAGATGAAGGTTACTGACAACCAGTACGGTCGGCTATCTTAGCGACAGCTGGGCTTGTTGTCACATTTGTAATCTGGCTGTTTCAGGTCGCCAGGTCGTACAGTGAATTCGTTACAGCGGCTGGGCCTGCAGTGGGTCTACCTGCCCAGCATGCCACGTCTACGGAAGCGTCCAGAAAAGCTGCGGCACTAGCAGAGCGACTTTCGGCCTTGCTGGAGACTGTCAAACTGCTGAAAACAACTGCTAACAGGACCGCTGCTATGGACTCTCGCATCGTTTTCTTTTAGCTTCGTTTTTCTTCTAGACCGTCGCCCTTTAGCGGGGTCGTGGCCAGGGGGGAAAGCAGAGGGACAAATGTTCCAACTAAATTTCGAGTTGTGGAAAAATTGTTGGAAAATTTTCTCACACTGTCAGAAAATTGTACGTTGTCGTAAAAGTCTTCCTCTTGTTGTTGGATAGTTTTCATCCAGAAATGCAAAGCTGAGAAACCTCTACCCATTTTGAGGAATTTGAGACGGGGCAAATTTGAAATGTTTGCTGAACTCCCGTATTCTTTTCTGTCGTAAAATTTGCAGCTGTTTCTGTCGGAATTCTGTCGAAAAATTCCAAACTTTTGTCCTACGTATTTTTTAAACCACGACGCCGCTGGTTGCTCCAAATTCTATTTTTTTTAATTTGTTGAGAGTTTAATTTTTTTGTATGACATGTTGTTTAACAAGAAAGCTATACAGGGTGGATCAAAAACTGGACAATGGTGAACGAAAGTCAAGCTATATGCATGCGTAGTTAGTGTGAAATTTAGCACCCTTTTACAGCTGGCGAGGATTAAGGAAAATTTAGCAGTAAATATTTAAACGCACTAATGTGCAAGTTTTACACTTTCTCCAGACAAAGTTCTTAAACTGTTGACACAGTCTACGCCTTTCAACCACAAATTTATCGACGCCCAAATATAGTCATTCTCCAATTTTTGGCCCACTCTATAGAAGTCCATAAATCGGCTGCAAATCTACAAGTCGTTGCCTTGCTTATATGTAAATAGACTTTGTCACTCAAAAATTTAAGACGACATTGTGCATTATTTTTCTTCTTAGGTCAATTAATTTTATTATCCAGTGTGTTTCATATTTATTTTTGTTATACGTCAATTTCGTACAACTCAAAGCCTATTAGACTTCGACCGGAACATTAGTACAAGGCAGCTGTATTTTACTTACGTTTTGGCAGCATAATAATCTTACTATAATGCGCGAAAAGTCTGTTTGTTTGTCTGTTTGTCTGTCTGTCTGTCAGCTCCTCTAGCGCCTTCCCTGTTGCACGGTCAAGGACCCCGACCGCGGCGTTTGAGTCCTTGGGTTTTAGGTATACGTGCCCCCCCATCTTGCCCCCACCTTGCCCCCATGGGCAGCCTGAGGGAGCGGGGGTTGAGTTGCGGGGTCTTCTTTTCCCGCTGATTCTGCCAAACCCGTCAGCTTAGCGCACGGTGTAGTGCTTCATGGCGGAAAACTTCCGCCCCATAGGACGGAGCGCTTCTATAGTAGGCCTAATAATAATAGGTCCATATGTCAATATACAGATGAAAACCATTTTTATAGCTTGGTGTTTGTTTGAGACAGTGACTGTTGGTTTTCTGATCTTACCTTATCTCTTAGGCACTTTGTGCTTGTTCTGGGCATATTCACGTTTTGTATGTTAGGTCTATAATGTGCTATATAATTATGGAGTGTTCGTTTTTTGTACATTTTGTTAAGTCGCGTCGTGAGCGTGGCAGGGGAAAACCCTTCCCCTGAAGTTTCAGTCTGTTTTAAAAGTTTTTTCTTGTTGGAAAATCTTCCATAAATACAAATTTTGTGGCTGACAGTCTAGCATTTTGGGACAAATTCAAGCGCAAAATTGACATTTCGAGCACCTATAATCTTTTTCCTGTCGGAACATTGCAGCTGTCAGTCAAAAAATTCCAACTTCTGGTTTTTCCAAATTTTTCCGCCCATGACGTTGTTGATTTTGTTGATGTTTAACTGATTACTTACCGCACTTACTGCAGAATACGATGGGCGATAGGCCTACGCGAGAGTATATACTGAGGGCGTCGGTTTCCGCTTTTGGAGGGACGCATGAAATTGGGGATTGACGCTAACTAGCGGGGTAAATATGCTTGTGATAACTGAAGGTGCTGGCAAAGAGATAGGGGGAGTGATTGAGCCCTGAGTTTTTCCTCTAAAACTGTCGCACTTTTGTTGGTTTGCGTCAAAAAAGTTGAACAGATTCCGGAGATTCTCTAATACTCTGATGCTAATGCTCTGTGACGTCATAAATTACAATGACGTCATATCTGCAACCAACTCATTAGAGTTCGTGAAGGATTTACGTTTCACCGATGCATAGATTGTACAAAATATTGCTGTCTAATATGTCGAGGCCGGAAACTTTTAGGATGGCTCTCGTATAAGACAATTTTTGCAACCGGCGCTGTAGGCTATCTGCGACCGTTATAGGCCATTTTATTTCATAGCGCAACTAAAGATACTTTCTTGGTTACGTAAATAACATTTAGAGTAATTGGCTCCGGTCACATGTGAAACATAAAAATTGCAATATTTTTGTTGCAATATCGTTTAGCGTTCTAATTTGCATGCATGCAACCACGGCCTCGATTATGTTAGTCATACGTCATCGCTTATCTAATATTAGGCTGACATAGGTTGAAACTGATGTGAATTTTAATTGTGCGTACATGTATGCCTGTATAATATTGTTATCTGTTTAGTTATTTCGTTGTTGAACTGTTTCGCTGAAATATAATGACCAATCTCTTTTTTTGTTACAGAAACGTAGGAAAGGTTAAGATATAAAATTTTAGAAAACGTTAACTTGACGTTTTCATATTTGAAATTTAAAAAGTTAGTTAACGTTGAAGAAAAAACGTGACTCTTTCTTAGTTAACATTTTGACTTTTTATCATTTTAATGATATTTTTTATACTTAGCAAATTTTGACATCATACATAATTTTAGTTAAATCTTAGTAGGCCTAAGTTACTTTTAATTTAAATACAAGATATATATGACGTTATTCTCTTAGTAACAATTGTATTTTTATTTACGAATAGGCCTGTTTAAAATTACTGTTATTTTTATCTAATCCAAAGAATGTAAACATTACTGAAAATAACAAAAAATAAGTTAAAAAGTTAGAGAGAAAAACGTCAGAAATGCGTTTTTATAAAAAAATGTTTATAAACGTGTATTATAAACATGACTTGTTTATTGATATTCATTTGCATTAAAAACGATCCCTGGGAAAAATCTACGGAATCGAAGCAGGCTTTCTCAGCAACTTTACTGCGTTTCTAATTCTAAATATTGTATCATTTAAACTGGCTCACACGCGAATAAATAGCGGTTGCCGCTGGCGTGCAATAATTCGACAAGTAAGTAATATAAATTAGCTCGATCTATAACTATTGATATCCGTGGGTTAAAATAATATGCGATGCCAAACGATGATGATAAAATTGCTTGTTGTCCGGCAGCGGTATGGCGTATCACATTCGCCACATATTCACGTGCAGTTAGGCATATTATTTATTATATTACAATCATCATCGTATATAAGTCATGCTGATATTCTTACACGAAGTGCATGGCGACGACTTAATTAACGCCCGTACACAGCGACGTAACTGAACAGAACTGGCATGGTTTAGGCCCTATATGCCTAGTTTTTGACGAACTGGTCAAGCAGTGATGCATTACAGTAGGCATCGTCTAACGGCGTCGGTGGCCTACGTGACTACGATCACGTACGCGTCAAGCAATGGCCAATGGACTCTCCCTGCTTGCCCATTGGCCAATTCGTCAAATAGTTCAGTTCAGTTAAGTTACGTCGCTCTGTATGCTCCTTAATGGCATAGAAACGATGCTGCATGCTGTTCTATAACTTGGCTGTTCTATAATCATACTGCGGATTATATTATGCTCGTAGGCCTATGATATTCATCATATACTTATGAAACGTAAAATTTTTATTACGATACGTAATAGACGGAAAGTAGTCAACATAGGCTACAAATCGATACAACAAGTTAAATGTTTAATGGTTAAATGGTAGGCCTGTAGTTTTTCGCGGGAAACTCATCTCGGAGCTACGGAACGTCACTATGGGATCACACAGTGTTAAGCCTAGGCCTACCTGCCACCCGACATAACTAAGTGTACGCGTCCCGTTTTAACGCGCCAGTCAGACAGTCCGGTCGGTAGGCCTACTCGATTTACCTACTCCAGTGGGATGAAAGACTGAGTTGACTTTGTTGTTGGTTCTATACCGAGATGGCGTCTTATCTGAAAAAGCTAGTAGGCATATATGCCACCGATACGGCGATTAATAGTTTGAAATCTTGCATTGAAAATTGCGGCCAAACCGCTGCAGATGATGGTTACTATTGACAGCTTATAGGAAGTTGCAATCGCTCTATCCAACAGTACCGTCGCCGACCTACCGTTTCGACCTACCGTTTAGCCACAATACATTAAACGATGGACAGGCCGTGCCATATAAGACAGACTGTCAACTTAACAGACTGTCGGTCCAATAATTACTAGCCAACTAATGTTGACAATTTTGACTTTACATTTTTGAGACAACTTTACTACTGCGAATCCTTGAATTCCTTATGAGTGGTGACGCTGATGAGTACGCTGTTCGGGAAAAATTTGCCGATATTACTTATTTAGAGCAAGTTTGCAGGTGCGTGATTAAATATTCTTTCCACGCTTGTTGTTTACTTGTTTACTCATCGTCATCTGCGTATTAATCGAATTATTTTGGTATATATTGTGATCACTCGGTTGAGGTTTATTCAGTTTTGTGAAGAAAAAGAAGAAAATGTTTAAGAAGAGCAAGAACGAGAAGGGCCGATCCAGTTAGTGTCTTTCTGTATTTTGTCGTCTAGTAGTAATTGATGCGGTGTAGTTTCGTTTTTGGTCCAAATTTATAATTTCTGTTTGGCGAATAAGTTGTAACTAGTGGCGAGAGATGCGAATTGAACCCATAAAGCCAATATCAGTGGAGACTTAGTGTCACATTATTAGAATAATCACATTCAGTTGCCGTGTTTAAGCAGACCTACTTGAGTCTAATCTTTACCCCAGCCTTAGTCCTAAATATCGTTTCTAACTTTAACCTTACTCAATGAACAGGTCATTTAGTCGTGGAGTGGCAGTGCAGTTAACATTTGCTTACGTTGGAACATCATGACATTTTTCTGAACTTTGCTGTGTTGGCTACAAAGTGGTAATATCAGTGTCAGCCCCTTTCGTATGCTGGAACCAATCATTTGCTGGTGCCACCTGTCAGGCTATCAACAGTTGGTAACCAATCAGGTTATTATGGTTGCTTGACTTCATGTCTAGGACACTCTGCAGACTGCAGAGGACATAACAACATCTCAGTCACTTTTGACTTTTTTCCATTGCAGAACTTGGTTTTTAGAAAATCTTACCTGGACCATGGTTTTTACGGTCAGGGAAAGTCAGGAAATGTGAAAGTACCAGGGTGCAAAAGTTAACAAAGATGTACAAAAACTTATTCAAAGCGACAAAGACTTGCATTAGTTTACTTGTTAACTTATCAAAAAAATTTTATTATGCTTTTTACATTCTGACTTGGTGATTTTGGTGTAATCTGGTGATTAACTATACCTGGCTTAAAACGACTACTGTTGTTTTATTGGTATTTTGCGTGAACAAATTAGTGAAGGAAATCGGTTTATTTTGTCCTGGAAAGTCGGAGAAAAGTCAGCGAAAATGAATTCTGCAGAGTAGAAGGAACCATGCTGGACGTTGTGATCTATCAACTTTAATTAGGCTTGCTATTTACAGTATTTAGGCAACTGTTCGATCTATCGATCAGTTCACTGCTTAATTCGTTGGTATATTGATTGTTTATTTGATTGATTGAGTGATCAATGTATGTGTGAAAGGTCCTGCAGGTGGACCAGGCTATCCTACACAAGCTGTGGCTGGTTACCCCACACAGCAAGCATGTGCCCCAGCAGCGCCCCCTGGTGCTCCGCCGCCATACAGCTATGGTTTGTTACATTGCTTATTGTATCATAGTGTATTGAGATATTGGACATAGGCATCTACACCATTTGCCTTAAAATTTACGTCTGAAATGACAACTTCCATAATTTTAACTTATTCTGTCACATTATGATGGGCCCTGCCTATGTTTTCAGTTCCAATTCAGTTTTTCATAAATGCACATGTTTGAAATGATTTCAAATGCTTCTTCATATACAATGTCATGGTATTCTATGTTATAATGTTACATTGGTGTGAATGATTGAAGTTTTAACAAATAAACTTGTATTAATTTCTGACTTTTTAGCACTTAATAATTGTGGAATTCGTCATTATTGTTCACATCTTTAGTAGTATAATGTGTGATAACATGCATATATTTATAAAGTATATAATGTGGTGTACTGTTGTACTAGCAGCTGCAGCACCAGGTGGACCTCCGATGTATGGCCAGGTGAGAGTTTTTAATTTACTTGAGACGGTACTAATAGAACATCCATTGATTACCTACTGCATTAGGGACAGACAGACTAGCTAGCTCATAGTCATGATACTGGATACTAGCTTTAGTAGTTTGTTGGACTTACGGTCAAGAGGTTGTGGGTATGACTTCTGGTTGGGTTGCTATCAAATGGCTACTATTTGGATGGGTGACTCTGTGCATAGGTAAACCATCTAATTATATAGCCAACCACGAAGGTCAGCTCAGCCTTCCATCCCTCTGGGGTAGGTAAATCAAGTACTGGCCTATCTGGGGTTAAGGTGGGGCACGTTCACCCGTGTCAGCTGGCAGCTAAAACTGTGATCCCATATGGCAGCTGATGCTCCATAGCTCTGTGGTTGGTTTTTTTATCAAGAGCTATAAACCACTTTTTCACCATTTTTTAGAGAAGTTGCAGAGATGGTAGGCAAAGAAGTTCAAGTTTATGCATTAGTCCAAAAAATGAACAATTTTAGTTTTATTAATTCGTTAATCTCGTTACTGATTAACCGTTAATTTTCGCAGCTCTTCAGGGTTGTTGTTGATGATGATGTTATCTACAGCCTGGTGCTCAACCGTACGGCTACACCGGCTACCCAGCAGCTGGTCCCCAGGGCTACATGCCTCCCCCAGCTGGTGCTCAGTATGGTGCCATGCCACCAGGAGGTGGTATGTATGCTCCTGCACCAGCGCCCACTGAGCAGCAGCAACTGCCCACTACATACGTGGTTCAGGGTGGATTCGATGCTGGGGCAAGATTCGATGGCATCTCTAAACCCTCGATCCCAGTGAGTTCTGTTTTTTCTTAATCACTCGCAGTGCTGAATGTGATAATATTTAATATTTGTGTGTGTGCCATGTCTAAATTTAAAACTTTTCAGTTTGAAGTATGTTTATTTGTCAACATTGACAGAAACACTGTGTTCACAAAAAGAGTTAAGAATAGCGATTAAGTGAGCACCGTTGAACAAAGGCTGCTAACGATCATTTCACATACCTGATGCCCGTAGTTTTATTTAATACTCTAAGCAGTTTTGTGCAAACAGTTTAGCAAAGTCATAAAAGTTGTGACAAATAAGTAAAGACGCTTTTTTGCTTGAGATACTGTGTAGTCTGGCTTAGTGGAATCACTGCGAAGCATTGGACTTGTGATCAAGAGGTCATAGGTTCAACTCTCGGTCAGGTTCTATCCAGTGGTTACTACGTGATAAACCACCTCGGTATATAAACAACGTCCCATGTCAACTCGTGGAAAATTATTTTTAAAAAAAGAGTGGTCACCCTGTGCTATACTACTAATGTGCATAATGTGTTTAGCCACCGCCACCCGGCTGTGCTCCCACCATGGCACAGATGGCTGCGGTGCAAGGTCACAATGTTGTCGTCACTCAGCGCCCAAGTGGATTCTGGGACAGCGGCTCGGATGGAGGATTTACTCTCTTTTGATTGGACAACAGACAACTTGATGTTTTGACGTATGTTAACACTTATTGTCGATTGTGTAATGTAAATGTTGTAAGTAAGTATTATGCAGCATCATCCGACTTTGGCATTGGCAGCGTTTTAATTCCAGGATTTTGGGATTAGAACAAATCTCTAGAATTCTATTTTTTGAGTCTTCGATGATACATTAACAATATTAGCCATGGCGTGAATTTTTTGGTATATGCAAGAGTGCTATCTATGTACTGTAAGTTGCATTTTGACAGTCAGTTACACCCTTCACCTGCCAGTTGGGGCTTACTGCATCTTATGCATGAAGTAAGTCTATGATTTTGTGATACTTAATAACAACCAATTTGTGATCCTAATCCTGAAAAGAGGATCGCAGGATGGCAAATTTCTTAATCCTGGATCTTGGATAAAGTGAACTGAAGGTCTGCTGGTGAAAAATGTTGGTTTTCAGAGAACCACAAAAGGTGTGCGATGATAAACAAATGTGAATGCCGGAAATGAGTGAGTTCCAATCTAGAGGTCAGGGGGGCAGCAATGCTGAAATCATGCTGCGTTATTAAGAAGGGGAACATTTGCTAACTAAAATTAGTTAATTCTTAGAAGGTTTCATGGAATTATCTCGGTTGTTGTTAATTGGTTACATTGTTGCTTTTAATTTCTGAACTTGTTTTTAATTTTAATTTGTGTTTGCTTTATTTCAGACACGACAAGAAATGGAATTGTTTATAGTTAGTCGAACTGAGCATTTTCTCCGGTTTGCTTGCCATTGTACGAGAACTTACTACCAATGTTAACAGCAGCTCCGTGATGTATTTCTTGTTATTTGGTTGGCTACTGGCATCTGTTAATGTTTCACAGCTTGTCTGAATCGTTGCAACATTGCATAGTATCTGTACATAGCATATTTCTGTAGTTATTCCGTCTACCTTATGCGTGCATGCAGGTCAGGATTTGAATTATGGGGAAAATGGCTAAGTTTTGATTTTTGACTGCTGGATATTGTAAATGCACAAAACGTCAGTTTATACACTTGTTGATGGCAATATTAAAGAACTCATACATCGTAACAGCAAAAATCACAAAAGATGATATTGCCCGCATCACACTGACTGTGTTTCAGTGTGCTGCTGAATAATATCAACTTTTTGTGATTTTTGCTTATACACTGCCAAAATTATGATCATTTAAAAGAATTGTTTAATTTTCCCCATAGGCACCATTGTAATTTTTTGGTGATTTTTGCGAATAAGTATGCTAAATATTATATTTTAATTTTTTAACCCCAAAAAGGCACTTCCTTGTGCAGAACCGTGCCATTTGACGTATTAAGCGTAAAAATCCCTTAAGTTGTCTGACCTGTGGGTGCGTGGAAGAAAAAAAACGTATATATAAACAAAAATTTTACGGTATATTTCACCCATTTGCCGAGAATCCCCCTTGGAGGGATTTGCATAGAATTTTGCAAGATAGGTCCCCTTGCCGACGTAATCAACCGTGCCAAATTTTATCTCAATCTGATCAGGGGTTTTGATTCTGTGGTGGGGTCGAATTTTTGGTTTCCCCATAGGAAAGAGAAGTCGCCGTTAACACAGGGCTTGAACTACTGTTCAGCCTGTGATTCTGAATTTTTACGTTTATCAAATTTGTGGTATAACTGCTATAGTTATTCTCCACTGCATAATATGACTGTATCTTGGGTCAAGAAACTCTCCTTTTCTACTGTTCAAACACTGATGCCTGCATTGTAGTTGTAAGGCTGTTAAATCCTGCTAATTTTGTTGACTACACCATTGATTCTTTAATCACGTTTGCAGAGATTTTAATGAATAATAGTGGGTTTAAATGAACTGGCATTTGCGAGTTGCAAAATTAGAGTAGGCAGTCATAGATAAATAAATGCAATTTATTTTTGTGCGGTTTTGGTTCGCTTTTAAGTTCCTGCTATGCACAGTATATCTGTACATTAAATTTTTTAATGAGTTGATCTATTACACGTTTGACTGACAGTCCGATTTTGTAGATATCGACAGTTACTGTTTTTTTGTGCAACTGAGGGTAAATCTTGGAATAGCTGTTCTGAGGTCAGAGGATATATGGAGATTTTTTTCTGGAAAAGTGTTAACATTTTATCAGCAGTTTTCATTTATATTATCTGATTTTGTCTGCACTGCATGGGAAATTGTTTATAGGAGTGAGTTTATTCTAGAATAGGTTTTGTACGGTGACTGTATGTCTAAAGGGGATGGTACACAATTAATAAAATTGACTAACTTTTGCTGATATAATCACTGAACCATGGCACATGGTTGATGTTATCGTTAGTAATTTCTTATGATATCAGCTTTGTGAATACACTACAGCAGACTGTGAAAATGATAGCTGCTTTATTTTTTGCATCTAGTGAACTAAAATCAGTAATATATAATAGTTAACTAATATAATTAATTAGATAAATAAATATCTTGAAAGGAATATTTATCTTCTACTTGTAAACCAACATAATGCTATGGTAACATGAACAAATGCTGTAGAAAAAAATTGGCTGATTTTACAGTGAGGAGTACCACGTGTGATTTTTGCACGTCACACAACATATTTTGGTTGGCCAATTTTGTAGATTATATTTCATAGTTTGTTGCAGACTGATGTTTTGTTGTTGCATGATAATGGTGCATTGAGCATATTTTTGGCACGACATAGCATCAAAATAACGCAAAAAGCGGATTAATAAGAAATAATGTAAATAATTGAATAAAATCATGATTTATCGATATAACAGCACTGTGTTATTGTTGGTGTGTGAATATTGTGCACATCACATCTTAACAAATTTGACAATTGTTATCAAAAAACCAACGTGTTCTGCATGCATTTGGCTAAGTTTTTGTTTTATTTTGTTTAAAATGTGCAAAATCTTGTAGGTATTTTAGCACTATGCCGTGTTCATTGTTTAAATGCACAACATGTGTATGTTGTACGTATAATGTGGGATGATTTTCACATGCTTACACAGACAATGTTATATCATAAATTGTGATTTTTGGCACACCATGTGCCTGTGTATCTCAGCATCAATGTTGCATGTGTGAACTTTGTGGACATTGTTATCTCTTGAGTATATCCGCCACGGTGAACGTAGCGAACATTGGTGGGGATTAAGTGATCGAATGATTCTGTCCGTTCGTCTGTCTGTGGGCATGATGACTCATAAGTGTGCTGGTTTGACGTCATAATAGTAATGACGTCATTGCATCAACAGCACAAGCAGCAACGCTGGCATCTACTATTATTATTTCTACTTCCCTTTCTCCTGTTGCGAAGCAGCTCTTCCTTTCTCCCTCCACTTTCCTCGAATTTACTCTTGAACGACCCCTGTTGCCATGGCAGCAAAATTTGATACAAAAGTGGCTATAACTCGGCTTGTACAAGAGGTATTTCCGAGATCTTTGCGTATTAGTTAGTACTAATAGTAGTAGTGGTAATATTTAAATTACTGAACTTGGCACAGACACGAGCGCCTTCTTGTTCTTTTGTTTGATACTGGTATCGTTAAAATAAAATCTGACATTGTCACCGCAAAGAAAAGTAAGCCCTAACCAGTGCTGTATTTGTGTCCATGCAGTTGTGGAGGCACAAATTGCAGGGAACAGCAAATGACCAAAAGTGCATTTATAAGGCAACAAGTAACATTCAGGCCACGCTTTAGAAAAACTGCAAATGCCAGGGAATTTCACAGTGCTATAGGGTGGCTACCCTGTTCTAAAAGCTTCGGATGTTTACAAGGTCACTTGCTGTTATTATTTTAAGGCTACCGATGTTATAATGCGCCCATTGTCTTGTGTAATACAATTTGGGCATTATTCTGTTTTAAGTACGTTCTCAGCCGCCTAAGTTTTTTTGGTAAAGAAAATGTCAAAACTTATGTTACAGTGGAAATTGCGTTGTGATTTTTGAATTAAGAATTTTTTTAGTTTTTGTCATAGACATTTGTTGCTGAAATCTGTATAGATTGTATATACATGATTGTTGAGTATCTGTCGCAGTGATTTCATTCATAGCATATTGTGTATGTTTCGCCACTGTAAAAGCGAGATATTGGTGGGAATTAAATTAATATAAAATCTTTCAAGTTAAGATCTGGGTGGAGTTTTTGAGATCCATTTATGATGGCATTTTATTATTTGCATGTTGTTTGTGATAATGTGGAACAATTTTGGAGCAGCAATGATGTTAAATGGAAAAACTATGAGACCTGAACAATAGCTCGATTAAATTAGTGCACAGAAGTAGAATCATTTAGACACTGAAGCTGTAACTATAAAACTAGAACAGGATGTAGACTGTAGGTCCTCAAGATCGCATGTTTAGCTAGTGCATTACTTTAGTGATGGCGTGCTTTTTTGGTCTTGATTCGTCAAATTAATTGTTTGTTAATGCTTCTCCTGTTTAAAAAAAGCAGTGGCGTAGACAGAAACCCAGAATGTGAATTGGGAAGGGGGCTTTGTCCTATCTCCTTCCTTTTCTCCCTCCTTACCCCTCCTCTTCCTTTCTTTTTCGTCTTTTTCCTCCGCTTGGAAGTAGTACCCTTAAGATCCTGCTAGAAAGTCTGCATGGGGGAGCTTCACCAGTGGTGTTTGTGTATCAACGATGTTAATTATTTTACTGAGAATTAACTTACAAACTTGACACATTTAGTGCAGTTTAAACGTATACTTATGTCTTGTTTGGGGATTGTCGAGGGGAACTGGGC
>Ga0056128_1004662_pt1 | contig 17180 bp, 7 predicted proteins | sample WorMetLIZISLAND2_FD_71113 | JGI IMG/M metagenome (GOLD analysis project Ga0056128, IMG submission 71113) | Marine gutless worms symbiont microbial communities from Max Planck institute for Marine Microbiology, Germany - Olavius geniculatus... ... | reverse complement strand
GCCTTCACCAAACTGGTAACTGCGACTTTTGTGGCCTTCCAGAAACTATAGAACACTATCTCATCGAGTGTACAAGAAACAACATATCACAAACAGTCAAAAAAATCTGTGCTGAAGTAGCTGAACACAAACTCCAGTTTGATCTGCGCACAATACTATGCTCAGCAACTGTTATAAAAGCCATTTACCGGAGTATCCAGTGACCACTTTAGAATTTGAAGACATTGTCTACTCTTGAGGGATAAACTCTACGCACTATAATCCGTAATGACGCTGACAGTCTTCGATACTATACAGCGTCGTTAAATAATCCGACTCCAGTCCAGTCCAGTTTAAATGCAGCGCTTCGTTTCTGCCTACCTTCAGACGCCAAATCTGCACCACGTCAAAGTACCTCGTCTTTGCACTTTCTACTGTTCCCGGCACGTCTAACGTAGGTCCTACGGTACACAAAGCGTCACGTCGTAAGTAGCGTTTGTTGTAAACAATTAAATCCACATCCCTTGAGATCTAGCATAAACTAACGTGTCCTGCCAGCACCGGTGTAGTGGAAAATTCGTCGCACCGGAAAATTATTCCCACACGCAGCAGTACGGGTTAGGCTAGGTTAAGATTAAGGCTATGGTTAAATTTAGGGTTAAGGTTAGGGTTAGGAGTAGGGTTAAGATTAGGGTTAGGATTACGGTTACGGTTAGCGTTAGTTACATTATGACAATATGGAAGTCGGAAAAATTTTCCAGGTGCGACAAATTTCCCACGACACCGGATTCAAACCCGAATAAGGCGTTCGAAAAAATGTGGAGCCCTCAGGCCCATATCTATCCAACGTCACAGTTCAGCTTCAGGGGGTTTCGCCTTCAGACTCCGCCGGGGCTTCGCCTCTGGAAATACCTGTCTGCCAAGCCCCTTACCTTTATCCAGCGGCGTCTTTGGTTCGTAAACTCGGAACAGAAATGAAACTGGTTGCCGTTTTCCAACAAACATCTGGCAGATTTACGACAGAAAAAATTATAAGTGATTTCAAATTTGCTCTTTTAAAATTGTATATCTAGCCCCAGACTTCATACACCGGGCATTTGTAAAATAAAATCCGACAACGCAAGACAAAATTTAGTTTAGAAAAGGGACATTTGCCCCTGTCTTTTTTCTAATCTCTAAAAACTAAATACTCTGGCGACGACCATGCCTGTAGACAGATGGACGGATAGCCAATGACGCTGTGCAAATAACGTTCCCCATCATGCATCCTGCACAGTGCACCCTGTAGCGGTGTGTGACTGACTGCACGTCAACGAACACTTCACATTACATCCGGCATCTGATGCCGAGTGTGCGTTTCCGGCAACCGTGTATACCCAGTCGCCAGCATGTCACGATCAAGTATAATATCCTTTAATTTGCCCAGCTATAGCCTAGGCCTAGCAGTGTTGAGGAAACGTAACGATTGAAGTAAGCCAGGAGAGTGTTTAATGATATTCACTTGCAATCTGACCAGATCCCCCCTGATCTAAAATTTAGCATCCTTAATGTTAAAAACAGTGGAAATTTTCCATGCTTACAGCATTTCCATTGGCCCCCTTAAAAGCGTTTTACGTTGTTTTTATCTTTGCCACTTTGTTACGATTTTTAAATGTTTTTTTTTATTTTGCAAGTTTTTTTATTAAAAACTCTCATAAAAACTTTGAGAAGCATTTTTAAAACCACAGAAACGAATTAATAGCTCATTAGCTTATGGCGATAGTAGTTTTCATAGTTAGTTCAAATATACTAAATGAAAGTTTTTTTAATATCTAGTATTTTGTTTATTCTAGCGCTAACAAACCGCGGCAGAGAATATTAGGGGCCCATGCGGCGATGTTCGTAAAATGACTTAAATTTGCGATATTCTGGTTGTCAGTCACCGAAGACACAGCGACGGTCATTTCTCAACAGCGAAAGGCACTGCATGACAAGTTTAATGCCGGATCTGATTAAACCGGACTCTGTATAAAACGATGGACAGACAAATATGTAAGTAGGCCTATATACGGTGCAGACGACTTGTCACATGATCACGTCAAAAGTTTGGCGCCAGCCGATATTAACTTAATGATATAAATACTGCGACAATTAGTGCCTTTGCAATTAGTGCTAAATTAAATTATCATATAGAATGGATATTAATTGGCCTACCGTTTGTATCAGTCATAAATATTGTGACAGTGTATTAGCAGCGAATAAACGCAACAAATTAACTACCGGGTACCTTAACTCGACAGCAATCAACGAGTGCTAACGTACATCCGCCAAAACTGACAGGGTTAATAATTATAATTATAAAACGAATGATGCATAGGCATACTACAGTCGAGTCCGGCAATGTGACAATTGTAGGCCTAGGCCTAATCGATTCCCTATTTTTTCAAGTCTTGGAATCGGACTCACTGGACTCGGACTTACCCCGGTATTGGGCCTACTTTGGAAATAACTGCAGGCACCGTAGGCATTAGCCGAACTAACTGTACGCCGTCTTGCGAAAATGTTGAAATTTACGACGCCAGTCAGTCTTAGGCTTACTTATTCGGTTTTCGTCGAACTTGCCGCAATGTGTTAGTTAGTAAGGTTTTCGAACTCGGAAAGCACGGCGGCTATGTCAATCGGATTACAACAGCAAAACTGTTCGCAGTAACTGTTGTAGGACTAAATTTGTGGTAAGATTCTGTACCGAGCATCTATGTCAAAAAAATTAAGTCGGAACGCCGCATTTTGACAAACAGGTAACGAGTCTAAAATAGAAATCTACTGAAAAGCAAAATCCACAGCTATAACTAGCGAAACCCAACGCGCACTGTGCACAAAAGCATTAACAGACGTCAGAGCGGCCGTCCTCGACAAACGTGGCTACCTCCGACAACAAAAAACCGGGCTGTGGGTGGACAGGCGCTCTGCACAAGACCGAGCTCGCTGGCGTCAAGTGTCGAAGACGGTTACGCTCCAGCAGAACTTGCTCAATGATGATGATGAGAAAAAATAATAACTACTCATATTTCGTCGGCAGCAGTTTGATTTTTGTACAAAACTATTTTCATTCATCGTTATTTTCACAAACAGAACCGCACCCAAGGAACAATAGATACATCTCTGAGGACCGATGCTGCAATAACGCTGTGTGCGGGGTGGGTGGGGGGTGCAATGGTGGAACGCCGTGCAATATTGCGGTCGGGCAAATCATCATCACGCAGTCGGGCGCGTCCAAGGACTCAGCCTTTTGGGTCAGTACTTCGGTAGTTGGTCGGTCCATTGACCGAATGAAGTAGACTGCACATGGCGTGTCGCCCGAATCACGTCACGTGATAGACTGTGCAGACCATCAGCAAACTGCAGCTCCTGCAGCTCCTAGACATTAATGTCGTACGGGCAATTGTCCGTCCCTCCGCTAAATAGTAGGCGAATAAGTAAGTAAGTAAAGTGTGAATTTATATAGCGCATACTCGAACAAATCTGTAATGCGTTTGGTACTTTTTGTCGTCAATATTTCGTAAAAATACATAGGCTAATTGTGGGCTGGAAGTCTCTTAGACCCTATAATTTTATACAGAAAAAAATTAAAAGCAAAATTAGAATTTGGACCACTCGCAATTTTCATTGTCGGAAATTTGCAAAGCTCTGTCTCTCTCGAAAAAAAATTGCCGCTTCATATCTCTAATCTTAAAAGAAATAAAAACTAAATTACAACTAAATGTTTTATTTATCATTGTTTTCACGCGAAATAAAAAAAAACGCATCCAAAGTACATCAGAAAGCACCACACACGGCCGATTTTCGACACAAAAATGTCACGAAACAGGATGATGTTAAACTGCTGCACGACGACTGAAAGATGCTGAAACAAAAATAACACTCGCGAGGTCATCACACTGACGGTTGACAATAAGTCTGCAAACTACCCTCAGCAGGTAATGTTCAAACCGACTCATTCAATAGACCCTGCAGTGTCTCAATAGCAACTGATACAAGAAATTAAAGCTAATGCTCACGGGACGCGCGAAAGCCTATAGCAGTTCTTTTTCGCAAACTATGCTCGACAGCGGTGCATGTTTGAAGGCCCACTGCGAACAAGTCTAAGCTTTTTGGGTACGATGTATTTACACACGTCAAATGGCGCCACCGTCTCGCGTGGATGCTGCCGTTTGAGTGGTCGAATACGAGTATTTTGAAGAAAATATTTAAGTTTGACGCCTCCGTTCGGAGAATTCTTTGAACGCAGGGAAGGCGAAATTTCAACAAGTAAAAACTACGTTTAATGCTAAAAGTTTCATACGCAAGCTGTCGGGGTTTATCTCTAGCGATTTCGGCGCAATTCGCTCTTGAAATCTGTGTCACAGCTCGAAATCGCCGAAAATATATAAAAACCGCTATTTTGGCGTTCAAGGTCATCCAAGGTCATTGAATTTGACGCCAATCGAGAGCCAGTGTACGACTTTCTATTAGTGATTAATAGTCACCTAGACCTTATCTCCCACCGTTACTGAGATACGGCGACTTATTGGCTGAAAATCGCAATTTTTTCCTACCCCCACTCATTAAGCGCCCTCGTTCGGGGTGACTTTTTCGAATTTATGGAAAAGCTTTACGGTTCCTAAAACTAGAGTCTTTCCGGCAGCCGATGGTGAGGATTTGGTGATCCTGGCCTGCACCGTTTTTGACTTATCCACCCGTGTGACAGACGGACGGACAGATGGACAGAACTGCGATGGCTAGGGTGTGCTGAAAGCATAGCTGCTTTCGCGCGTAAAATAGAAACTGAGCCTACAGATTGCTGTATATGGCCGTTTTGCGCGTACGTGGTCGTATTATTATGCGGAATCGCTCTTACAGTGCAAGCGATTCTGACTATAGCGACACATTTCCTCGTAGCGTCCGTCGTCTGTCTGACGTTTGCTCACCCTGCTTAAACCGCTCGACAGATTTAGATGTCGTCTGGCAGACACAGTGCTGTTGTAGGATTTAGCGACACATTGTGTCCGCTAGGGAGTTTCTTTCCCCAGGGAAAGAAGATATTTTGACGGTCGAGCACGTAGCTGAAACATGTAAAATCTACACTTAATGCTTCCGACTTGCGGCAGAAATAATTTATGACTATGATGTACAGGGTAGCGGCATCGGTTAGCGATTCCACATTTTACCAAATCACGTTGGTTCTTCTTAGGCGCAGTGTTTGGACGGCAACCCCCTCCCCCGTTTCCCGGCTCGGCCCGCACGCGTGTCTGCCTGGCTAGTGACATAGCGACTCCAAAGCTCGCACGGTCAGAGCAATTACTGTTGTGAGCTCGGTGGAGTCAAGCATGACGATGACCAACTGTCGCATGGCTGCGCGCGTGCAATGTCACATCGTGATGCACCCAGTCAGTCGCTCGCATCACGGATGAATGAAATGCTTTATCGCTTCATCTCACGCTCGCGTCATTGCATGCAGCAGCAGCAGCAGCATTGCCTTTGGCGTCGCAGCATGATCTGCGGGCCTCATGCAGTGGCGTCGGCCTAACTGATGCGAGACACGCAAGGTACGCAACGCACGCAAGAAAGTACGTAATAAGCGCAACAAGAAGCCTAGCTGTCGCTAGGATAGCCGATCGTACTGGTTGTCAGTGACCTTGAAGGTCATTCATCTCATCTGAAAGGGCGTATGCTATTACCTATTAGTGATCAATAGCAACCGCACTATCTTACACCGTTTTCAAAATACGGCCGCTTATTTAAAGAAAAAGACAAATAAACCTATAACGTATAGATGCTATAGGTAGGCCGACAAGAGACTGATCGCCTATAATATTGCTAACCGGACACTAAGATAGTTCGGACCTAAGACACTTTGGACCTAACTTTTGGGTCCGAAGTGTCTTAGGTCCGGACACTTTGGACCTATTTTTCAATATCCCGCATAACTTTGGGCTGTCGAAAAATATTTTTTAAAAATTCGATATGGCGCCTCAAATATTATGGGTTCACGAGTTTGATCTTTTGGTGTCACGTGACGTCATCGGTCGCGTGACCATTCGACTCGCTGGGGTCGATTTCCCATCGGTGGTCCATAGTGACCATGCGTCTATCTAGCACCGTTATAGGGATATGGCCGTTTGAAGTTCTTTCAGAAAGGCTCTTCCAGGAACAGAGGTCGGTCGTTGGTCGGTCGTCGGTCGGTCGGTCCTAAATATTACACTGAACTCATATACTCTTCTTCGCTACGTTAAAAACGTAGCGCGCGAGAAGTAACAAATAAAATAAATCTCGACTGTCCAATTCTCGCAGTGATTGACAATGCCGTGGCAATGTATAAATCAACTATAGCAGCTAGAGACTCGGCTCATGACCACTGTTCAGGTCTCGGACTCAGAGTCGGACTCGCCAGTGTCGTATGTAGTTAGTTAGTTAGTTAGTTTGCACATTTAAGGTAAAGTGGGCAAAACTATAAGCTTAGTCATTTACGTCGTTCCTTTTCGATGTTGCGTGCCAAAATTACACGTATTAAAGTCGGTCAATATTTCACGAAAATATTTAAAAATAAAATGGCTCGTTTTCTGAGTAGGCCCTATCTGTGTTTTTATATTACTCGTATATCTGCGAGCCATACGACAGCATAAGCACAGTCAATTACTGTTTTTGTTGCAATTACTATTGCAATAAATAGCAGTCGAAAAACACCCTGACGACTTTTCCACGTGTACGCCTGACGCCGTGAACCAAAAACAGCAGAACAAAGTTTCTGCACGACTAACACCAAATGCCGACCGATTTTCACATTATTCTTTCGCCGACATAGCCGATACATTTAACTTGCAAAAAACTAGTTGCAAAAGACCCCACCTGTTTTATCAAAACACAGTCGTATGTCCAAACTTGATCGTGTCTTGCTATCATAAAGTAGGCCTGTTGAATGTTTTTTTTGGCTTCAAGTACGTCACAAATACTGTTTATAACTAAACTTATTAAGTTTCGACACTCTGCTGTTTAACAGTCGTATTGCTATTGTTTTTCGTTCTTGATGCAACTGCCGTGTAAACATGCAGGCCCGTCGAGAGCCACAGCGGGGCCCGGGGAAACATTCTCGCGAGGCCCCCAGACATTTTGCGAAGCCCCTCTAGGGGGAAAAATCTGAACTTTTTCTTTTCAAAATGGTTCATTCTGATGTATTTTTGTATTTCTGAGCAACGGCGGGGCCCCCAAACGTCGCGGGGCACGGGGTAGCTTACCCCCTACCCCACCCTCTCGACGGGGCTGTAAACATGTTTTGTGATTCGTATTTGTCAGTTGGTGCCTTTTATGCAAAAAACGTTACCTTAGTCCTGAGCCAGACACCAGCAAAACCACGGACACGTAGCTATTGCACCGCGCGGTGTGCCCGCTTACGTCCCAGCTTTCGGTCGCATTCATCACAGTGCAGCGCTGTAAGAACGATGAGCGTTAAGTATAGGAAATGACGTTTTTTTTTTTTGGGGGGGGAGGGTCCTGCAACTCCGAAACCTCTCAACCGATTTACATAAAACTTGGCATCAGTGATCGACCATCCGATCCCACACGCAAAATTTGGTTACAATCAGCTTAAAGGGGGCGTGGCTGCGCATGCGCGAAATTCGCCGTTAGGCGTCTATTATTTTGCTTTCTTACTTCTTTTCCTTGCGCACGGCTACAGGTCAGCCAGTTAGACCGACCGACACCACTAATGGCTCAAACGAAGCGTCCTGACGCCGGACACATTCCTTATATGTTTTCGATAAAAAATTTAAAATTTACCCCCTTTTATGCCCAAATTTGTAAAAATTTGCATTACGGCTTATAGAGACTTCAAAGCGGTATAACTCGGTGCCCATAAAAGATTGTGCGGTGTTTCACGTCTAGCTGTATATTTAGAAACACCGTGTATTCTACGTTACTGCCGGTCACACGCATAAGGGGCAACAAAAACGACGCCCAACTCCAACAAAGATTTCTTCCCTGTCAGTATACGAATAAACAATCCTCGCAGACAAAATCATTGCGAACACAAAACGCACGGCGTCAAAGTAAAATATAATATTTACAGGGGGGTAGCTAAAACTCGGTTTAGTGAAATATAAAATCCAACTGCCTGTTTTTTTGGTTGTGGGACCAATAGCCATTCTGACGTCATTGTTACTCCATAAAAGTTTACTCGGCCTCTTTTTGGAGGTATGCACCGATACACCCCATGGCTACGTCCCGGATTATTTACACTGGAGATGGAATAAGCATTCAGCGAGTGGAATACACATGCGTCGTTACGATGGAAATGCATGAGCGGGTATAGGCCAAAGCCCAGTGTGTGACAGTTGTAGATGAAAGGGGAGAGGCTGGGGGTTCAACCCCCAGTCTTTCGCCACCCCCTCCCTTCCCCTCGCTCCCGGATTAAGTCCTGTTCGGTAAAACGTGAGGCCTTCAGATAAATTTTCTCTTCAAGAAATGAATAAGCAACTAATGTCGTAAACTTTCAATTTCGCAGAAGGGCCTACGGCGTATAGACTATGAGCCCCCCTTCGCCAGACAATGTCGTGCTGCACTAAGTCAACTTTTAAACGTCGCAATACGCCACAAGGAGACTAAGAGAACTTCAAAAGCCAGAATATGTCACGCTCCAACATTCTTTGAACTATGGAGGCCCGCCCTTCTTGCAGGACTCCTGTTCAGCCGAACGTGTCCAAATCCACCTCTGCTGCATGACTACAAACCTCCCATTCGACAACTATCACACTGGTACAACCAGTATCACAGTACAGCTCAACCGTGTAATAGCCTAACGTCTGCAGGATAACAAAAGAACCAAAAGCTTACCAGCTATCACCAACAGCATAAGGGTTTAGTCCTAAAAATAAGAGGCCGTAACAAGGGGCACATTTTCAAAATCTTGATCAAATTTTTGTACGTCTTGCACTTTGTTTCAAAACTGTAACACAAGTATAAAATTGTTACAATGCACTGCAAATTATTGTACGTTTGTAATTTTTGTTTTAGCTGCAGAAACTATCGTAAAATTAAATCACAAACGATTACAGATAGCAGACGGACAACGCACAAATTCATCACCAGAAACCACACACCAGAAATGCTTCAACACAACTATAGGAAGCTAAACTCCAAACCTTTTCACATGATTTTTTTATAAACTAGCGTGAATGCTTTCCTCTCTGAAAGGAAGTGGGGAAATGGCGTCCCCAATTTACTACATGCATCATATCAACATATGAACATATGAACACGAGACATACTGCACAGACGCACCCACGGAATCAGTTCGTATGCCAGAAGCCACAGGCGTAGCCAGCGGGAAGTGCACCCCCAGAGACCAAGAAATATTTCAATTAAATCATCACAAATTTGCATGACATTTAACTCAAGAAAGGCTTGACTGATGTAATTATAATAACTACCCAGTTGCTATTTACAAAGTAAAACACATAAGCATAGCCAGGAGACAAAGATGCGATCGCCTCCCTTCCCGCTCAACTTCAGTTGTGGATGCAAATTTGTGTTGTAAAGCTAACGTTTTCAAGGCTTCTTCATGACCGAAAAACGTTTGCGGCCGGGGCAAGCCCCACCAGTGGAGTTTACAGCACTCCCCCAAATTCCCTAGCTAGTGGGGATGGGGCTTGTCGCCCCTCCTCAAAAACTCCACCCCTATTTTCAGCCTTCGGCCCTTCGGGTCTCAAACTGCTCCTCCCAACCCTAATTTCTGGCTGCGCCTGTGCCGTAAGCAGGTGCTCTGTCAGTGTATGATCTGTCTGCAGAGTATACAATTAATTACATCACTGCTCTGCATGTGACAGCTAAGCCTGCTGGTTACCACTGTAAGCCAACTTTAAGTTAACAACAATAATTCACAACTACATAATAAGTCATTTAAGTGACTGCCTTTCCAGACATTGCACACAAACGCGTAAAAAGGAAACACCAATTTAACCTTCACAGAAAAAAAACCAAATAGAAAGAACAAAAATATCGATCATAAGCCTAAATTGTAAGAACTGTCCAGTACGAGCAGACATATGAACAGTGGCGGTGCTACGCCAGAGTGCGCCACTGGGTCAAATTGAAGCTCTGCCCTGGCTATTGCTTTGCTTTGGTAATAGCAAAATGTCCTAATGTCCTTCACTGCAAAAACCCCACTGGAAGAGCCTACAGGGCTCCCCAGCCCGCCAGGTGGATTTAAAGAAAACGGCAAAGGGCAGAACGGGACAGGGACAGCGTGTAAGTTCATTTAACACTAACTTATCCCACTCCAGACGGTGGTTTAACATACATGCAGTGGCCATAAGTTAATACTGATACGTACAGTAACGTACTGTATGTAGTCTAGCAGTAGTAGCAACAGTGTCATGATGGTATAGTAACTGAACAAAAAACATACGCATATACAAAAACACAGCCACGCTGATGAATTGTAGCCTGAAATCGGACTGCGAACAGTGCCGAGTCTAGTTGGCATTATACACTAACAAAATAAACTAACACTAGCATTATGACAGCTGAATGACAAAACGTCACAATTATCTGCAAAACGTCCTACCTAAAAAGTTAATTTAATGCCAATTGTCAAAATGTTAAATACTTATCTGATTACAAAATAAATTATAGCAAGCAAGTGCATACATTATTTGCTGTCAAACTGCATTCAAACAGTGAGAAAATGCATCAGTCAAAAATTAGTTTCAATTTTCTCAAAATGCGATCGACAGTAGATATGATGCTTTGCTATTCTGCCCTTGAATAGTAATAATACTGAGCACATAATTTATATAGAGCATTAATTGTCAACAACCTCGAACAAGCTCGGTGTGATGGGATAGTAGAATGAGATGCAAAAGTATTTCAGATGATGTCCAAAGGTAGACAGAGTGTGGGTGTTGTATTTGAGATAGCTCGGAAGAGCATAGCATTAGCAGTATCAGCACCATTATCTGTATATCAGCAGTAACGACATCCTCAGCACAGAAACAAACCTAGTGACACAGCAAAACAATCCGTCTGAAACCGACGACGGCAAAATACGTCGCCACAAACCGTCCAGCAGAATTTGCCCGACCTTAAATGCTCCAATCTCAAGAGTGAGTAAGTGAGTGAGTGAGTAGGGTTTAACGTCCCGCCCGACACAGTATAGGTCATTTCGGGGAAGGCCTTTGCAGGCAAAATTGCACATACACATAATAACGAAACAAAAAGTTTAACCTTTACAGAAAGTTTAACTTTTGTGAAACACAGAACACAAGAAATAACCTAAACCTGAAATTGTAAGAACTGCCGATTATAATTGTTCATATCTAATGGCAGTGCTAATAATATGCTCTGTTATCCTCCAAACAGTCATCAATCTCAAAATGCTGCCTATTGGAGGACAGGGGGCTCTAATCTCCGGAGATTCCATCGCAATGTATGCACTATGCACAAGTTTTCTTTACATCCCAAAATCAATTAATCCAAAAAAGCACTGAATCGATCGATGATGGATATTTGTAGTGGTAACAGTAAACGCATAAAGCAGTCAGTCATTTCGATGACTCACAGACAGTTACAAACTTTTCAAGGTATAGTGCGGACGCAACAAAACTGGATGGAAAAGTGAGACAGGTGCTCTTAAAACTGTCAAAAAATAACAGAAACAAATTCGGCATTAGTAGAGGGCAGGCAAATTCTTCCCGGAAGAATTCACTTAAGCTTACTGACCAAGCATATCTGTTGAACCAAAACAAAAGCAGTATCAACAGCCGGGGTGCATGTTTGAAACACAGTAAAACAAAGTCTAAATCATTCGCCAGAAGGCGCCAGGCGCCAGATGACCCGCGGCTATAGTGTCTAGTGTTTTATTTACTATATACTATTTATATCTTCACGTGTCACAGCAAAATGATACGCACGATAAACCAAAATGATAATACTTAACATCCAGAACCACTGAGTTAATACAAATATCACACTTACTGGTGGCCGCTAGATGGCAGATTCATTAACTGTACATCAAAACAGAACGAATTTGCAAGCTGATATTAGGCACACAATCACATGTACATGGAGAATCCAATAGTAGCACGAACAGCTCACAACACACAGCAAATATGCAGTCCAGGTTACTTGAGCAGTCGTTGTATATAATTACGAGTATTCATCAGGATGTACACCATGTCCCAAAATTAGCGGCCGCCTACAGATAAGTTAGTGTACAAGTTTGATCTGCTAACGCAAACGGAAACGCGCAACAGCCGGGTGCAAGTTTGAAACACAGTAAAACAAAGTCTAAGTCATTCGCCAGATGGCGCCAGGCGCCAGACGACCCGCGGCTATAGTGTTTATAGTGTTTTATTTACTTGTACTCACCAGAGGTCTCCTCTATCGCTCTGCTGACGTCGTATCGGTTGAATATAGCAACTTTTGCCTACCCCCTCTCATTTAACGCCCTTGTTCGAGGTGACCCTCTTCAAATTTATGGAAAAGCTTTACAGTTCCTGAAAGTAGAGTCTTCCGGGCAGCCGTCGGTGAAAATTTGGTATTCTAGCTTGCACCGTTTTTGACTGATCCACCCGTGTGACAGATGGACAGACAGACAGACAAACAGACAGACAGAATTGCGATGGCTAAGACGTGCTACAGGAGTAGCTGCTGTTGCGTGCAAAAATCATTAATACCTAACAGATTTTTCTTACAAAATTTGAAACAGTCATTAAGACAATCACTCTGAACGTGTCTTTACAGTTTTTGCTCGAAGTGGCCACATTTGGCCTCAACACAAGCTCTTAGTCTAAGGCAGGTACACTGCTGCTTGATCCCTTTGTCAATAACAACGTATTGAACGTAACCTTAATGTAAACAAACTCTGGCGCCATAATGATGTTACATCGAGAACACACGGTAAAGTGCATACATCATAATGGGTGTGACCGTAAGTGATGTTAACGTAGTAACATTTCATCAAAATCCATGAACTATAAACTGAATTAGGCGCGTTTGAGGCAAAAGGGTCGCTAATTTTGGAACATGGCGCACAAGTTCACGTCCTACATGCTGATAGCAAAAATCCTTTGCGATCCAAAAATCTCCATAAAAGCATCCAGATCGTCACCAATGTCATGTTGCAAAAATCTAAAAAAATAACAAGAATTTAACAGGCCAATTAAACTGTAAGTAACTCCAGCTTAAGCTGAGGCCGAAAAACGGTGTTACTTCGATAACTATTCTATTATATCAATAAGGTCAACCACTGTTTTCTGCTACATCTGCTATGTTATATACCATTTTTAGCAACAGCAGACTGGACCAACTGCTGATTCTACAGGCGGGGCCCCTCAAACATCGCGGGGCACAGGGTAACTCACCCCCACCCTACTCTCCCTCTCGACGGGCCTGGCTGCATTAATAACACGTTAATTAATGCGTTAAAAAATTAACACAGTGCATTAATGCATTAAAAAAATTAATGCTTCAACAGCCCCAACAAAAATAAGAACACCACAGCCATTACCGACTTTAACACCAACGAATTGTTACTACAGTGATAGAGAGAAAAGAAGATGTAAATTCAGTGTCCACACGTGGACTGTATCAATAAATAAATCATCCATTACCAGGATTGTCGTGAACAAAATTTCCACACATTATGAATACAAATATCTGAAACCCAAGCACACTAATCTGCAAACCAATAGCTAAATAACGGCGTCAAAAATTATATATTTAGCATACACTGCAGAGAGGTGACAAGTTTTGTTTTTACACGACTCATTTCTACTTGAGTAAAGTGAGTATTTGAAACTTCACTAGTCCAGATGAATATAAACTACGCTGTAAAGTGCACTTGTGCTGATCAGCAGGTTAATGCAATATAAGTACCACAGGGCTAAACCAAAAAGTGACAGCCCTAACAACCGCATCAGTATAATCTCACATAAACTGCAAAACACTAAATATTCAAACCGATTGAACAACATCAACAGTTGCTATTAATTATTCCCAGCTTAAATGTGCTGATATATGAAATCATTGTTTAATTCTTTTGAAAAGCCCAGCATTTCTCTACACACGAATTAAACAGCATTCATAGTTAGTAATTGCAGCAATTATACCGTAACTAAAATTAGAATTCATTTTGATAAAAACAGAAGATGTTTACAGATGCATGAACAGAGACGTCGTTTAATAAAAATAGCATCTGAGTAAACAAAAATTGTAAATATGATTCATCTAACAAAAGTGGGGACTCTAATATCAAAAGAGTGCCTTTTTATTGGCACATCGGCATATTTTCTATAACCCAGACTATTTATTTACACTGCATATGTGACTGGTCATGATGTATGCAACAACATCAAATTAAAAAAAAATGAAAAAAAACTTTTCTACCAACGTCAAATACACTGACTAAAATACCCAACACTGTAATAAGCTTGATAATTTGACATTGCCAAACATTAATAATTTATTCATCTTCAACGCCACTTCATTAACAGTTTAATAACAATGCATGGCAAACATAATGTGGCACAGCAAAATATCAGTAATATAGACATAAATATATTGATACAGATACTCATAAAATAATGCATAGTGTAAGACAAAAAAGCCCACTCCAAAACCAGAAAAAATACAAAAAAAACAAATGAACAAAAAAAACCAATAATGTAAAGTCGACAAGTCTGAGAAGCCGGACTAATGACCTGCGAATCGGACATTTGCATTTTAATTGAATACGAATTAAATCAGGCGTTATGATTCAAATTCGAACCAAATCTGTTACCATGTTTATGATGATCGGACAGTCGCAATCTGTATTCCATGTATACAGTTTGTGCACTGCAGTTACAGATTCCTTACTCCAATCCTCAAACACATTGAACAATATCAGTGTGTGATCACTCATACATACAAATAGTGAGTCTGTATACTGTACGTCTAAGCATCATTAGTGATTTGAGTCATTTGACTATGACGAGTATGGCTGATGGCTGGTTCAAAATTTTCAAATTGGCCCTTTGCTTTCCAATCAAATTGAACTGGAATGGCCGATTCAATCCGTTTAAATTCATATTCAAATTTGAATAGATTCTTGAAGCTTCGCAGGTTCCTGTTATAAACACATTGCCAAAAGCTAATCAGTCGATTATTTAATTCGTCAAATGTAGAGAGAGACAAAGACTGAGCATCAAAAACAGCAAAGTGAAATAGGTCAATGCAATCAGCCAAAGTCAACGTACAACAAACATCTGGTAGCAGGAAGTGGCAAAGAACATGTGAAAGGCTCTGGCCTCCGCAGACAAGATGTACAATATAGGCATTGGGCAAACTGGCTAACCAATACTGATCTGGAAAACTGCTGGTAAAACTGTATTCATTCTGCATTACACCACATCAAAAGCACTGTCAAAATAAGAAACAGTTGACCTACTATACTACATGCTATCATACCAGAAGACTCTAACACAATAAACATTCAGTCTCAATATTTTGGCATAATTACTTACTTACTAACTTAGAAGACAAAATAAAAAACACAGTTAGTAGTCTGCAGATGTTAGTTCTTTGGCAAACGTGAAGCTGAAGAAAATGCAGTTAACGAAAATCGCACGTGCACAACATCAAAACTGTCATCAACTAAAACCAACCAAAAGACATGCCAACAGTATGAACTGCACGCAAGGAAAATGAGATAAAACCAAGAAGCCATATGAATAACAGGGATGGGTTCAAGGCCAGAATTTTCAAGGCCAAGGCCAAGGCCAGTGGTCCTCAAGGTCAAGGCCAGATAAGTGACCTTTCAGATCAAGGCCAAGGCCAGATCAGTAATCATCAAGGCCGAAGCCAAGGCTAAGTAAACGAGTAAGTAAGTAAGTATGATAGTTTCATACTGTGCATCAAAGCCAGCTAATCTTATTCGAACTGCAAAGAACCATAAAAATGCCCAGACAACCATGGTTTCAATATTTCAATGGATATATCATAGAAATAAGATAATGTCATTGCACAGAAAGCGTTCATTACGGGTGACCAATGGCCAAGGCCAGTGGTCTCTGAGGCCAAAGCCAAGGCCATGCTTCTTTTGGCCTCGAAAACCATCCTTGAGGTCGTAGACATTTTTGAGGACCCCATCCCTGATAAAGAAATGTGCGGTATTGCTACAAGTCTTTCTGTTTGGCCGCCGTGGCTCGGAGCAGCCAGGAGAAAGCGATGGTCTTTCGACGCCGATCCTTGGCCGTCCCTGTGCATGATGAACTGACGAAGTGCTGTGTGGGCGAATCGTCCGAGTCATTGAATGACCTCCTGGGGGCCACCAAGGACGAGTAAGACTCGACTGTAGACGACAGACTGATGGCAGAATCAGCCAGTGAAGATGGAACTGTAACTGAGCGCTGACTGCTGCTGCTGAGCGCTAAGCTGTGTCGGCGTGGCGTGGAAACTCGTTGCTGAGATTTGGTGTTGTTGTCATCTGACAGAGCGACTAAACTACAACGCAGCAAACTAACACACTGCACGGACGGTGTCTAAACTTGTACATGCTGTCTCAAAAAAACATCCCCGACATTTTCGATTGTAACTTGAAAACTGATTATCAAATTTTGATAATTTTTGGTATAAATATTCCTGACACAACTTGCCATCGAATGACTGTTCAGTTTTCCACCTCACTGAAAGTTTGTTTTGCACTATCTGGGGAAAACACAACCAGTGAAATATCACTTTTTATCAAATGCAATATGATTGCTTAATTAACATAACGCGTAAAAACACATTTTGTTCACACTTCTGACACTGTGGCTGACATTTCATTCAGTTGTCCATTTTTCAACTGTCCACAGTAAAATTGCTTGAAGTGTTGGCCCACTATGCGAACACAGGCAAGGAGACGCTTTCTCCATTCATTGACAGCAGTATCAATAAAGTTCTGCTCCAGACCAATTCAGGCTCTACCAGTCACTTCTAAACTTCGCAAATATTCCTAAACTTCACCTGGTAGACACACTGCTGCATGACAGTCAAACCTTGTAATAGACCGGCCCACAGATTAAAATAGATGAAATTTATCGACGTTTTTTTTCATTCATTTTAACACGTATTATGCTTGGTCTGCTTTCCCCAGGTAGTGCAAAAGCAGACGTTGGGTGAGGTGGAAACTAAAACACTTATTTAATAGCCAGTTGTGTCAGAAATAT
>Ga0056128_1004660_pt1 | contig 17182 bp, 9 predicted proteins | sample WorMetLIZISLAND2_FD_71113 | JGI IMG/M metagenome (GOLD analysis project Ga0056128, IMG submission 71113) | Marine gutless worms symbiont microbial communities from Max Planck institute for Marine Microbiology, Germany - Olavius geniculatus... ... | reverse complement strand
TATATATATATATATATATATATATATATATATATATATATATATCAGAAATTACAACATCTGCATGCATTTACTGACAAATGTGACTACAGATAGAAATTTTTTTTAAATGCTCAACGTATTGGCATACTTGTCGAACTGGTTCCAAGCTTGTGAGAGCTTCAGTCAGTTGCCGTGACAACTCATCGTTATGACTACAACATATTCATCAACAGTTAAATCAAAATGACCTACAACTGATGCAAAACACTACGTACATTTAAAATCATAAACTTGTAATCATCACAATAATGGCTTCAGAACTCGCAAGCACTCAGTGCTTGCCACCAGAGTCGTTAATCTCTGACTCTGGTGATTTTGGCACTCTGCTGACCTCCAATTCTTTCATCAGTCACAGTGAACAAGCAGATGCCGTGATTTTAATTGAATTTTTTTTGTTATTACTAAACCAATGCTGCTTACTTGAATCCACATATGTGAATAACACAATATAACAGTTTAAATGAGAAATAACTAAAAATTTGGGGCAAAAACCAACGTGAGTCCGCCTGGCGCCCTAAGTCCGATTGGGGAAACAATTTAGGGGGCTCACATTCCTCTTGTAGCAAAGTCACATGGCCAAAACTCCAACGCATTAAAATACGCAGAACGTGCAGTGTCGACCTAGGGTAGGTAGACATTAGAGAACTAACCGTTGTCGTTATGTTCAAACTATTACAAAAAATAAACTCTTATGTGAACTGAAAAAGCAGAGAACAAGTCATAAATAAGTATATTATTGAACAGTAAAACAAAATACAATTAATTATAAAGTAAAACCTTTGTTTTTCTTTCACTTCTAATACAAGTGATTTGTTCTGTGCTGAAACGTTAAGGAATATGAACTACAAACACTTCATCATTTACTGTTAATACAATGATTATTACAATTAATGTCACAAAATATTAGCATCATTTCAAGTTATCGCAGTGTTGCATAAGAGAAATAGCACAATGTCAATTCTATTGTGAGTAGATGACTAGCTGTACTAATATCATAGCATATTACATATATGTTCACCTTCCACACAACAAGCCACATTTCACAACAGTTGTAATTAGTAGAGCCCACAGTTTTCCACGAGCAGCGGAATTTCGAACCAAGAGGCGAAATTTGCTCTTTTCCGCAGAATTATGATACTGCCATGGAATTTAGCAAAATTTTGCAAAAGTTAAGAAATGACAAATAATTAGTACGATCGTCGTCTTGATAATGTAATTAGACTACTGCCCAAAACTGTGTCCCTACTAATAATTACTATCATATACTATTTAATATTCGTAGCAGATATTTAGCAAGACCATGAAATGCAAGGATATGAGCTCGTAGATTTTCTGACAGCTTCAGCACCTCACTGAAACAACACAAACAGAACAGTTACATCAGCAGTTCAACACACACACAGGCACACACACATTGAATAAAAACAAGTTTCTACAGAGAGTACAACAGGTATGGACAAGTTGGGATGAGCCAGAGTGGGATCCACTATATCTATCCACATCCTTTTGCAATTACAACTTAAGTCACCACACAATGTACTATGAGATCAAGTGACATTTTTCGTTGCTGTAGTTTACTAAGCCCATTTTGTTTTATTTTTCTGTACTCAGTGAAGCAAGTCATCAAAAGATGCTGTTTTATTGTCATGGGCTTAATGGCGCATGCGAAAAACTCAGATACAACGTTTTCGCGTAAAAGCCTTGAAAATTATAGATTCAACAGTATGGCATAGCAAAAAAACCAGCTTGGTGGAATGGTGGCCTTTTGTCCAAGATTCAAGCCAAACATTAAATTAATGCAACCAGTACTACAATACTACCAGTACTAAAATTATAATAATGACTGCAACAAGTGATGTGATACAGGCAGAAAAATTTGCATACTTTGTGTCCAGCATCTTTCTCTTTAAAAACTGACAATTCTGTACATAATTGTCTATCTTCTACACATAAGTGCACACACACACACACATATATAAAAATATGTTCAGCAGCAACATATTTAGTGAAAAAATCTGATAACAATACAACAAATCTTTTACACAAATTGTATCTGTAGTATGGTAATTTGAACTTTCAGTTCACCATCTCTCTAGTAAACTTTTTCTTTATTTTTTTACTTTTTCTGGATTTTATTTCAATGTCATTGGTACTGGTATTAGTTGAGTTAATTCTGCATATACACGGTGTTTCATAAAAAAAGGCACCATTTTTCTTTCTTTCATAATTTAGTCAAATGATGATCAATTTACACAAAATTCACCAGCACACTCCGCTTACGAGATGGATGAGTTTTTGGATTGCAAGACACCTGATTTTATGCCTCCATGTTCCTAAATGCTGACATGATAAACATTTTTCATCAGTAATCCAGATAAAGTTCACCATCGAAGCAGGGTAACTACTGACAGAACCAGATGAGACAAGCCAGTTTGTACTCACAGGACATTATGACGTCAGCATTACATTATGACTAGCAAAGAATATTTAACTAACAACCACATTTTGTTGAAATAATTTGAATTTGTATTTCTTCAGCTACATCTGGTAAAAATTTCATGCAAATTGATCACTATTCGACTGAGTTATAAAAGAAACAAAAAGGGTGCCTTTTTATGAAACACCGTGTACATTTGTTATGTGCTTGGTTTATTAAATAAATGAATAAATATTTACATACCGTACTGTTGGAGATACAAAATGATAGTAGCAATTACCTGCTGCAGCAAACTGCAATTAGCACAAGTCACGCAATCCACACCTAAGAACATATTTTGACTGTTGTCATCCATGATGAGGCTGAAACAGACAAGCACACACACAGACAGCACTCAATCATCAATATTAGGTAACATCTTACAGGTGAATGAATACATAATTATAGAACACAAACGAACGAATAACATGGGTGCTATCGGTTGGTGGCATGGCGTAGCGGTAACGCGTTTCATCCAATCAACAAAGTTACGCTACGCTAGGCTGAATTAGAACTTGCGGGCAGGTAAACCATCTCAGTATGTAACCAGCTGCCTAGGTCAACTCAGCCTTCCAATTCCATCCCTCCAAGGTAGGTAAATCGAGTAATGGCCTATCTGTCTGGGGTTAAGTTCAGTTCAGTTCAGTATGGATATTTATATAGCGCAATTATGCAAGTGTCACAGTGTGCCCAGGTAAGGCGGGACACGTTCACCTGTGTCAGCCGACAGGTAAACACTGTGTGATCCCATACGGCAGATGACACTCTGTAGCTATGAGATGAGTCTGCTATGAAGAGCTATAGCATTTAACCATTTAATCGGAAAACTTTCCCTGCTAAATCCTATGGTTGGCTCTAAACCTAAGCCTCACCATATCCCTTTTCTTCAGAAAATAGTCAAACATCAACAAGTTGAAGAATCCTGTCTCCCAAATCATATCACATCACTACAGTAGACACAGACAACTGCGTCTAAGTTAGTCATACTATATACAACTCTGACCTGAGACATAAACACAGCTTATCACTAGGCTACCACACAGTCCACATTATTATCACATCATGTGATGGGTATAGCCTTGTTATACATGGCTCAGATCTGTATCATATGATTCAAAGGCTTTAATAATAGGCTATGATGTCAATACCAACAACTTCCGAAAATGTTTTCCGTAGTTTTTGGTATTTAGTGCTACCACATGTGATGATGTGTACTATGTGGTAGCGAATTATGAAACTTTTGTTCCGACGTACTTTCACTCCCAGGATCCATAGATAGAACTTTCGCCCCCTGGAACTTTCTGAAAGTTCCCGAGAGCGAAGTGACGTGGAACTTTCACTCCCAGAGCCTAAGTAATGTAGTTTCGTTACCCAACACAAATTATTTAATTGATAAACTTATGGCATTAACCTCCTTAGCGGTATCTCTGAGATACCCCGGGACAGAGTTGTTGCATTAAAAACGGTAAGCCCGGGTTCTCTTGGGCACAGTTGACTTGCAGAGAAGTCGCTGTCATGCAAAGGGTGAGTGCAGCAGTTCATACATAGCGCTGCGGGTGCCGCTGCTAATGACCGCTTTATCGGGTGTTAGACGCCGCCAGCGTCCCATGATGTAGTCACACATGCTGGTGTCTGTGGGTGTCACAAAATGATTTCCAACATTCTTTAGTCGCAGTCCTAGTTGTTACATTGTGAGCATGTCGAATGCGAAACGCAGATTAGAAAACTTAGGTTAGATGACAAGTCAGATGATGAAACGGTTTATTTTAGAAGCAATGGTGCTGATGAGTCGGAGAACTTATCGTCAGATGAATTGTCATCACTCGATCGATTAAAAGTGACTCTGGCACGAGACACTGAACATGCAATTACAGTGACTCTCGCAAGCAGGCCTACTAAGAAAATATAAATGACAATAAATGTAATTTTAAAATACAAAAAAATATAATCAAAGACTATGACAACACACGACAACATAAAAGCATAAAAGCGTAATTCTAAAGTTTTAAAACAGAGATGATCCAGCAGCAGGTGGCAATTTATTTTGTTACGCTGAGCATCGAACGGCGCAACGGTCCGTCGACTCGCTCAGTGTGACGGCGTCTGTCTGCAAGTCACTAGAGGTGTCATTAGCAAATATATCAATCAACATCAGTTGCAGACACAGCATGCTCTGGTCGCTGTCAGCTATAGATTGAAGCCTGAAGTTGTCTGGCCATTGTACTGTTTTCGAACAGAAATTCCCTCTAGAATCGTACCGCCAAGGAGGTTAAGGCGTTATGGCTTGTTCGTATCTTTGTACAGCTTCATTGTAGTAAAAAATGGCAGGTTTTAGCTAATTTATTTATTAATTATTTTATCTTAAATATATTAAGTTTCCTAAACACTTTCTCAAATTATATTTTTTATAAATTTTTCCTGAAATTATATTTGTCGTCAAGTTCTTACCATTATTTTAAACTCTTGTCTCTTCCCTAAACCCTGAACCCATTTTTAGGCTTTCGTCTTCCCTAGTGACAGCTGTGCTTTCTTGTTTTGGATGTTGAGCATTAACACCACATACTGGCGTCCTTTGATTTCAGCTGCTTCTATTAAGCATTAAGTGTGTAGGCCTATAATGTTAACTCTTAGTGAGGAGCGAAAGTTCCACCTCATTTTTGCTCAGAGGAGGGAAAGTACGTGGGAACGAAAGTTCCAGTTACCGTAGTAGCGTAGAGATAAGCTGTGTTCATAGGTGCATCTGGCAATGTAGCAGCTACGAGATTTCGGCTGCGATACACTGCGAGCCGCTATAATTTTTCGTCACACAAAAATCTACATTAGCAGCTAGCGCAGACGAACGTGACGTCATATTTGTCTACTAAAGATGGCTGTTACTGCTTGTAATAGGCGAGTTTCGACTAAAAATAGTAATAAAAAAACGATTTTGCATTAATGTTATTTTATACTGTACAGTGACACATTCAAATCAGTGAATTTTCAAATTTCATCCAAAAATTGATACATTCAAAATCCCAGATTTTGGCCTAAACTGTAACATAACGTAAAAGTTCTACATTCTGCACTACAATATGCTCACAGTGACTCGTCGCTGTCTTGCTGTAGCCAAGTGTCTAGTAGCATAGCAGCATCAAGCCGCTCGTAGCCACTACGTTACAGATGCGCCTCATATCTCATGATTCTCACATATCAAGTAATAATTACACACAATGCTACAACAGCAGAAAATCTGCTGTGCTAAGTGCCATCCAATTGCTGGAGCGGCAGAATGGTACTTGTCCATTAATTCACCTGCACTCAAATTATTATTGTCAACACTAACCCAAACATTAAGGGCTGCAGCAAAGTGCGGACGTGCAGACTTGCAGACCGACTAACGGGTAAAATGCGGACCAAAACTTGCGAACCGCCAGTGCGGACCAGTGGGTAAACTGCGGTCGTCTGTGGATTACTAAAATGTGGACCCCGCACAATCGAACGCCTCCTAATGAGAGATGTGCCGTAATGTGTATAAGCTTACTATAGCGTTCATGTTTCAGGCCTCTGCACTGCAGTGCAGGCAGTTGTAAGTGTGAAAAAAGTTCCACTTAATGTAATTTATGATAAGCCTACTTTGCAGAAATGTAATGATAGTTGTTTAGGCTAACTGTTACTGCGTATTATTGTGTGTTTATTACAATATATTATCTTAAAACGTCAATTTTGGCGTTTGTCGTCAAAACCATTACCGACTAGTTTAGTAGGGTAAATTAGGTAGACGATTCGTAGATAGACGATTCGTTGCCAGCCATACATAGCAACCGGCCAAAGTCTGCAATTTGCCATCAACATTACTAGACAGCCAAATAGATTAACGAATCATTGTCAAAGTAGTCGAACTGAGCCATTTTGCTTGTCTCGAGTTTTGCCCCTAGTTTACCCCTGAGATAACCCTCCAATGACGCGGGTTAACTTGCAGAGTTACCCCTGGTTTACTCCTCATTTCAAAAACCGGGCATAAATGTCTTAAGTAGAAATGGGAGCGCAACCATCCGTTTAATGGGTAGGTTTTATCCGACCGGCATCACAGCAGTGAATGAATCTACTATTACTGAGCTGGTGTCGTTGATCATCTGTTGTCTGTTTATCATCAAACTGCATTGGCCACCACTAACATAAACGTAGCCCCTACAATTCAATCACTCATTGAATGCAATAAGGTAATAAAATGTTACGAAACAGCAGGCCTAAAAATAGAAATACTTTTCATAATAGCTTCAAAATGAACTAGCAGTTAAGCAAGTGAAACATAAGATGTCAGTGAAAAAATTGTTAACAGAGTTCGCAAATGAATGCTCCGCACTGGTATCCTGCACAGCAGCAATGATACAGTTCTTGCACTCGATCCAGGTGATCTGCTTGAAAGTGCTGTGGCTGTTCTTCCCATGTCCTTTCCCTACATGTGGTGGGACCGTAGCATTGCAGGTGTGGCACAGATCACTGGTGCCATATATGGCAGGTGACGCTCCGTAGTTCTGAAATTGGCTTCCAATATAAAGCTATGAATATGAACGTCAGCAACAGGGCAGAAAGACTTACATAGATAATGCGGACCTGCGTACCGACCAATGGGTAAACTGCAGACCTGGTCCGCAGGTTTGGTCTGCAGTTTACCCCTTGGTCAGTCCGTAAGTATGCATTTTACCCATGCCCTAACCTTAACCCTGACCCTAACCCTAAACATAGCCTAGCATCAATGCCATCCAGGGTAAAATCACATGGTCACTTAAAGGGTCATTCCATTTGAAATGGGCCAATTGACCACAACTTTTCCGGGTGACCATCTCCAAATTGCATGAAAATTTAATGGTATACTTGTAACTGTGCCAGTAGGCAGTGTGCAAAATTTTACTCCAATATTCCAAGTACTTTTTGAGTTATGGATGTTTGAATGAGGCCACCATAGTCATTTTTGAACTCTGAAATTTGTGTCTTAACTTTTGGCAAGTTTTAACAGTCAATAACTTCACTACCACTGCAACTAGGATCATGAAATTTACAGGATTAACAGAACTTACAGAACAGGTGCGTTAGATAACTAAAAACATGGAATACGGTAGTAACTGCTGCCCCACAGTGGAAGAAACACAATGTAACACTAGTAGAATCAATACGAGCAATAAAAGTCAGTAATTAGCAATATACACCCAATATATCTCGAAATTCATTCAAACATATGATTAACATCGTTGAATATGCCAATTTGATGAGAAAATCAAATATCCGATATTATCGCTCACCTACATTTGACCGCCAAATATCTCATTTAACTTTCAGGGGTCATACTAAAGAGTGCGCACAGTGTGATCAGTGCGCGCAGCCGTTATCTGCAGGTGGCTGCCAGCGTGCACCGTGCGTGCACAGCCGGATGAAAGGCACACAGCACACACGCACGCACGCAGCACGTCGCACGCCGGGAAGCAGTCGACAGTGCGATCAGCCAGCACTGCTGCTTACATATACAGTGCGGGCGGCCGGTTAAGGACAGTGGCACAAAATGGGAATGGCTGTAGTAACGGGCTGCGCGCACTGATCGCACTGCATGCACTCTTTAGTACGACCAAACTTTCGGCGTTGTTTCAAAATTAGGGTGTCATTAATGTCTAACATCGAAGTTATCGATTAACAATCAAATATTACCAAGAAACGCTTGTCCAAAATTATTTCCGGGCACTTCTTGGCAACACTTCACTGCAGTAAATCCAGTAAAATATAATAAGTTATTGTAAATGTTGAAAATTACCTAATTCCACTTGTATGCAGCTCCAGATGATCACAGAATAAACAGAACAATCACATGACACTTACAAAAGACGACAACAATACACGATACAGTAGCATTCTATAAACATTTTATTATATAGCAATATGCTCAGTCAAAAGCTGCTGTAGTTCAACGCGACGCTAATTTCCTGTAATATCGCTCACCACAGTAAATTGCTTTATAACTCTACATTCGTGCAATGAATTTTGTGAAGAATTTGTATGTGCAATACCTACACTGTCTCTAATAATGTATAAAAACCTTCAGCTTGTCAAGATTTTTTCCCGTAGTAATAGTAACTTTTAAGATTCTGACGGACTAGACCGTAAACAACCGGACTATCATACAAATAAATAAATAAATAAGTCAAGGAAACAGAAATTTTTTGTATCGCTCGCACAGTCGCACACAGCGGTATGCCTGAAAACCGCAGGACACACAGCGTTGTGGACGGTGGCGTGGCGACTCGGCGTACTACCAAGAAACAAAACTTATTTATTTAGTAAAATTGTATATTAATAATAATGTTAATAAAACGTATATTATATACTTTAATTAAAAACATTTTATTTGTAGTAAGTTTTTACGATTTACCGTTTACGGTCATACATTATTCATGAACTGCACCTCACGAAACTTCAGAATTTTCAGATTCATTCAAAGTCTACTTTTCTCCGCATATGTTGTTTACTACTTCCTTTGAATTTTGAGGCGGGTTTAGTATTTATTAGTATTTATTAGTGATTGCAATCCCGGAATTGAATTCCCAATTCCGGAATCCCGGGATCCCGTTTCGGGATTAGGCTTAATTTGTTACCCAGGGGCCTGATTTACAAAAAAATCGTACGACAAAGTTACCACAAAAGTTACGACAACTTTGAAATGTGATTTTTATACAGAAGACTGTTACCAAAAGTAATAGTTATAGTTCAGTTTGGGTCTACAACTCTACATACATGTGAAATACTGTCCAAATATTTTCATGTGTATCATGCCATATTATTTACGTGAGCTACGACAAAGCTACTCAGATTCGATTCAATCAGCACTTTCAACGTTCCACGTAGCCCCTCTGTCGGACTACGACCACCTTCGTGGTTTTCAGTATCTCAACACTTATTCTCACGTGAGAAATATTTCGTTTCTCACTCAAAAATCAACATTATTGAGCCTATCAAATGGCTCCTCACATCTCTTCACTTCAAAGCATAACTTGAAACTGCCATTGGAGTTAGTGATGCACGGATTCTCAGTTCTGTAAACATTTAATTCTGGCAATGTTTCAGCGTTGTGGTTGATGCCCAGGAAAGCAAGCAAGCAATAAAACGCATAATAAAATCTACTTATTACTATCCTATGCCAGCTTTGCTATAAAATATTGGTGGGCACATTGCACAACCTTACACTGTTACTCGGGTACCTGTCGAGTATCTGGGTACCCACAGCAGCCCTACGTATGGTACCGGCTAAGGCGCTGTCTCTGTGATGGTACACCTAAAGCTATTGTACAGCCATTGCCACCTGTGCCACTGCCTAGCAATTTTTATTGAATGGACTTAGAGCTATGATATGGCAGATCGAAAACAGGGCTTTGCTTTGGCCTCGTTTTTGTTTTCACTGGAAAATTGGCCAACAGGGTATTTGTACGGCTGCCAGATGAGTAGTTGCCGTGTGAAATAATGTGATCTGCCCTGCAAAATCTGCCAACTTATCATATATTTTCACCCATTATTTGGCCCCACTTCTATTGAAATTCAGCCGATATATTTTGTTTATATTGAACATTGCTCATCAGTCATCATTTCTTGATGTGTTACAAGCATTGTTTGTGATATAGGATTTGGAATCAGCTGATATGTCTGCGAATGTTACAACTGCTAAGTCTTTGCTTCGAAAACGTCTGTGTACACATGAACTGCCTCCAGTAGTATTCGGCTATGAGTCAGAAAGACGGTATTAGTGTTTTTGCATACACAGAACGACATTATTTTTTAAATTATATAATTTTTGCCACGTTGCGTCTGTAGTTTCTATGTGCAGCAGCAGTTATTCATATGGCAATTTTAGCTGTTGATACAACTTTCTTGCTGTCCCTGGTTTTATGATGAGTGATAGACTGTAGCAAGCAGTTGCCAGTTCTAATGTGTGATGCACAGCTAATCAAGATATTTAATCACCTATTTAGTTCACTTCTACTTCTGAGGTATTTGACAAATTTTTATAAAGGAAGCTCTATCTCCGTATTGCTGTTATAAGGCTAGTCTTGTTATACCAGCTTGTTGTTGTTACTAGCGAACAGTTCAGCAACTAACCATGTCTGTCTTATGATAGTAATGAGTGCTGATGAGTCTATATGCCCAGCAAGTTCTGTATCGGTACATATTACTGGGTATACATGCTTGTGTTACCTAAAACAACGACTGTGTGATAAATTAGTCAGGGTTGTAAAAGCCTACATTTTTATCTCCACCAAGGTGAGCGTAGTGAACACTGGTGGAGATGAAGTAATTGCTTTTTCTGTCTGTCTGTCTCTCTGTGCACATCAGTGACTCAGTATGCATGACGTCATTGCTGCAAGACGTAATGCCAAGGCACCACTGCAGTGCAGCAGCACCTTGGTATGATGTCGCAATGCGTCAGCCTATTTGTGATGTCACTTATATTTACCACTGATTGTTCCCTGTTGCTGTTGCAACGAAACTTAAAACAAAATGGGCAAAATTCAGTTTGTATAAAAGATATCTTCAAGATCTTTGCATCTAATTGAGACGGGCCATCTAATGAGTCCAATCTAATTCTATATGATCAACCCTTGTTGCTATGGGAATGCCATTTGTGGAGGCCAAAAATTAATAGAAGTGGTAGGCATAGTAGTAGTAGTAGTATTAGTAATGTTCAAATTACTTCACTTGGCAGAGATATGCACTCCAAAGAGTGCCTTTTGGTTGAAAATGTTTTTGTCTTCTCTAAGGTTTTTACAGTGTACACTGTACAAAGTAGATGGAACACACATTTTAAAAATCAGGAAGAACATTCTACATGCCATTCTACATATGACATCATTTTTGTTCAATGAATGATGTAACTCAAAGATCATGGTTAAAATATCAAATTAATGTAATTTGTATTACAATTACACAGGATGTAAAAAATGAAATTTTAGCATTTGAGCTGAGCTTTTCTAGATTTTTGAAAACCCAAACAAAGCCATGATTTATCTACCCAACTTTTCAGCCCTGAAATTAATGTTTATGCGATGTTACTGTTTGTGTTATTGCAACAGTCAGCTGCAAGACGTCGTGTCTAGAGCGGTTCTGCTTGGTGAAAGTAACTCCATTCTCATTGTTGGACCACGTGGCTGTGGCAAGTCTATGGTGATTAATTTTAATTTTATTAAATACTGTTCAAAGTTTGTGCTTTGTCAAGTAGAGAGTGAGTGCACAGTTGTAACTGGTTCATCTAGACAATTCTGTGAATGTCAGATGTTGGCTTTGAATTCTCATAACTTAGATAATAATGATCAGTGTGTCTGCACTATAACAATGAATACTTTTTTCCGCAAGCTTCTGTTTCACAGTGGATACATTTATTAATTACTTATTTTACGGCTGTGTTTGTGCAATCACAGTTGCTGACCAGTGTTCTAAGTGAGATGAGGAATGCTGCACAGACTAAAAGCAATTTTATGGAAGTTCACCTAAATGGTTTGTCTGTTTATCACATGTTTGCTGTGTATTTAAAGTAGGCAGTTCAAGATATTGTGACTATACATTCTAATTGATATGCTGAATACATCATTTGTTTTTCTTTACACTAAAGAAACAAATTGAGTGTATACTAAAGATAGTTCTAGCTGGACAGGCATCCGGCTATATTTAGCATAATAGTTTTATTTCAGCTGCAATGCCTACTGCACAGAAACCATTCAGAACTGAAAATAGTAACATTTGTTTGACTTATAATTGTTTTTCAGTAGTATATTGGTTTTACAACATGTCAGTTGCAGAATGAACTGTTATAACTGACGTGATTGGAATTATTTTACTCTTTTTTTGGTTTGTACTTGTAGGCTAATTTTGCTTAACTTGATTTATGTTGTAGAAAGCAGATTATAGTTATGAAAGTGGATAAATTTTTCACATTTTTCTGAATCCAGATCCACTCATTTAAGAAAATTGCAATTTGTTAAATTTATCTTGTGTAACAAATTAGTATGTGTGTGATTTTTTTACTTAAATATTTTGTCAGCATTTTGAAAGTTTGTTTTTCAAGCAACAAATTCTGTTGGTCTGCCAGGTTTGCTGCAGAAGGATGACAGACTTTCATTGCAGGAAATTACGCGACAACTTCAGCTAGAAAATGTCGTTGGTGACAAAGTTTTTGTGAGTTTATTTTTATGTGCATCATTTTCTGCTTATTTTTGTTGATGTACGACTATATTTAACATATACAACAATGCATGCAGCTGTTATATGCAATGCCTGGTTGTTTGCATTTATTAAGTTGGATGACTGCATGTTGTAGGGTTCATTTGCAGAGAATTTGCAGTTTCTTCTTGATGCTCTGAAAAGTGGTAAGATCATAAGAAATTTTGTTGGTGTTAATCACAAGTTTTATTTCTTTCTCTCTGCCTTATTTCCATGGGGTGCGAAGGCAAATGTGTCATAGCCATTGAATGGGAGAGAATGCAAAGTTAAAATTTGTCTTATATTCTGCAGAACATAATAAATTATAAATGTTTTGCATTTTAGTGTTAAGAAGCTGTTGTTGATGTTGTTGCTGCTGCTGTAATTTGTTGCAGCCAATTATAGACAAAAATTTGCAAAATAAAGAACTTGAAATGTTGAAATGTGAAAATCCAGCCATCAGTTTTGATCATACCATATATGCATGTGTGCTTATTGTCAATGCATTCACAGTTGTGGTTCTCCCTGTCCTCCAATAGACAGCATTATGAGATTGATGACTGTCTGAAGGAAATCAGGGAAGATTATTAGAACTGCCATTTTCGATACATATGCACAATTATTTGGGCAGTTCTTACAATTCTAGGTTTTCATCACTTTTTTGTGTTTTGTGTTTCATAAATGTTAAACTTTCTGTAAAAGTAAAATTTTTTGTTCCGTTATTATGTGTATGTGCAATTTTGCCTGCAAAGGCCATCCTAGAAATGACCTATACTGTGTCGGGTGGGACGTTAAACCCTACTCACTCACTGACAGTTGTGGGGCTTGTTTCATCCCATCAGTACACATTGCATGGTGGGTGGTCTGTTGGTTGCATAGGTGATGAACGGAGCAAGTCGGTTGTGTTTGTGTTGGATGAGTTTGATCTATTTGCCCAGCACCACAATCAGACTTTGCTCTACAACTTGTTCGACATCGCACAGTCAGCACAGGCACCTATATTTGTCATTGGACTTACCGCCCGACTGGTCTGTTTCGCTATCTGTCTGTCTGTCCGTCTGTTCATGTCTCTTTCTGTGTCACTTTTAGTTGTATTTATACACTTTCTGTTGTTAGGAAATTTTCTAGTTAGTTTTCATAGATGTGGTGCGCCCCTTATGGATGTTGACTTGGGCTACACGTGTTGGCCGCTGATTGGCCGTTGGGCGGTCACGTGACCTTACCTCAGAGTGAGTGATTGCGCAGAATGTATGTGGTAGAATAAAAGTCAGATCGCGTGTTATTAAATATCTTCTGATTTCATCTAAACCTATGTGTGAGTGTCTAGTTGACAATAGCACAGGCCTAACACTGTATTGTTTTGCGCTTTTCATTCATGTAACATACTTCAAGAATATTTTTCTTTAGAAATGTTAAAACTTGTTTATGTCAAGAAAAACGATAAGTGTAAAATATTTGTAAGCACTATGCTTTTCTAATCGGTGCATTGTCTAAGTACATGTATCTGTTGCTTCTGGATACTATTATCAGTATGGCTTTTCGTGTTCGTGAGCATTTTTGTTGTTGCACATATTAGTTGCTTGTCTACTGTGTTAGAAACGTGTGAATTTTACTTAGTTTATTACTTCATTTCAGATTCTTTCATAGGTGTGCCAGTGGATTTTTTATAATTTTATTTAGAAAAAATATGGACTAGATTATGGAGTATTTACGATGTATGAATGTACAAAACAGCAGTTTAGACACAATTTTTTGTATCAGTGATGTGGCATGTTTGCAGCCAAAATTTGATATTACTCACCGACGTCACCATCACGTCAGTAGTTTGTTGTCAGGAATGTGTGCAGTGCCTTGAATAGTGCTATCCATCAGTCTGCAAAGATTTATTTGGAGGACGTCAACCGATGTGGCAAAAATAAGTAAAACGTTTTAATAGTGCATGTGTGTTTGGTTGACAGGATGTGCTAGAGCTGTTGGAGAAACGTGTGAAGTCGAGGTTTTCTCATCGACAAATCCACCTGTGTCCAAAGTTCTCCCTCAAAGACTATGTCGCTATATTTCAGATGTACCTCCGGCTACCAGACGACATTGATGCTGATGCTGATTTTATCAATCAATGGAACAGTCGTGTGGAGGTTTGTAACTTGTATTGTGTCAGCACTGTGTCGTTGCAGACTGTTGCTAGGCACAGTTTGGTAATGACACAGTGCTCACACGTGAAAGATTGAGCCTCTGCCTCCGTTAGCCAATGCCAGAGCATTATGTTTTATTTGGGCTACAGAAGTTAATGGTTAATTAATCACATCGTTGTTAAAATGGTTTCATTTGTTTTTTGATTGATAAAATTGGAACATAATTTGAAATTTTGGACTTCTTAACTTTAGTAGTATTGCTAATCTGCACATTTTGCATCTATAGATCATGTCAGTGTTTGTACATTTGCACTGCTCGTATGATGTAGATTCTAGTCTGTAATGCAGGTTTTGTGGTTTGCACTTTGTAAGCCATCATGATTAGGCTAACTGTAACCAGTTTGACCACATATTGGCTAGACATTGATCACTACATCGTAGTGAATTGTGATGATGATGTTGACATGTTATTGCAGAGTTTGAGTCATGAGCCGGCAATTGTCAACTTGTTGCAGCAGCAGTATGACATCGACGTCAACATCCGATCTCTGAAGTCTTTCATGGTCTTCACACTTGCTTCTTTCAACTTTGTACATTGCTGTTGTTTTTGAGTTTAGAGCAATAGAGCCAACATCACTATCACATGATTATGATTATTACTGGTTATTGGCATATAAAATGTATAAAAACAAAACTGGTGTAAACATCTTCTGGGGCAAGAGTAATCATGTGCCAATTTTCAGTGAAAAAGTCGAGGGTCGAGTTCACCGGATGTGAGAACTTTAGTTGCCACATATCTGGCATGAATGTATTTTTACAGGTGACAGATGAGGCGTCGTGTGGCTCAGGCGTCAAACGATTAATTAATTGAATATAAAGTTGTTTGATTGATTTTGTGCATCTGACAATAGTTAGGCCTAGTTTGCATTTGGCCACTGAGCCTTCAGGTCGTACCAGTGCCACATATCCTTGGCAACTGGCGGATGGCCACATATTATGTCTGCACTCGGCATCGACATTTTTTTCTTGTTTTCAGCTGATCTTTGTAACTACATTAGCCTGCAGTAAGAAATAATTATACTAGCCGGTGAATAGACTAGCAGTATACTGGCACTGAGTGAGTGAATGATGTGTGGTTGTGTGCCTTGCAGCTGTTGCCTCTGTGTCGTGTGAGTGCTGAACAACCATTCCTAGAACCCGCAGATTTTGTCACTTCATTCAAGTTGCTACATGCCACGGACTCCCGTGCTGCCATGCTGAATGGTAAAGAAACTATTTCCCACTTGTGTGATTTTTTTTCCGGTTTTTGCAAGTATTACCGGAGTGTAATTGCCATTTACCATTTTAAAGGTCGATAGTTACACTTATAGTCTTATACACTCTGTGCCTAAAGCAGTGTCTCGAGTGGCTGGTGTAATGGCTGCAATTATGCATGACACACTGAACAGTTTACTGACAAGTGAGCGACTGCTGATAGTTGCCGGCTGTGGAATGAATGCTGTGGGGAGTAGCAGAAGTTTGGGAAGCTCACTCGTAGCACTCCCAGATGGTGCTTTTTAGTCCGTCACAATCGATATGTAATATGTGTTATAATGTCTTAGATCTATTTTCCACATCAGTTAAGCAAGTATCAGTCACTGATTTAGCATGTTTTTTCTCCTGTTACATTCTCACTGCGCCAAATGCATGATTGAAGTGCATGCTGTTGTTATTGCTGTGTCAAGGTCTGTCGATACTGGAGTTATGTCTTATCATTGCAATGAAGCATCTTGTCGAAATACACGGCGATGAACAGTTCAACTTTCAGATGGTTTACAACGGTCAGAATCATTTTCAGTCTCATTTCACCTCTATTCTGTAGATGCATTCTTCTGAACCATGTACTTTTTTAAATTTGGTATGCATCTTCTGCATGGCAACAAAAAGTTAAAATTTATTATACCATTTTACGGTTAAAGGTCATTGTCAAGCATATGGCCTAATGAAGTTGTTTATTTTGTATTCCATTGTTAAATCGTAAACATTTGGATGCATCAAGCAAATGCTACCTGTTCGAATATAGACCAAAGGCAGTGGTTTGTATTGTTGATGTTTGATTTGTTGTGTATAGAATATTACAAGTTTTGTTGCCGGCGATCTTCAGTGCAACTCTTTGATAAAGTTGTAGTTAACAAGGTATTAATACACTGTGTTTCAAAAAAATGGGCACCCTTTTTATTTCTTTCATAATTCACTCAAATGATGATCAATTTACACGAAATTTTTACCAGATGTAGCTGAAGAAATGCTAATTCAAAATATATGGACAAAGTATGGCTGTTAG
>Ga0056128_1004655_pt1 | contig 17189 bp, 15 predicted proteins | sample WorMetLIZISLAND2_FD_71113 | JGI IMG/M metagenome (GOLD analysis project Ga0056128, IMG submission 71113) | Marine gutless worms symbiont microbial communities from Max Planck institute for Marine Microbiology, Germany - Olavius geniculatus... ... | reverse complement strand
GATGCTCTTAGTGAAAGCTGCGGCGGCGAGGCTAGAGTACGGCTGCCAGCTACGACCCTTGCTGCCGTCCATGTAGTCACTGATGCCGAGAACGATGAGGTAGCTGGAGAGACTTTTGCGATAATAATTGGCGACTACAATGTTCCTTATTGTTAACCATTTTACCGAGCAGATGTGATTGGATTGGCGTGTAATGCCAGCGTTTGTTGTCGGTCTGTCCATTCGTCCGTCTGTCCGGTGTAACGTTGATGCAGTGTGATCATAAAAGTTGGCTATCTCGACTCGAATTTTATAGCACGAATAACTAACTAACATGAAATTTGCTTCGAAAATGGCGAATACAAAATGCCGTGTTTTGACGTAGGACTACTTTCGGTGGGAGAGATTTCATCCTTTGTGATAAAATGGCCTAAAGATTACTGACGACTCAGTTTGACAAATCACATCTGATGCGTCATTACTTATAGCGAATTACAATAACTTTCTTACGATAGTCAGACACTTGATCTAAAATCGTCATGTTTTATATCTCGTCTGTACTGTCGAGTGCTGTCTGCCCTCTAGGGTGTCGAAATATCGCCGTGGTAATTAGTAATTTTTGCTGCTCTAGTATTTCTTCTTTGTGGCTAAACTTTCGTTGTTTATGTACGCAATATTCACACCAACAAGCCGGTAGGCGACTTGGCTTGCGACTACAACTACGAGCGACCTCAGTTTTACAGACAGACTGGAAACAGATCGTCTGCAGATGCAACGATAGAGATACCGGTAGTTAGTATAAGTGTGACAGTAGAATAAGGGTACTATATATGTATTAACGTTAAAAATTTGGCGCCGGCTTTATGACGAAACTTGTCGACGGACCGGTTGCTTAGCGGTAGTAGGAAGATCTCCTGGACAGTGAGTGAATAGCGTTGATGATGCTCTTAGTGAAAGCTGCGGCGGCGAGGCTAGAGTACGGCTGCCAGCTACGACCCTTGCTGCCGTCCATGTAGTCACTGATGCCGAGAACGATGAGGTAGCTGGAGAGACGCGATGAGCTGTTCACTGCGTCGAAGACATCATGAAGTCCACGGTCGAATGCCACGATTGCGTCCGACACCTGTTCATTCATTACCAATCACAACATCAAATAAATTATTTTTTTAACGGAGCAATGAACGGACAGATCGCAATTGTACGATGTAAAAGAACAAGGGATAAGAAAAAACAATAAATAGCTGTTGATAAAACAATATGCAGTACACATAATGACGAAATTAGGCCTACATCTAATAGTGTGGTGCGGATGCTGATTATTGATAATCTTCATTTCACCAAGCAAACATTGGTAGACAAAAAATTAAACAAAAACAACAATATAGAGTTAGACTCAGAGAATTGTTATGTTGAGCAACTAATTATAGAGACAGTAATATCGAACAGAGAAGAAACCTGAAAAGTCTCAAATCGCCTTAGCTCTGGCTGTGAATTTGTTTACTCGTATCGGAATGAGGACACTAGGTAATTTGAACGAAAAATGACTTTGACAAGCCTTTATGATTTCCATATTATTTGTATTGAAAAGCTTCTTTATTGTGTATTCTGTCCGTTAAATTGTAAAAATTGTAAAATAACTACATGCGGTGTAACGCAGTCTTGAAACAAGTGCTTGTTATACATACTGCAGTACAAACACTGGTAGTACAACAAAATTTATATAGCCAAAAACTAGCTCTTAGTATTTTTAACAAAAAAAGCCCAGCTGACGCTAGGGAAAACGTGCTACAGCCTATACAGTTCCTATTGCAGTACTGACCTTCAAGATCATCTAAGGTGAATAATTTTTATGTCATTTGAAAACCAATACGTGACTTCCTATTAGTGATCAATAGCAACTTAGACCCTATCTCGCACCGTTTAGCCACAGTACATCCGTCACGGACATACAAACAAACAGACAGACAGATCGTGCTATAGACGCTCTACAGCATAACTGTAGCGCGTCAAAAACTCAGTGCCCGAGACCGTGATCTCGAGACCTACCACAGTCAGTTGATATTTTAAGGACGTGCAAGGTCAAAGTAGACGGTGACAAAAAATTGACGTCACAACATATACATAACATAATATACGCGAATACGCCTCTAATCCGTTCGCAATAGACGACACTAAAATAGACCTGAATGTGCCTGAACGATTGATTAGCTGATTGATAAGAAACCAAGGTTATGAATGATGCATGTTCACAACGGCGACAAGTGATTTCACCTGAGTTCGCCAGGCGGCGTTGCGAGCGACGACGCGACCACTAGCGATCGCTCCACACCGGATGTTAGGCAGGTTCTCGCGGTAAAAGTGCTCATAGCCGGGTGCTGGGACCGGGTGTTTGACCAGCACGGGCGCCGTTCCCGGCTCCAGGACTGCAAACAATCGGTCGGTCTTCGCCTGAGGTCGGTGAAACTTCGACTCTGACATGCAGTCGGCGTTCAGTCGTTTGACGGCATCGTCCATCAGACGCTCCCACGGCCGCTTGTCGACAGCATCACGACCGGCACGCCTTGGCTTGGCGCCACAGTACGACTCTATGATGTTACGCATTGCCTTCTGACTGACGCTCTGCGGAGATGCGTCCCACAGTCTTGTACCAAACGTACAGTCGCCGTCCTCGTCTTCGTTAACTTCCTGCACGCATGACCAGCCAACCGAATCACCACGTCTGTAGCCTATAGTATGTGTCGCAGCGTTCAAAAATAACAAAGTTTTTTTTCTGCAACACTATAAAAAAGACATAGAAATGTCATTGGGCTTAATACCTGAATGTGAGGGCGCCCAAAGGACTCTTCCCATGTGACTTTAAGCTAAGACTTTAGATAGTATACATGAACTCGTTGAGCTAGCCAGCACAGTGACAGACTGATATGACACAATATCAGCGACTCACTATATTGAAAATTGTCGTCAGGCGGTGGTGGAACAGAATGAAAAAAAATATAAAACAGGAAGTATACACGATTAAAAAAGACCAAAAAACGTCAGTGACAATGTTTGAGATTAAGTGACAACAGCAGCACATTAGCCCGGGCTCAGACGAAGTTTTTAATGGACAAACATGTAAGTGAAAAGCCCGTCTGCTATTTGATATGACATTGACAACGACAATGAGTTTATTTCGCACACTTGCGGTTACAGAGATAACCGAATAGCTGAATAACAGTGCAGTGGAAACAGCGCAACAAAATAATAATAGCACAGTCCGTAAATGCAAAATAGCGTGCAGTCTATTAGTGGCTAAACAAGTATGCAAATACATCCATATTTTAATTCACAAAGTCAGCAAATGTTGACCTGGCAGTGAACGTAGATAGGTTTTCCAGGCGACCGAGGGGCCGAAACGACGATGTCACCAAGCCGGACATGTCGGTCATAGTCGGTGAAGTGTGGTACCGCTCCTCCAGTGCCGACGATAAGCACATGCTCCACTCGGCTGAACTGACCTGTACGCGCAGAGAAAAGTGCGAACCATTTGACGGCGTCTAAGGAATGTGACCTCTTAAAACGTCAAGTTATCAGACACACGTCATTGTTATAGATACTTCGCTGGCTTTAGCTGTAGTAAATTTTTTACGCAACTAACGCTTGTAAACTAACTGTCGCCAGCTTAAGGTCGTTATCTTAATGTTCCCCGACCAACTCTCTTGGAACCCTGATTAACATGTAGATATAATACATTGAGCGTCTCAGAAAATAGACTTCTACAGTGTTTCGTCATTATTACTTCCAAAATCTACGGGCGTATTCAGGTGGCTGTTGTGTTTGCGTCATGTGCATCCTGTTGAAAGTGAAAAATACATAATTTGCAATTTGAACCAGATGATATTAAAACGTTTATGAAAACGTGCATCTAAAATGTAAACCCAGGATCCACTCTTTTCACATTCTCAAAAATATGCCGGCCCACTGCACTAGAAATTTTGTGGCTAACATTTTTACAGCAATGTCTTTTTCGTTTACGAATCTCGGAGTCTGACCAATTTATTTAAGCTTTTATCAAAAGTGCCGGTAGGCCAACGTGATGTATAAGACTGACAAAACGAAGACAAATCGTGAAAATTCTACCATCAACCGCCATTTGATAAAATAAAAAAAAACTAACGCAAAAAGTTGTTGATAACGTCAGCATGAACAGCAGTCGCCTCTGCGTTGGCGTGCAGTAGGGGAAGCTTCATTGTAACGACATGCCGCTCCCCAATTCTACCCAATGTGTACGACTGAGTTATCTCCCCTGTGGAACAACAGCATCCAACACTAACATAGTTTACTTTTATCGTTTTTGTAGTTAGCTTATTAGGCCTATGTTACACAATTACTTACTATACTGCGTTGACTACATATAGGCCATAAAACAATAGATCACAAAATTCAAAATACAACAGTTTAGCTGCAAATGTAAAAACAGTGCACGCGACACAAACAGCTGTAAACATCCAATTAACGGTAAATAAAAATTTACAAGCTGCAAGACTTTGTTACGTTGACTACAGTGCATAGGTCCAGCGTCGATCTTTAAATGCTAACCCTATTAAATCCGAAAACTGCAGTTAAAATGATGATAAATCAAAGGTATTAAACTAAAATAAAACACAGACATTAAGATAACGACAACTATGAATGTGCAGAAGCATTGTTGTGATTGTCGACGACTTGTAAATAGTTTTCTGAAAGTATACAAGAAAAGATAGAAAAAAAATGATGCAAAACCTATACATGCATGCACCCATCCCCATCTCTTGATTTATCATATGCTTTACTAGGCAAATCGTAAATTTTCACCAGGTTATAAGTTTTTATCGTAACAATGTTCCTATGTATTTTGTGTTGCTGTTATGTATGATTTTATTTTACATTTTAATGGCTACACATAATTGGTTTTAGAACCATGTGTTAGCCATTCGGCCAGTATATTCTCGTTTGGTTTGTTACTCACATGTCATGCTACTTGTATTGGTTGATTGGTTGAAAATTTGAAATAAATGGAATAAAATAAAAAAATATAATGTAAATGAGCATCGCACAAAGACTGTCAGCATTTGCAATAGTGCGTTCAATACCTGGAGACGAAGCATCTGCGACGTGTTTTATGTAAGTGATCTTTGAATCCAACATGGCATCGACCGCCATCTTTTCGCAGTACAGTGACGTAATGATTGCGATGGTTGGCATTTCCCGCGCTGAAATGCTCGGAAACTCAGTCACCAGCTTCACATCTGCACGTCGATAGGATACAAATAAACAAATTACACTATTGAAAAAAGACACAGCCCGCAAAGCTATAAAATACGAAGATGGTTGTAAACTAGGCTTATTAATTTATACATGTAATTAATTCAAGCCGTAGGTCCGTCCGTCCGTCGTGTACGGGCTTCTATAGCTTGAAAATAACATGTCGCAGAAAAAAAACGTTGTCCACCGTACGAGCAACCCACGCGCTGGTTTACAGTTCAAAAAGTCACTATCAGGTCACGTTTTTTGATCACTGGGCGTCAAAAACCACAAGAAAAAGAAGTTACATCATTCTAGTATGATCACGGCTTGTACAATGTAGACGTCTAAGTTGTTCGATAACTGGACGGACGGTCGTATATCATGTTGACGCTCGGCGCCGACGTCTTTTTTCTAGTTTTATGTACCTTGACGTACGATTAATATTCAAACAAAAAAGCATCAGACAATGACAACAATAACGACAATTTTATTGCTCTGCGTGCAAAACAAAACCATTAACAGCATTCATTTTACAGTAAAGCGTAACACCTGGAGTGTTAGAGGCTGACATATGGACAACAGGCGTCCTAAGCCAGATTCCACGCGACACCTCGGTTACAAGTCCTCTCTCTTCCAAGTCCTTGAGGAAGACCACCGCTTCCAGCATATCTGTCAAACTCACGTAACTTCGACTACAATTTCACACAACAATAGTGCCACAATTAGTACATAGGCACATATCGCAAGTTAGTAAGAAGCCTTACTTTGAAAAAAAACGCGCACTTCAACACCCGCACAAAAAATGTCTTCATCAATTGTTTTAGCTGTTCAAAGTGAATGTCAGCTTGTCGCAAATAAACTGAAAGGTTTTCCCACAGTGTTTGAGCTGCAGCTGGTAAATGACTCCTACTTTCATGTAAACTAAAATTAGTGCATAAAAACAAAATCAATGCTACTCACGAGCTAGAGTAAAACACACGTAGGCTAAGCCGAACGAACATCATTAAATGCAAAAAACATATTACGTTAATTTAAAAAGTTGTAACAATTCAACCTCTAAAGTAAATTTGTACAATTCATACCGAAGCAGATCTCCCATTTTCAAACTTGCAGGAAAAGCTTCTTCCAGAATTTCAAGCATTTTAGTTTTCTTGGCGTACCAGAGGATAGCGCGACGAATCTTGGCGCGTTTAGCTGCATCCGTCTCTGTCTCCGGTGCCACCAGCGCTGCAGCGCAAACCACACTTTATCAGTAAATTATAGCATAACAACCAAGCTAAGCATAATAATTTTAAACATAATTACGCCATGTCAGCGAGAACTTGGCGTACGGTACATTGTCGACCGCTAAATGCCTCCACTTGTCTAAAATCATTTTTAGCACTCCTCCCATTGTTGTGACTTTCATTATCACTTTTTCAACCCAAAACCTGATAAGTTCATCATTGTGCCAAGACGCAATAGTGACAAAAAAGGCGAGCATCTTTCACGGATGCTATGGATGATTGCAGAAACAACGTTACGGAAAGATGGACGGACGGACGATAAGAAACTTGTTGCGTTAGGGAACCGGCCGCCTAACAGTAGCACATGCATCAGGATCCAATGTAAAGTGTAAAGTAGCTCACATATGAATGAACTGTCACTAACCCATCCACATTTCGTGGGGCTTCGTGTGAAGAAATGTCAATCTATTTGAATGTGGAAAAAAGTTGTAAGCCAGTGGCGGCGCCAGCTTTTTGTGACTGGAAGACTGAAAAAAAACAAAATATCTGCCACCGGCGCACTTTCCTTGTGCCGCACCTGCAAAGTTATTTCGCTTTAAAAAATCCAATGCTTTGCCGCTAAAATATTATACACATTTTGAATTTTTAAAAAAGTATAATTAATTTCATGCAAAACGCAAATGTTGCACAAATCGGTGATCGACGGCGGCTGAAACATTTCTGCAACATTTTTATTCTGCACCTGACCACGGTCTTACTGACACTGAAATTTTAACTGGAGTTAAGAAGACATAGAGCCAAAAATAAGGAGGGCCTGCCCCAAGTGCACCAGACTTATTCGCCGGCGCTGCCGCTGGTATAGTAAGCGTAGGGGCCTACACGTACAGAGATATTCGATAAACTCCCACTGGCCGTCTGATCCGGGTCCTGTGGACACGGACATGCAGTTGACTGAGTGTCGCTTGTTCTTCGGTATTGACCAGATCAGAAATCTGTCACGTCCCACCTTCGAGCCCGTGCCGATCTAACATCCACAAACAAACAAGAAATCACGATCATTCGCACTAAAGCGCAGGGCCTCAGAAACAGAACAAATGTATAGAAATATATATCCGAGTCGCTTTAAAATTGCAAAATGCTAAAAAAAATCACAAGCACTCCTCTATTTCTTAGCCTTTTCTGATTGTACATATTCTATTAAAATGCTCGTTAGTTCGAAGACGCCATTTGTTCAAACAAAATGCACAAGTTGCCTAAAAGCTCTGTTAAACTGCAGTATATGATACATTGCATACATTAATTTGCTGCTAGTTACGGTTGTATTGCAGACAATAAAATACAAATCTACTAAATGTTCGACTTAAAGGCACAGGGGTCAGAGCATCAAATTCGCAATCAAGAAGTCACCGGTTCGACTCCTGGCCTGTTCGCTGCTAGGTAATCACTCTGGGGAATTTTTTACGCAGAAATGCCTCTGTAATCAAGTAGTATAATTTTTACCGGCCGATAGGCGGTGATGCTCTGCAGCTGAATAGAACAAGAAATTTGAGCTAATGCTCACGAGACGCACGAAAACCTATAGCAGTTCCTGTTCGCAAACTGTCAGTCTATCTCCAGCCATTTCGTTGCAGTTCATTTTGGAGTGTGCGCTGCAGACGAAGATAGAAAAAATCAATAAAACCCCTTATTTTGGAAGTTCAGGGTTTTTCAGTCATCGATGTTGATAAGACTGAAAAAGATCGTCACTAGTGCTTGTTGTGATACGCAGCATGCGCATGCCTATCTGCAACCGTTTTGGCGAAAGACTGGCCAACAACGGTAAAATAACGACTTTCACGGGGGTACCGCTGTTTGATGCCCTTGTATGCAGGTTTCCTTGAACCTAGAAAATCGAAACTTGGACCGTCAAAATCTACGTTCAATGCTGAAAATCTCATACGCAGCTTGTCCACATGGTCTATCTTAATTGGTTTCGGTGCAATTCGCTGTTGATATGTGTTTCGCAGCCTAAAATCGCCAAAAAAATTCATAAAACCCCCTATTTTAGCGCTCAAGGTCATCTAAGGTCATTAAATTCGGCGCCAATCGAGAGCCAGTGTAGACTTCATAGTGATTAATAGTAACCTAATCCCTATCTCGCACCGTTATTGAGATACAGCGACTTATTCGCTAAAAATCGCCAATTTTTCTTACCTCCTCTCATTTAGCGCTTTCGTTCGGGGTGACCCCTCCGATTTTATGGAATAGCTGTACGGTTCCTGAAACTAGAGTCTTCCAGGCAGCCGAAAATGAAGATTTGGTAATCCTAGCTTGCACCGTTTTTGGCTGATCAACCCGTGTGACGGACGTACGGACAGACAGATAGACATACGGACGGACGAACGGACAGAGAGAACTGCGATGGCTAAGACGTGCTAAAAGCAGTAGCTGCTTTTGCGCGCAAAAATTGCCGAACTGACAGAAAGTAGGGGGCTACTGACAGATCGAGTTCATGACTACGTCACCTGCAGGTTGACTTGCTAGAGACCAAAATCAGCTCTCGAGTCTGCGTTCATATTATAAACCGAGTGTGAATTTTTTTCCGACTCAACGACTGTATATACAAACAAAGAGCCCAGCTATTGCTAGGATAGCCGACCGTATTAGTTGTCAGTGACCTTGAAGGTCATCCAAGATCGATGATTTCATGTAATCTGGAGGGACGTATGCCTCTTTCTATTGGTGGTTTGCCGCTGCAGCGCTGGTGGCGCCGGAGACCGAGACGGATGCAGCTAAACGCGCCAAGATTCGTCGCGTTATCCTCTGGTATGCCAAGAAAACTAAAATGCTTGAAATTCTGGAAGAAGCTTTTCCTGCAAGTTTGAAATGGGAGATCTGCTTCTATTGGTGATTAACACTAACCTCGGTCCAATCTCTCACCGTTTCCGAGATACGGCTACTTATACCTTGAACGTTCTATTGAAAACTGCGGCCAAACCGCTGCAGATAAAAACATGGTTACTATTAGCAGCCTATAGAAAGTCACCAGCGCCCTATCCGACGTGCCATCGCCGACCCCTATGACTTGCCGTTTAGCCACAATACCGCACGATTAGCATACCATTGTTCGTTATAACCCTTCAAAGTCATCCAAGGTCATTGATTTTCATGTCATTTGAAAGCCTATATGCGACTTCCTATTAGTGATCAACAGCAACCTAGGCCCTATCTCGCACCGTTTAGCCACAATACATCCGTGACAGACAGACGGACAGAGAGACGAACAAAGAGACAGACGACAACCGTACCATAAGCACAACCGTTACGTAAGTACGGTCGGCTAAAAACGATGATGCGTGTAGCTGACCTGTATGACGTCAGAGTCCCAGCTGACCCAGAATGGTCGGAAGTCATTGGGATCCAGCAGGGACGGAGTGTCCACCTGAGCCATCACCGGTCCTCGGCCCCCGTACCTAACCATAGATGTACCCTGAACGTTTTTACACGTTTTTACGTTTTATAAGAAGATGTTTTAATCGTTAGTTTCTTTTTCAACATTTTTGTTCTTATAAACCTTTAAAAATTAATGTGAAAATGACGGTAAATTTAAGTATTTTTATTCAGGAAATAAAAAAAAATAAAATTATGTAATAAATAATACCTAAACATACGTGATAACGGTTTTTATTTATTCTTACCCGCTCATGTGTGACGACAAAAATTTGATAAATACAGAAAAAGCAGTATTACGAAAAACTGAACTTAATAAATACGTCAAATAAGAAAGTTGGGTTTTTAATTCAGCACTTACAGACCTTTCGTCATTTTTGTCAGCAAAATTCGAGTAGCAATATATAAATTAGTCGCATATATTTAGTAGTATATTTCAGTAGTAGTATTAATAGTATCAGTTAGTAGTATATAACGTTTTAAGAACTTTTCCTTGGCGTTTATTACATCTGCATGATAATACCTGACAACCGAGCGTGAGTTATTCGAAGCGCCGAGTACAAGCTCATAAGTCTTGCGGTCGGTGTCGCCATACATGGTCGACAGAGCGACATGTGCGTCTCCGCCGGCGCGAACTCGGAACGTCACGTGACTTTTCTTGCTCACAGCTACTTCCGGTAAGTACTGGTAGTCGTAGACGGCCGGCGTCATCACCGTTATGAAGTTCTCTGCATAACACAATGCATAATACTCATACGAAAAACTTTGACGTTTTTGCTGGTCACAAAATTCGTACTGTTTTCCGGAATAACAACGCTCTAAAGCGGTCATCGCCGACTAACCGTCAGACTGCGCAACAGATAGACTTTGTTCACACAGTGAATGTAAATTTACTTTGAAACCGAAAAATAATAAAGCATGTTTTAAAAAATACAAGTAAATTTCAAATCTGAATGCCACTTTATAGTCTATACACGTAGATGGCTGCTGATGAAGAATTATAACCAAAGCGTGACTGTCATACGAACCGATGGGCGGTTCTTCGGCGATGGATTCTTCTATTTCCAGTTCCGGTTCCAGCAGCAAGGAAAGCTGAACTCTCTTCATGTGACGAAACTGCCAGAGTAGAAGTATCGCCTTCTTGATGTAGCCGGCGTAATCTGCACATTTTACGCTTCGCTAAAAAATTTTCAGTTTCTCCTTTCTAAAACTTTGCTCGCAACCATTATAAGTTAGTGAGATAAAGAAGCATAAAGAAGGTAAACCAACCAGCTCGAGCTATGGTAATTAGCATGCTAATTAAAAGGGCGGGCGGGTTGTAATTGGAAGGCCTATTATTACAACACGTGATCAGCTGTGGGCTATGCCTAGGCCTACATTTGAGCCAGGGGGCGGGGCTCCATCAGGCCTGTTCGATGTTTGCCCGAAGTTTGCTCGATGCTTGCTGGATGTCTGCTCGACGTTTGCTGGACGTTTGCTCGATCGTGTAAACGGGGTAATATTCTCTGGCCTGTAAGGCCTCTTTTTGTGTAACTTTTGTGCGTCCAAACACGCTGAACAAGTCTAAATCTGCTTGTGAATAGTAGCAAAAAAATGTGACAAATGCCACATTAGTTAACGACGTTACGGCTATTGAGATGCTCGCTGTCGACCTGTTGGGAAGGTCTCCGGCTCGATAAGCAGTTTGAAGTAGTGAGCGGCCTGCGCCTTCTGAGCGTCTACATGCGTCTTGCGTGCGAACCAAAACAACAGTTCTCTAGTCTCCTGCATGCATTGCACATTGTATTGCAAAATCATCATCATCATGTTCGTCTTTACACGAACGGACTGACGACAGCTTTAGCTTGTATTCCGTGAAAACAAAAACAGACAGTTACATAAAAATATTACAACATGATTTCGCAAAGACGCAATATTTACACTCTGCAGGAGAAAAAACTACCAATACAAAGTCATTTGCAATCTATTAAATAACAAATAAGGTATTACAGACCCACTTTATAAAACGCAACATCACCCATGCGACAGTACCACTGGCAATGATGAACAGTACTGAACATTCCTGAAATAAAGGAGCCACTTTCGGCTTACAATGTAACTGTGCTACAATGAGGCTTAAGTGCCCCTCTTCAAAAGTACTCAGAACACGGATCCAATTCTGTTGTTGGCTTGTACCGTTGTACGTTACAAGTTGTTGAAAAAACTAAGCGACCCGCTTCATTCAAAGTAATTCAACGCAAAGTTAACTTCAGAAATTTCTCAAACTCTACGCAGCGTGGCGCGTTTTCTTGGCGACGGCTGGACTTTTAGTGTTTCGGGCGCACTGTTATACATTGAGAAATTCACGGAGACACGGACCCGGCGACGTTGAACACTCTCATCCGACTTGCTGTTGACGTAGACATTAAACTGCGTTCTGACGTTAGGCTTCCGCACGCGTGGCAGACCGTCTACACAGTATACAATGTACTATACGTTCTACCTGGTATTTATATATATCAATCTTTATTCACCAAAGAATAGTTTGGTAACAACAGACAGAGACAGACAGACGTATGCATTCATTCATTGGTTTGTTGTTTCGGTAGTTCAGTTTTTGTTTCTCTATTTCGTTTGGTTCTACCTGGTATTTGTTTGCGTTCGTCTTTTCATAGCGCATGCAACATATACTGATAGACCTATTTAGTTCATTTATGACAATAGAAACCACCAATAACATTACAGGTAATTTGAGCAAAACTCACGCAACGCGCGACAGCAGCGGTTCTACCACTTGGGCAACCAGTCTACAGCGTGCAATAAAATAACAATGTGTCTTGAAGAAGTAACCAAATCTGAAGCCTCCGTGCAGAAGACTTCTTAAATTTAAAAAATTGAAACTTAATTAAATTGTAAAAGATGTGCGTTTTATGCTACAAACTTCATACGCAGCTTGTCCAGGTCTATCTTCAGCCATTTCGGCGAAATTAACTCTTGAAATGTGCGCAGCAGCCGAAAATTGCAAAAAAAAACAAGATAATGTTCATATAAACACAGAGTCTGTCCAATGCATTTCGATAGTTTACAGTATATGTCCCTATAAATAAAATTAATGAGCTGTTTGGACTAGTAAAAAAATCAAAATGTTTAATTTCAAATTGTACAGCAGCAATGTTATCGTCATCCTTTGCTATTATTATAACTAAACAATTAACGTTGTCAGTCACGTAACCATTCGATTCGTCACCAGCGCTATACTATAAATGGTCCATTGTGACCATGCGCCTATCTTGCACCGTTACGGAGATATGGCGCCTCAAATGTTGGACGGACGCACGCACGCACGCATGGACGGATGGGCGATCAGTTGATTTTATGCCATCTGTCCAATGCCATGCAATGCATTGCACTAGACAGACAAAAACACTAAAACCCCATTTTGGGGAATTCAAAATCATTCAGGGTGATCGTTGTTGACACCATGCAAAAGCTCGTCACTATAGTGCGTGCTATGATGAGCAGCATGTCTGTGCATATCTGCAACTGTTTTAACGCTAGACGAGCCAATAGCGGTAAAATAACAACTTTTGAAAATGGTACCCCTATTTGACGCCCGCCTGCGCAGGTCTCCTTGAACCTAGGGGGTTGGGACTTGGACTGCTAAAATCTACGTTCAATGCTAAAAATTTCATACGCAGATTGGCTGCGTCTATCTTTAGCCATTTTGTCGCAATTCACTTTTGAAATGTGCGCTGCAGCCAAAATTTGCGAAAAATTCACTAAAACCCCCTATTTTTGGGGTTCAAGGTCGTTCAAGGTCATCGATGTTGATAAATCTGAAAAACCCGTCTTCAGTGCTTGTTATGATAAGCAACATTTCTGGACCTATCTGCAACCTCTTACACACTAAACGAGCCAATAGCGGCAAAACAACGTCTTTTTAGGGGATACCCCTCTTTGACGCCCTTGTTCGAAGGGAACCCCCTCACTCAGAGGCACGAAATTTTGTCACAAAAAAACTAGAGTCCTTGTGGTAGCCCACGGTAAAAATTTCGTCATCTTAGTTTGCACCGTTTTAATATTGCTCAAGAGTGTGACGGACGGACACACACAGACGCCAAGGCCATGGCGAAGCATAGCTGTCACGCGTAAAAACTTACGACACTCGGTTCATACAGAGTCAATTATGCGCATCTCAAAAAAGCTACACTATGTGGTGAACTAGCCATGTATCTGCGGTCTGGCAGTGTAAACAGGTGTCTGGCTGAGGGCTAAAGAATGGAAATTAGCAGCAATCTATGGGCCCTGAGCTTTAGGAAAGACTTTACATCTTTACTTTATGCTTGGTATATGCATTAAACTATTACTTGCTTACTTACTTACCTATTTACTTCAGTACGTAGAGAACATAACACATGATGCTCGTGTTGTTTTTGCAGTGTAATTGTAATGTAATTGCAGTGCAATGCATCTTGCCAACCATTGAGCGGAGGTCGGATGATGACACCGCGGAAGGGTCCTCCGTGGACAACATGCTGTACATCGAGGTCGCTAATGTTCTCGTTCTCGGACATTTTCTCCAGTCGAATGACGTGACGCAGTCCTTCGTTGTTGTCGTCGTCAAACGGCTGACCATCCACCATCATTACCATTGCTGCAGTGTCGCAAAACACACAGTAGTGATGGACCGACGCTCGGTTTTGCCGGAAAATCTGACCTTCGGTCCATCTCTGATACTGAGTGGCAACAAAAAGTATAGGCCGCTAATTTTTTGTCACAACCGAATCAGTACTGATTTATTTTCAAAATTGTTTCACCGATATAAATCTTGGTAAATTTTCACTTAAGTATTGCACATTGTTTGGCGTACGTCTGTCTGACCAAATCCATGAAATAAATTTGAAATTGGTTGAAATAGAATGCATCGTAAAAGGCAACTACATGTACGAGGCAATTTTGTCGACAGTCATTGGCTAAGGGTTAGGCCTTACAAGGCGTTTTTGAGCCACCGTGTAACGTATGCCCCTATCCATTACTTTGTTATACCCGCTGGACAACTTGAAACATTTTCAGTTCTTTTTGGTTTATGTGCAAGTTTAAAGGCACACTATGTGGTGAACTAGCCCTGTATCTGCGGTCTGGCAGGTAAACAGGTGTCTGGCTGAGGGCTAAAAATGGAAATTAGGAGTTTTCCAGTGGAAATTTATTATCGTATTGCACCATGTCGTATCGTAACCCATACAGATCTTAAGGCCGCTATATGCGTGCTCCTGGCGAGTCTTGTGCTTGCAGCAAAGTACGAGCTACGTCAGATCTAAAATCGCGTATTTTGACAAATCAGTGTAGGTAAGAAAAGCTAAATCATTTGCGTCTGACGAGATCCTGTCTGATGCAATGAAATGTGCAACACGTAATTAAGCAAAACTCATGAGACGCACGATAGCCTATAGCAATTTCTGTTCGCAGTTTGTCCTGGTCCATCTCTACCCATTTCGTTGCACTTAATTCACTGTTGAAGTGTGTGCTGCAGCCGAAAATTGCAGAAAAATCACTAAGACCCCTATTTTGAGGGTTCAAGTTCGCAATGTCGTTCAAAGTCATTAATGTTAAATCATTAAAAGCTTGTCAGCAGTTATTGTTACGGCAAGCAACAAGTCTTTGTCTATGTGCAAGCGCTAGACGAGTCAACAACGGTAAAAAAACGACCTTTTGACGCCCGCGTGCAGAGGCCTCCTCGAACCTAAAAGGCCGGAACTTGAACTGCTAAAATTTGCGTTTAATGCTGAAATTTCCTTATGCAGGTTGCCTTGGTCTATCTCAAGCCATTTCGGCGCAATTTTCTCTTAAAATGTGTGTTGCAACCCAAAATCGCGAAAAAATCATTAAAAACCCTATCTTGATGGTTCAAGGTCGTTGATCTTGATGTCAATTAAAAGAGCGTATGGGACTTCCTATTAGTGATTAATAGTGACCTAGGCCCTATCGCACCGTTTCTGAGATACGGCGACTTATTGGCTCAAAATGGCCATTTTTACCCCCCCCCCCTCTCATTTAGCGCTCTCGATCGGGGTCACCACTTTCGAATTTCGGAAAAAGCTTTACGGATCATAAAACTAGAGTCTCCGTGGCAGTCCATGGTAAAGATTTCGTGATCCTAGCTTGCATTGTGTTGAAACAATAACAGAGTGTGACAGACGGACAAACGGACGGACGCCTCGACGATGGCTAAGATGTGCGAAGCATTACATGCTGTCGCGCGTGAGAAAAAACTAATAGTATTGACATAGCAGATTGTTCCGTGTCATATTTGCACATTTCAGTCATATTGTATCGTTACTCTACTCTTATACATGTAGCTGTCTGTAATTGTGATACCTTTACGAGGGCGACTTGATGTGACCACACGAGGAGTCGTCAACTCTTCGCCTGATGCTGATTGGTGTGTCTGGTTCATCATAATGACGTCACTGGTGAAATTTCCCACGCACTTAACGACCGCAAGTTTATCAACTGGCAACACACAGCAAGCACCGGGCAATGACGTCACTGAGCAGCTGACTTTTCGTTAACAGCAGACTTTAGTCTTATTTGAATAAATACAGCAAAATGTCGTTATCACGCAACAAAAAAACTGGTAACAAAAAGCCCTGCTGTCGTTAGGAGGGGGCCGACCGTACCGCCTATATCCGAAGGCCAGCGTCCGACTTCCTGTCGCGGAAAGAAAGCGATTTCCCAAGTGACTGCAGTCACATACACGCTATGGTGACGCTGTTATATCGAATGCTACAATCAACGATACAATAATTTAGCGTACATGGGTGATGCCTACAAGTAGAAACTTTGCATTCAAAATTGCGGCAAACCGCTGCAGAAACAGATATGGTTACTACTGACATATCAGTACTACAGAAACTCGTCATTGCTCTATCCAATGGTACCATCGCCGATCCCCTAAGACGTACCGTTTAGCCACATTACCGCGCGATTGGCACAGCAAAGTGCGTAATGACCCTTTAAGGGCACTCAAGGTCGATGATTTTTGTGTCATCTGAAAAGGCTTACGCGACTTTCTATTCGTGATCAATAACAACCTTGTCCCTCTCTCACCGTTTCTATATGGTGACTTATCGGTTAAAAACGCACATTTTTTCTACCTCATCTTTGTTCAACCCCAAATTTGAAAATGTTCTCTTAACCCTCCTACTACCGCAAATTTTTACACCCATCCGATACCAGTGGGGTCAACGTTGACCCCAATCTGTTTTCTAAATATATCAATTCCATTTTGCACGTAAGATATTACTGTACGTG